>Ga0209048_10003839_pt1 | contig 14510 bp, 14 predicted proteins | sample FrelakmetCRP12CR_FD_187146 | JGI IMG/M metagenome (GOLD analysis project Ga0209048, IMG submission 187146) | Freshwater lake sediment microbial communities from the University of Notre Dame, USA, for methane emissions studies - CRP12 CR (SPAdes)... | ecosystem: Environmental > Aquatic >... | reverse complement strand
TCAAACGGGCGAGTGGTGGTGATGGGTCAGTGTCTGGTTAATACGACGTAAAGGAAAAACGCAGCCAGGAGCCACAGGCACACGCCTTCACAACGCAGGTATGTCGGATACCAGGACTTCCATACAAAGCGTGCAGTCGGCAAGACCCGAAGCAGTTTGTACCTTCCGTAGTTTTTTCGTCCTTCTTCGACCATTGCGCTTGTGCTGAACAGCAGCCGCCATCCGGCCACCGCACATAGAACTATCATTGCGACCCAGACGATCTGGTACGGCTTCATGTCAGTATTCGTTCCACGCGTGGACCCACAGGGCAACAGCAAACCCCGGTATCGTGTAGAGAAGAGCATTAAGTATCGTAATCAACACCCATCCGAAAATCACGGTTGCCGCGGGCGCTTGATCCATAACTACCCTCAAGAAGAGGGGCGGGCAAAGGTACAAGCACCACAAAGGAGGCATGCCAGAATGGCTCGAATGGTGAGTGAAAGATAGCCACGCCATCAGCAGGGCAGGCATGACAAATCCCAGTCCAGCAAATGCGGCTACGATACGTAACGTTATGCGCACCTGTTAGTTGGCTCTCCGTACGAATGCTTACAGGATAAGGCTTTTGTCAATCCGCGTCGAGGCGCGCCAGCAAAACCACTACCTGCGGCTGCAGCCGGGTCCAGTCCTCAAACGTTCTGGCTAGAACGTGGTGGCGACGGTGAAGCGGAAGGTCTTGCGCGGTTCGCGCAGCAAATAGCTCGGCTGATAAATCGATACCGCCTGGGCGAAGGTGAAGTTGCCAGCCGCGCCCGGGGGGAACATGTCGCGCGTGATGGGCGTCGGCGAAGTGACATACTGGTCGATGCGCAGCGGGTTGTAGGCGTAGTAGATGCGGAACGGCGCATTCACGATCGGCATGATGACCTGGAGTTCCAGGCCGGTGGACATGCGTGGCTGATAGTTGGTCCCGGAGATCGGCCTCAGTTCAGGTGAGAACGGGATGGTGGAACCGCCCGCGCAAGTGAAGGTGGGCGTCAGAGCCGGACATCCGAAGACCGTGGTCTGCAGGGTAGTGACCTGCGGGCCCGCAATCCGCAATTGCGACTGGTTCGAGATGAAGTCCATTCCGGTGTCGACGAAGGCCGCGATGGTCACCGGGCCGACGATAGGCACGCGGTATTCGATGTTGTTGACGAAGTTGGTGTCGCCGCCGGGGAAGATGACCGTCTCCGTCGGGATCGTGATCGTGTACGCGCCCTGTCGCGGGTTCGCCGGGTTCAAGGGAACCACCGTCCCGTCCGGGTTTAGCAGCGGAATCGTTACGGCCCCCGGGAAGAACGTCGCCGGCGAGATAGCGCGAATGTCGAAGCCGCGGACGTCGGTATCGCCTCCCATGTAGAAGCGGTCAAACGGCGGCGCCACCTGGCCGCCGTATCCGGTGATCCACGAACCCAGCAGCCGGAACCCTACGGTGTTACGCCCCTTCTGCACGGGGATAAACTTCTTGTATTCCGCGACCGGTTTGACGTAGCGCACATTGCCGCCCAGGCCGGCAAATTCGGTCGCAATGTAGAAACTCTGGCCAGAGTGAGGGCGTGATGGGTTGTCAATCCGGTTATAGGAGAAATTCGGCACGATCTTGCTGGTGACGATCCCTTGCAGGGCGTTCGGCCCGGAGATGCCACGGAAGGCCAGGGTCTCGAAATAGTTCTGCGAGGCTGCGCTGTAGGCCGTAACCGACGAATTATCCAAGGCGTAGGTGATGCCGACGCGCTTGAACGAGCGCTTGATGGGATAGGCCAGGGAAGTGGTGAAGCCGGTGCTCGTCTGGGTGAAGTTCTGCAACAGCGCCTGGTAGCTGGCCGGCAGATTGACCGTCTGGTTGAGTTGGATCTGCGTGAGTGCCGCCTGGTTGTAGTTATAGCTATTGTGATACACCGACCAGGAAAACTGCAGCGGGCGGTCAAACAGATAGGGCTGGGTGAACGCCAGCGTCTCGTTCTTCTGGTACTGGCCCACCTGGAATTGCACACTTAACGACTCGCCCTTGCCGAACAGATTGTTGGTGGTGTAGTTGAGCCCAATGAACGCGCCCGAAAGCCCGCTGACGCCGCCGGTCAGGCCAATGCTGTTCTTGCCCTTTTCCTTGACCTTCAGGGTGATGTCAACCGTGGCTTCCTGCACGTTCTGCTTGATCTCGGAGTCCTGCTCCGGCTTCAACGGCTCGAAGTATTGCAACTGATTCAAGCGCAGCAGGCTCAGTTCCCAGAGGTTGCCGTTATAGACTTGGCCTTCTTCCAGCGCCAACTCGCGGCGGATGACCTTGTCGCGCGTCGTGGTGTTGCCCTGGAACTCAATGCGGCGGACATAGAACTGCTTGCCTTCGTCAAGGTCGATGCGCAGGCTGATTGTCTTCTTTTCGTCGTCCGGATCGGTATTGGGCACCGGAGTGAAGTTGATGTAACCCAGCTGGGCATAAGCCTTGCGCAGGGCCTCCAGTCCTTTACGGATCGCCTCGGTATCGAAAATGTCGCCATCCTTGATTTTGAACAGCGCACGCAAACCCGCGGTGTTGGTGACCGCCTTGTTGCCGCTGAAGGTGATGTCCTTCAGCCGGTAGCGCTGGCCTTCCTCAACCGGAATGGTGATGTCGACCGCCTTGCCGGGCGACTTCTTCCACGGCATGTACCACACGAAACCGCTGGTGTCGTGAATCTGGGTCTTGGGATCAGCGACCAGCGCCTTGAAGTATCCCTTGGTCTGGTAAAAGTAGCGCACGCGCTCGGCGTCTTCGTTGAGCTTGGTCGAATCGTAGGTGCGGGCGAAAAGGTTTTCCAGGAAGATGGAGTGCGGAATACCGATCGGCTTCAGGTTCTTCATGGCGCTTTGCAACTCGCGATTGCTGAGCGCCTTGTTGCCTTCAAACTTGATCTTGCCGACCTTGACCTTGGGCCCCTCCTTCACCACGAACGTTAGGCCGACCGACGCGGGAGGAATGGGACGCACCTCGGAACGGACGGTGGCGAACTGGTGGCCATGCGCCGCCAGCAGTTCCTTGATGACGACTTCGGCGCGCTTCACCTTGGTCGGATCGTACTGGCTTTCCTGGGTGAGGCCGACTTTGCGTTCCTTGAACTTGTCGAGCACATCGCTCTGCGAGACCGTACTCAGGCCCGTGTACTTGATTTCGCGGATGGTCGGCTTTTCCTTGACGTAGACGTGGATGATCCAGCCCTTGGTGGATTCCTCCCGCTCAATGCGCAGGTCGTCGAAGTAGCCGGTGTTCCACAGCGAGTTGAAGTCCCGCTCCAGCGCCGCCTGGTCGTAGACATCGCCGGGGCGGGTGAACATGCGCGCGCGAATCGTGTCGGCCGGAATGCGCCGATTGCCGTGGATGACGATGCTCGCCACCACCTCCTGCTGTGCAGCGCATGTGCCCGCAAGGAGGAGAAGAGCTAAAAGGAAGCTAATCGCCGCGGCGCAACAGCGGGCCCCGCGGACGAAACGGGCCGCGGGTCTTACCTGAAGGTGGCAAGAAATGACGAAACCTCAGTACCAGTTGATGAAAGCGCAATTATACGGTAAGGAACCGCTCTCCGTGTAACCGCGCGGTCCCTTGTTCCCGGCCGGACGGCTACCCTAACCCTCGCTACCACAGGAAGTTTCGCGCCGCTGGCCTCGACCAGCCACCGGCGGCGGCGCTGCCGACCGTGTTGCTCAGGAATGCGGCGCGAAGACACGGCCCGACACATCCGGTTGCTAGAATGAAGCTGCATGTCCGAAGTCAAGACAACCCGCCTCACAGAGATGGTGAAAGCCGCCGGTTGAGCCAGCAAGCTAAGTCCGGCGGTGCTGGACTCGGTGCTTGGGAAATTAGCCCGGCAACACGATCCCAACGTCCTTGTCGGTTTCGATACCGCCGACGATGCCGGGGTGTATCAACTCACGCCCGCACTGGCGTTGGTACAAACCGTGGACTTCTTCACCCCCATCGTGGACGACCCTTACGTCTTTGGCCAGATTGCCGCCACCAACGCGTTGAGCGATGTCTACGCCATGGGCGGCAAGCCGCTCAGCGCGCTTGCCCTGGTCTGCTTCCCCGACCTCGGCGATGTGAGGATCCTGGAAGAAATGCTGGCGGGCGGGTTATCGAAGATGGTCGAAGCCGGCTGCACCGTCATTGGCGGGCACAGCATTCGCGATGACGAGATGAAGCTCGGCTATGCCGTCACCGGAACCATCCATCCGGGAAAGATCCTGGCCAACAGTGGCGCGAAGGCGGGCGACCGGCTCGTCTTCACCAAGGCTATCGGTACCGGCGTGATCTCCACCGCCATCAAGCGTGGTAAGGCCCAGCTTGCCTGGATACGCGACGCGGTGCGCTCCATGACGACGCTGAACAAAGCAGCCGCCGAGGTGGTCACCAGCGGCTTCGAGGTGCATGGCATGACGGACATCACCGGCTTCGGCGTGATCGGCCATGCGCGCGAGATGGCGCGCGGCTCCGGCGTCAGCCTGCGGATCTTCGCATCGCAGGTGCGCCTGCTGGAGGGCGCGATGGAATGTGTCCGCTCCGGCCATGTGCCCGGTGGACTGAACGCCAATCGCAAGTTCGCCGAAGACTGCGTGGAGTATGCCGACGATGTACCGCAGGAAGTTCGTACTTTGTTGTACGACCCGCAGACCGCAGGCGGCCTGCTGATCGCGGTCGCGGAAGCTGATTCCGCCCGCCTGCTGGCCGAGTTGCACGACGCCAGCGTGGACGCCGTCGAGATCGGCGCGGTCGTCGAGAAGCGGAAACCGCTGATCGCGGTGATGAGATAGGCGTCTACCACGTCTCGGTGGATCAGCCGTTCCAGGCTCTCTGAGTTGTCATTACGAGCGCCCGGGTTTGGCGCGAGGAATCTGCTTTTCGATGGAAGGCCCGAAACAGTAGACGCCTCGCTTCGCTCGTCAGGACAATTCGAGAGAACGTGATGACATATCCAACAGGCACTGCGCCCCGCCAGCCCAAAGGGCGACTCAGGATAGCCCAGCGCGCAACGCTGGGTACGGTGAACATGGAAATTCCAGCCCCGGAAGGGGCGACCAAATCTGAGCACCCCAGCCGGGCAAACGGTACCTTCTGCACCACCCGACAGCACACCGAATAACCAATTAGAATCATTCCTAACCTCATGACTACTTCCACCGACCAACTTTCCACTGCCGCCACCGATCTCAAAGACATCGCCGCCGACGTGGTGCGCCGCGCCAGGCAGGGCGGCGCTACCGCCGCCGAAGCCATCGCCATGGATGGCAGTGAATTCTCCACCGTCGTCCGCCTCGGCGAAGTCGAGACGCTGAAAGAGTCCGGCTCCAAGGCCATCGGCGTGCGCGTCTTCTTCGGACAGCGCGCGGCCAGCACCTACTCCAGCGACCTCAGCCCGGAAGGCATCCGCCAGCTGGTGGACTCGGCGCTGGCACTGGCCAAGGTCACCAGCGAAGATCCCTTCGCCGGAATTCCCGAGCCGGCGCAACTCGGCAAACTCGAAGGCGAACTCGACCTCTACTCCGACGACGTGTACTCGCTCTCCAACGAGGACCGCATCGACTACGCCCGCCGCGCTGAAAAAGCCGCGCTTGACGCCGACCCCCGCATCGTCAACTCCGAGGGCGGCAGCTTCGACGCCGCCATCGGATACAAGGTGCTGGCCAACTCGCACGGCTTCGTCGGGGATTACCAGCGCTCCTACTGCTCGATATCGGCGGTGCCGATTGCGCAGGTGGAAGGATCGGCCATGCAGCGCGACTACTGGTACTCAGTCGCGATGACGCTGAAGAAGCTGGAATCGCCGGAGGAAGTCGGAAAGATTGCCGCGCAGCGCACGTTGCGACGCATTGGCGCGCGCAAGGTCAAGACCGCGAAGGTCCCCATCGTTTTCGAACACACCGTCGCGGGCGCGCTCGTCGGACACATCTTCGAGGCGGTCAACGGCGACTCAATCTGGCGCGGCGCTTCGTTCCTCACCGGCAAGCTGAACGAGAAGATTGCCGGCGACAACATCAACGTCGTAGATGACGGCACCATGCGCGGCGGCTTCGGCACCAGCCCCTTCGACTCCGAGGGCGTGCCCAGCCGCAAGACCGTCGTGGTCGAAAACGGCGTGCTGAAGTCGTATCTGCTGAACACCTATACCGCGAAGAAACTGAATTTGCAGACCACCGGCAACGCCTCGCGCGGGCTGGCGGGCACGCCCGGCATCGGCCCGGGCAACTTCTTCCTGCAACCCGGCGCGAAAAGTTTGCAAGAGATTATCGGCGACATCAAGGAGGGCCTGTTCGTCACCGAGTTCCTCGGCTTCGGCGTCAACCTGGTCACCGGCGACTTCTCGCGCGGCGCCAGCGGCCTGTGGATCGAGAACGGCGAACTTACCTTCCCGGTCGAGGAGATCACCGTCGCCGGCAATCTGAAGGACATGTTCTTCAACATCTCGGAGATCGGCAACGACCTCGAGTTCCGCAGCTCGATCGCCTCGCCGACCTTGCGCATCGACGGCATGACGGTGGCGGGGGAATAAGTCCAGATTCCGGCGGATGACCTAGGGAGACTCTGAACAAGTCAGCATCTTGTATTTCCGGGGCTGAAGTCCCGCCGTGTTTATAACAGCTTAGCCGCCGGCCTAAAGGCCGGCTCTACCCGAGCTTCGACTTGTTCAGAGTTTCCGTAGTCTTGGCAGTCGCAATCAGGCGGGGTGTTGTACCTCGCAATGACGGTGACGCTCACCTCGGGGTTCGTTTGGCGAGATTCTCCATTACGTTCTGTTTCCCGATCGCGTCTTGTCGGATGGTCGAGGCCGGCCGCACGGTTTACCGCGTGCGGTCCATGTATTCCTCGTGCCACGCCATCTGGATGGCTTCCAGTTTGCCTTCGTTCGACAGCTTGGGGTCGTCCACGAACGTCGGCAATTCGGTGACGTAGCGGTGGAGATCGGTGAAGCGGACTTCCAGCGGGTCCTGCTCGGGAAACTTGTCGGCCAATGCGATGCCGAGGTCTTCAGCGTCATCCCATCTCAGTTCAGCAGCCATGCTTTCCTCGCAAGGTTCGATATTCGGCGATCAGTCGTGGTGACTGGCCGCCTCAGAAACATAATTCCGGTTCCAAGATGGTATCTCAACTACGACCTCGCCGGGCTTCTCAATTACGGCCTGGCATCCCAGCCGCGAATTGAGCTGCAGGTCGGCGGCCATGTCGAGGCGGTCGGCCTCGTCGTCGTCCATCGCGCTCAGCAGCTCCTTGCCCTTCTTCACCACGACGTGACAGGTGGTGCAGGCGCAGTTGCCGCCGCAGGCATGCTCCAGGTGCAGCCCACAGTTCATCGCGATGTCGAGAATGGACTCAGGCTTGCCGTGCTCCTGGTAGGGCAGCTTGCCATGCTCGAACTCGTACGTCTTGTTCTCGGGAAGGAAGGTCAGCCGGACCGTGTTCGGTCCCAGCGCTTCCGCGGTTGCGGCTCCGCCGCCTTGCGTCTTTTCGTCTGCCATAATGCCTTTGCCTTGCGGCTGTGCCTGCCGCTCGAAACTTGTGCCGTCCCTAAAGGGACTGTGATTTCTTCTTCGCTGCCAACGCGGGCCTCAAGGCCCGTTCTACCGGTACTGGCCCCTAGCCCCTGCTACTTGATCTCCGCCTGCGCAATGGGATGGGGCGATGCCGGGCCTTCGCCCACGTCGGCCGTCGCCATGTCCTTGCCCTTGAGCGCGGAGCTCACTGCCGAATCCATCATCAGCTCGGCCAGCCGCATCGTGCCCTGGTTCAGCGCGTCAATCGCACTGCGCATCGCCTGGTAGCCGTCGTCCTTCATCACCGCGCGCAAAGCCGCTTCCTGCTTGTCGATGGTACTGCGCTCCTGCGACGACAGCTGCTGCCACCCGGGATTCTTGCGGCCCTTTTCCAGCGCCGTGAGCATTGTCTCCGCTTCGTTCCGCGCCTCGATCACCTGTCGCTGGCGGAAATCTTCCTCCGCGTAGTCGAAAGACTCCAGGATCATGTTCTCGACCTGCTCGTCGGTCAGACCGTAGCTGGGCTGTACCTCGATCTCGGACACCTTGCCGCTGCGCAGCTCGCGCGCCGACACGTGCAGGATGCCGTTGGCATCGATGAGGAACTTCACCTCGATGCGCGGCAGCCCCGCCGGCATGGGCGGAATGCCTTTCAGGTCGAAGCGCGCCAGCGAGCGGCAATCCTTGGCCAGCTCGCGCTCGCCCTGCACCACGTGGATGGCGACATTGGTCTGCCCTTCCACGCCCGTGGTGAAGTGCTCGTTGGCTGACGCCGGAATCGTCGAGTTGCGATGGATAATCTTCACCACGCCGCCGCCCAGCGACTCGATGCCCAGCGACAACGGCGTCACGTCGAGCAGCAGCATCTCTTTCGTGGCTTCCGAGCCGCCGGCGAGAATGTTCGCCTGCACCGCGGCGCCCAGCGCGACGACTTCGTCGGGATTCAGATCGCTGTGCGGCTTGCGCTCGAACAACTCTTCTACCAGCGCACGCACGCGCGGAATGCGAGTGGAGCCACCCACCAGAGCGGCTTCGTCAATGTCCTTCGGCTTCAGGCCCGCGTCTTTGAGAGCCTGCTTCACCGGCCCGACAGTCCGGTCGATCACCGGCTGGATCAGCTGCTGAAACTGCTCACGGGTAATCACGCGCTGATAGCGCTTGCCGCCCGGCAGTTCGACGTCGAGGGTCGTCTGCTCATTCGCCGACAGCGCAATTTTCGCTTCGATGACCGCCTTGCGGACGGTCTGCACGATCCCGGAATTGCGGCGCACGTCAATCGCGAGGTCCCCCTGTATATCGTCCAGCGCGATGGCGATCAGCAGGTTGTCAATGTCGTCGCCGCCGAGGTGCGTGTCGCCGTTGGTGGCGATCACCTCGAAGATGCCTTCGTGCAGCTTCAGAATTGAGATATCGAACGTCCCGCCGCCCAGGTCGTATACCGCAACGGTTTCACTCTGCTTCTGATCGAGACCGTAGGCCAGCGACGCCGCCGTCGGCTCATTCACCAGCCGCAGGACCTCGAGCCCGGCAATGCGGCCCGCGTCCTTGGTGGCCTGCCGCTGCGCGTCGTTGAAATAGGCGGGAACGGTGATGACCGCCTTGCTGACCGGTGCGGCGAAATAACGCTCGGCGTTACGCTTCAACTGGCGCAGGATGAAAGCGGAAATCTCCGGCGGCGTGTACGTCTTGTCGCCCAGCCTGATGCGCAGCACTTCGCCGGGCGCGAGATCTTCTGCGAGACGGAACGGAAACAGTTTCAGCTCGTTGCGAATGTCGGCCACGTCGCGGCCCATCAGGCGCTTGACGCTGTAGACGGCGCGCTCGGGGGTCTCGATCAAGTACTTGCGGGCGGCATTGCCGACTACGATCTGGCCGCTCTCGTCGAGCGCCACCACGGAAGGCACAAGGTTCAGCCCATCCTCGCCGGGAATCACCACAGGGCGGTCGCCCTCCATGTAGGCCACCAGCGAGTTGGTGGTCCCCAGATCGATGCCGACGATGCGCTGGTTTGGCACTAGCCCTCCAACACCTCATCAATATCGCGCAGCAGATTGCGCAGATAATTCCGCCGGTTCAGAATGTCCACCATCCTGTCGCGCACTGCCAGGCGATCTTCTTCCAGAACGTTCTGCCCCTGCCCGGCGCGGTCCACCAGCGCGTCCCACTCGTTCCGGGCGGCGCCGAGTTCCTGCATAAGGGCATCGTGCTTCGCCTGCATGTGTTTTCTCGCATCCTGCAGTTGGCGCTCGAGCGTGCGGTCGGGCTCTCCCATTTTCTTGTTCATGCGCGCTTCTTCCATCTGCATGTTGAGCTCGAAGACTTCTTCCAGCAGGTCGGGCGGTACCACCTGTTTCTTGATCTTGCCCGTCCGGCGGGCTTCTTCGGTCGCGGTCTTCGATTGCTCTTCCAGCTGCACGCCCTGCAACCGCAGCAGATATTCGGTGCGCGCGATCGGGTCCTTCAGCGTGCGATAGGCGTCATTCAGGTGCGAGCTCTGCTCCAGCGCCCACTGCTGTTCGCGCTCGCTCTTAATGGCGTTGATGTCGGGGTGCAAGTGACGGCTTAGTTCGTAAAACTCGCTCTCCAGCTTCGAGGCTTCAATGTTCAGCTTGTAAGGCAGTCCGAAGAATGCGAAGTAATCCACAGGCGCGGGCGGCTGGACCTTGCCGCAATGCTGGCAAAACTGCGCCGCTCGCATGTCACCGCACGACCAGCAATTGGTTTTGCCGGCTTTGTCGGGCGTTACGACCAGAATGCCGTGGCTCTCCGCCGTTTTGCTATGCGTTTCTTTCATAATGTTTGTGCCGCCTAAGCGCAGGCCTGAGCCTGCTCTACCCATCTCGCAGCTGCGTAACCCGTGTTGTCCGATTGTCGAAGCGTGGGAGTGTGCGGGTCGTGTGGTCTGGCTCCTTACGAGAACGAACTGCCGCAGCCGCAGGACTTCTTCGCATTCGGGTTCTGGAAGACAAAGCCCTGGTGCATCAGCGTCTCTTCGTAGTCCAGAATCATGCCGTGCAGGTAGATGAAGGACTTGGGATCGACGAAGACGCGCACGTCTTCGAACATGAAGACGCGATCGCGTTCGCGCGGCTGGGTGTCGAAGCGGACGCTGTAGCTCAGTCCGGAACAACCGCCGCCCTGCACGCCCAGGCGCAGCCCGCCTTCCGTCGGCGAGATATTTTCTTTCGCCATCGCCGAGCGAATGCGCGCCAACGCCTTCTCCGTGACCTGGATGCCCTTGGCCGCAGGGGCCGGCGCCTGTACCGGGTTTTCGATGTTCACCGTGCTCATGGTTTTGTCCTCCGGTGTACCTTCCCGATTGCACACCGAAGCCTCGGCCCCAGTTTACGCCCGCTGTTCCACGGAAGCAGGCTGCGCCTGGTTCTGCGTCGCGCCGTTCTTCTTCTTCCAGTCGCCGATAGCGGCGCGGATAGCATCTTCCGCCAGCACTGAGCAGTGGATTTTCACCGGAGGCAGCGACAGCTCCTTCACGATGTCGGTGTTCTTGATGCCCAGCGCCTCGTCCACAGTCTTGCCCTTCACCCACTCGGTTGCCAGCGAGGACGACGCGATCGCCGAGCCGCAGCCGAACGTCTTGAACTTGGCGTCCTCAATGACGTTGGTCGTGGGGTTGACCTTGATCTGCAGCTTCATGACGTCGCCGCACTCCGGCGCGCCCACCAGACCGGTGCCTACTTCCTGGCTGTTCTTGTCCATCGAGCCCACGTTGCGCGGGTTAGTGTAATGATCCAGAACCTTATCGCTGTATGCCATGCGTTATCTCCTAAACTCCAAGAAATCTCTCGTCGAAACCTGCCACCGGCTAAAACCGGCTCGAATCAATTTGCTGCCTGATTGCGGCGCTAAAGCGCCGTTCTACCAACTAGTGTGTCGGCTCGGCCGCCCACTGTACCTTCGTCAGATCGATGCCTTCTTTCGCCATCTCGTACAACGGCGACAGCTCGCGCAACCGCTTTACCGTTTCCACCACGCGCTCGGCCACGTAATCCACTTCGGCTTCCGTATTGAAGCGTCCCAGTCCGAAGCGGATGGAGCTGTGCGCCAGGTCGTCGCCCGCGCCCAGGGCCTTCAATACATACGATGGCTCCAGCGTCGCCGAGGTGCACGCCGAGCCGCTTGATACCGCAATATCGTTGATGCCCATCAGCAGCGACTCGCCTTCCACGTAGGCGAAGCTGATGTTCAAATTGTTGGGCAAACGGTGCTCCATCGAGCCGTTGATGTAAACCTCGTCCAGTTGGCCCATAATGGCGTCCTTCAGCCGATCGCGCAGTGCGCCTATCTTCTTGCTCTCCTCCGCCATCTCGTTGTTCGCGATTTCGCATGCCTTCCCGAGTCCGACGATTCCGGGAACGTTCAGCGTGCCGGAGCGCATGCCGCGCTCGTGCCCGCCACCGTCAATCTGCGCCACCAGTTGCACCCGCGGATTCTTGCGCCGCACGTACAGAGCGCCCACGCCCTTCGGCCCGTAAAGCTTGTGGCCCGTGATGGAGGCGAGATCCACGTTGTCCTGGATAACGTTGAACGGCACCTTGCCGATCTGCTGCACCGCGTCGGTATGGAAGAGTACGCCGCGCTCATGACACAGTGCGCCGATTTCGCGGATGGGCTGCAACACGCCGATCTCGTTGTTGGCGGCCATGATGGTAACCAGGATGGTCTTGTCGTCCATCGCGCGCTTCAGGTCGTCGAGATCGATGCGGCCGTCCTTCTGCACCGGCAGGTAGGTTACGCGAAAGCCGTATTTCTCCAGGCGCTTGCAGGTGTCGAGCACGGCCTTGTGCTCGATGGCCTGGGTAATGATGTGATTGCCCTTTTCCTTGTACATTTCGGCGACGCCCTTGATGGCAAGGTTGTCGCTCTCAGTCGCGCCCGAGGTAAAGATGATTTCCTTGGTGCTCGCGCCAATCAGCTTGGCGATACGCTCGCGCGCCTCTTCCACAGCTTGTTCCGCCACCCACCCGAATTCGTGGTTGCGGCTCGCCGCGTTGCCGAACTTCTCGCCGAAGTACGGCATCATCTCCTCGATCACCCGAGGATCAGGCCGCGTGGTCGCGTGGTTGTCCATGTAGATGGGCAGCTTGACGTCCTTATTACCATTGCCAGAAATTACATTCGTGCTCATCGCTTCCGTCATCTCCTAAACTTGTTCGGCCTTGCTCGCGGTCCAGCCCAAGGTCACCAACTCGGGGGCGGATTCGTGCTCAGGCTCAGTCATTTCCCAGATCGTCAACCGGTTCAGAACCTCTTCGATGCTGCGGCTCACTTTGCGCAGCGGTCCGCGAATGGTGCAGCGGTCGCTCTGGTCGCAATCGCTGTCGCTGCTGCAACTGGTCATGAACAGCGGCCCGTCAATCGCCCGAATCACCTCGAACGCGGTGATCTGTCGCGGATCGCGCGCCAGAATGTAGCCGCCGTTGGTGCCGTACTGCGACGTCAGCAGGCCGGCCTTCGTGAGCCGTTGCAGAATCTTTGCCAGGGCTTCCTGCGGAATGCTGTACATCTCCGCCAAGTCCTTGGAACTGCACGCTCCCAAGTCGGCATGCTCGGCCAGGTGCCGCATGGCGATCAGTCCGTAATCCGCTTTCTTGGTGAGCTTCAACATAGCCAGTGCTAACAATCAGATGAATGTGCGACCAAATCAGTCGCAGTTTGATTCTACGACGCTGGCAAGCTCCCCTGCAAGCCATTCCAGCGAGGCGGGAACTCCTGCATTGGACGGTAAAGAGCATAGGTTAAACGGGTTAGCGAATGGCGATAAAAGTCGTCGGATATTTTGACAGCCGAGACCGAACCCTCCCAGAATTCCGGCGATCATCCGTCGTGGAATCTTGCGGAAGGAATTCACGACAGCTGGGAGGCCCACTCAGAATTAACATTCTGGTTACGGGAAAAGCTTGACATCCGGTGACGCCGTTCTAAAATACCCGCAATTCCCGATGCCCTGACAAGCAGGGCGAGCTTGCATGAACTTCAGCCAACCGGCCAGAGCCGCCAATCACCTTCAGAGCGACCCCATGGATAAGCAGTGTCTGCATCCTCGTGTCCAGATCGTCTCGCGAGACGAAGACGCGGAGTACGTCGAATGTATGGACTGCCGCGAGATCTTCGAGTCGAGTGAGTTCAAAGACATGGACATCGAATCCAAGCTCCCCACTGAAGAAGAATGATTCCGGACGCCGCACCGCATGAGGGCGGGACAATGGCGCAAAGGTGCATTTACCGCAGCTTCAGGCCAGGTTCGGACGACAACTCTCCCCCCGCAAACTCACCCGCCACAAGTCGCGGATACGCGGCTGCCGCGATCATGGCAGCGTTGTCGGTGGAAAGTTTGCGCGACGGAAAATAAACGGCCAGCCCCTCTTCTGCCGCGCGGTTCTCGAAGGTCTTGCGTAACTCGCTGTTGGCGGCGACGCCTCCCGTGACCAGCAGCGTGGCCGCGCCGTGCTCGCTCGCAGCCAGCAGGGTCTTGCCAACCAGATCGTCAACCACCGCCCGCTGGAAGGACGCCACCAGGTCCAGCGTCTGCCGGTCACAAGCCGCGAGGTAATCCTCGCGCGACGGCGTCGGCTTTCCGTCGAGGGCGCGGCGGCGCTGCTCGATAGCCTCCTGCATCGCGTGCGTCTCGACGTAGCGCAGGACGGCAGTCTTGATGCCGCTGTAGGAGAAGTCCACACGCCGCTCGTCGGCGGGAAATCGATTCTGGGGGTTGCGGTCGCGGTGCTTGATTTGTGCGAAAGGAAACCTTACGGCCTCAGGATTGCCGTGCCTCGCCAGGAAGTCAATCGTCGGCCCGCCCGGATATCCCAACTCCAGCAGCTTGGCCACCTTGTCGAACGCCTCGCCAGCGGCATCGTCCCGCGTATGCCCCACATCGTGGTACGCCCAGCTGTCCTGCTTGCGCTCCACCAGGTAAAGATGCGTGTGCCCGCCGCTGACCACCAGCGCCAGCACCGGAGACT
>Ga0209048_10003838_pt1 | contig 14512 bp, 17 predicted proteins | sample FrelakmetCRP12CR_FD_187146 | JGI IMG/M metagenome (GOLD analysis project Ga0209048, IMG submission 187146) | Freshwater lake sediment microbial communities from the University of Notre Dame, USA, for methane emissions studies - CRP12 CR (SPAdes)... | ecosystem: Environmental > Aquatic >... | reverse complement strand
CTCGCTCCTCGAAGAAGTGTCACAAGGTCGGCGTACGGTCGTCGTATCGGAAGCGTCATCGAAGATCGTGTAGCCTCGATGGGCTCGGTCGGGGGCATGTCCACGACATGTCCAACCGGGCCACATCACCCAACCCTGCGCCCACTGTCGCGTCCCGGCACCCCGGAACGGATCGAGTGGTCGCCCGCCGCACGAGCGGTGGTCCGAAGGAGGTCCGGCCCATGAGGCCGTACGAGGTCATGGTCATCTTCGACGCGGAAGTTGAAGAGGAGACCATCCGGTCGCTCACCACCCGCTACCAGCAGCTGATCAAGGACAAGGGCGCCGAGCTCGGTCCGATCGACTTCTGGGGCAAGCGGCGTTTCGCCTACGAGCTCAAGCACCGCTGGGAGGGCTACTACATCGTCCTCCAGGCGAAGGCCGAGCCGGCGGCGATGGACGAGCTCCACCGGCAGCTCTCCCTTGCGGACGAGGTGCTTCGCCACAAGATCTTGCGGATCCCCGAGAGCGTCTACGGCAAGCTTGCCGGGGCCGCTGCGTCGGCGACCCCCGCAACAGCCGGCGGCGAAGCGGAAGCGTAGGAGGAAGAAATGGCCGACAGCACAGTCACCATCGTCGGGAACGTCACCCGCGACCCCGAGATCCGCTACACCGCGGGTGGGGCCGCCAAGGCGACCTTTGGGGTCGCGGTGGGCCGCCGGTGGCAGAACCGCCAGACGAACGAGTGGGAGGAGCAGACCAGCTTCTTCAACGTCGTGTGCTGGCGTGAGATGGCAGAGAACGTGTCCGAGTCGATCGGCAAGGGCTCGCGGGTCGTCGTCACCGGCCGGCTCGAGCAGCGCAGCTGGGAGACCGACAACGGCGACAAGCGCAGCGTGGTGGAGATCGTGGCCGACGAGGTCGGCCCGTCCCTTCGCTGGGCGACGGCCGCCGTCACCCGCAACGAGCGCCGCGGTGGCGACTTCGGCGGCGGGAGCGGTGGCGGTGGCGGTGCCAGTGCCAGTGGTGGTTCGGGCGGCGGAGCCCCGCGCCCGGCCGAGAACTACGAAGACTTCGGCGAGGAGCCCTTCTAATGGCCAGGGAACGACGCAACACCAAGAGCGCGGCGAACGATCGCCGTCGCCCTCAGAAGAAGAAGATCTCGATTCTGAACACCGAGCAGGTGGAGTGGATCGACTACAAGGACGTGAACCTGCTGCGCCGCTTCATGTCGGAGCGGGCCAAGATCCGGGCGCGTCGCGTCACGGGCAACTCGGCCCAGCAGCAGCGTGAGGTGGCCCGGGCCATCCGCGTCGCCCGTGAGATGGCGCTGTTGCCCTACAGCGTGCGTCAGGTCACGCAGCGGAAGGGCGGTCGTCGTGACCGCAACGACCGTGATGACCGCGGACCGCGCGAGGAGCGTGAGCCCCGTACCGAGAACACCCAGGAACTGGGCGCCGAGGCCGAGCTCGAAGCCGGTGAGGGTATCGAGGGCGTCACGATCGACGCCGTCACCTCCGCCGAGCCCGTCGTCGAGACCGCAGGGGAGGAGTTGTGAAGATCGTCCTCCGCGAAGATGTCGACACCCTCGGCCGCAAGGGTGACCTCGTCGAGGTTGCCGACGGCTACGCCCGGAACTACCTCGTGCCCCGCGGGATCGCGATGAAGGCCACCAAGGGCGTGGTCGCCCAGGCCGAATCGATGCGACGGTCACGCGAGGTCAAGGAGACCCGTGACCGCGAGGCTGCGCAGGCGATCGCCGCACAGCTCGGGTCGAAGGCGCTCGAGGTGAAGGCCCGGGCCGGCGAGGGCGGCAAGCTCTTCGGCTCGGTCACCACGGCCGACATCGCCGACGCCATCCAGGCCCAGACCGGCATCGAGATCGACCGCCGCAAGGTCGACCTCGCCGAGCCGATCCGTGAGCTCGGCGACGCCGACGTCACGGTGAAGCTGCACACCGACGTGTCGGTGGGCGTCGTGGTGCACGTGGTCGCCGAATAGCGACTCTGGTCACGACAGAACATGCGGTGGGGCGGCCCTTCGGGGCCGCCCCACTCGCGTCACCCGCCGGCTCGCGCGGGTTCCCAGGGCATGTCGGTTCCTCTCGTCGGGGTTCGTCGAGAGCAACTTCGCACCGGTTGCGGACGGATACCGGCCGCAATTTGGAGCCGGCCGGATCAGATCAGAGCATGCCCTTGCGGACCAGGTCGTTGGTCGCGAACCAGCCGGGGATCGCGGGGATGTAGGTGACCGCGAGCTGGTGCGCGAGCACCGCCGCCGAGGCTGCCGCGGCGGGCACGCCGAACGCGGTCACCATGCCCGCGAGACCGACCGCCGACACGGCGGTCCCGCCGCCTGGGATCGGTACGAGCGACGCGATGACCGAGATGCCGATGTTGAGCGCGAGCAGCGTCCAGAAGTTCACGTGCGCGCCGAATGCGGCGAGGCACGCGAGGAGCGACGCCGCGTAGAGGCACTGCGCCACGATGTTGCCCCCGATGAGCAACGCGAGCCGGCTCGGCGTCCGGATCGCCGCCCACACCGTGATCGCGGCGCGGCGAATCGGCGGGAGCACCTTGTTCCGCAGCCGCCGGACCCCGAACACGATCGCCGCGGCCACACCGAGCAGGAACACGACGATCAGCGCGACCACCACGATCTGGTTCGTGTCGATGCGGCCGAAGTCGATCGAGTCGGGCGCGAGCCACAGCGCGAGGAACAGCAGGCCGACCTGGACGATGATCTCGGAGATCGTGCTGAGCAGCCCGCCGGCCGCGACCGCGGAGCTCAGGTCGAGGCCGTTGCGCTGCAGGAAGCGGATCTGCAGCGCGGTGTCGGCTGCTACCGGCACCGCGAGATTCGAGAAGGACATCGCGGACTGCAGCTCGACGCTCTCCCACACCGGCAGGCGGATGGGCACGTTGCCGAGGAAGGTGATCCCGAAGGTGACGTCGGTGCCGAAGCCCAGCACGATCGCGAGGAGGATGAACCACCAGTTGGCCCCCTTCACGGTGTTCCAGAACACCTCGGGGTCGCCGACCCGGCTGAGCAGGAACCCCACGGCGAGCAGCGCCCCGACCGCCATCACCAGGCTCCGGGGCTGCACGCGGTAGAGCCGCCGCAGCTCGGGTGCTTCGGTGTCGGTGGCCCGGGCGCACTCCGAGCGCAACTCCTGGAGCCGGTCGTCGAGCTCGCCGCGACCGCCGAGCGCGTCGTGCGTCCACCCGGAGAGCGCGGCGGCCTGCAGCACCGGGATCGCCGTGGTGACCGCCTCCGCGCCGACGGTGCGGACCGCGGCGTCGGCCGCGTGCGCCGGCCCGACTTTCGCCGCGGTGGCCGCGAGCACCTGGGCCACGTCGACCGCGGTCTGGCGGAAGCGCGCGCTGCTGGACGCGTAGTCGTACGACACGATCTGGGCGCGTCCGTCGTCGAGCACGATGTGACGGCCGTCGAGCTTGCCGTGCGCCACGCGCGCGTCGTGCAGCCCGGCAACCTGCTGCCACACCGAGTCGAGCACGTCGTCGGTGACCCACTCGGGCTCGAGGTCGTAGAGGTCGACGCCCGGCGCCACGTCGATCACCAACAGGGCGAGCGCACCGACCTGGCCGGCCACCACCACCCGCGGCGTGTCGACGCCGGCGTCGCGAGCGAGCAACGCGAGGTAGGCCTCGAACTCCACCTGGGACCTGCGGGTGGGGAGCAACGTGGGTGCCGCGTCGCGATAGGCGAGGTAACGCCAGGCGCGCGAGAGCCACTGCGCGTCGGCCTCGTCGCGGCCGAGCGCGACGATGCGCACCGGCCCGTCGGGACCGTGGCCGAGGAACAGTGCGCGTCCGATGGGCTGCTCGTCGGCCAGCGTCACGTCGGTGACGGCCATCCGCAGCGACGCGAGGGCGCGCTCCACCTGCGCGACGGTCGGACGGCCGACGGGCGTGCCGAACGCGTACTGGACCAGTGCCGCGGCTCCCCAGCCGAGCACCAGCGCCGCGAGCAGGTCGGTGGGCGCGCCGCGTCCGAGGTAGAGGCCGGACAGCGCGAGCGCGCCGATGATCGTCTTGCCGATCACGCGTGTCGGCCGGGTGAGGTGCGGCGAGGCCACCAGCACGACCGCGACGGCCACCCCGACCCGCACCATCGGGAACCGGGGGAGGTGGTCCAGCTCGAAGGTCACCTTCAGCGCGTCCCAGAGGCCGCTCTGGTGGGTGAAGTAGGCCATGAGCCGGCCGAGTACCCATGCCAGCGCGCCGGCCACCGCGAGGTCACGGGCCAGGCGCCAGCGCCGCAGCAGCGCCACCGTCACCACGAGGAGGCCGACGGTCCACAGCGCCGCGAGCTGGTACAGGATCAGGAACAGCGTGCGCGCGCCGAGGGGGAGGGAGTCGAAGAACTCCACCACCTTCTGCTCGGTGAGCGTGAGGTGGCCGGCGTGGTACGCGAGCGGTACCAGCAGCACCACGGCGACCACGACCCGGAGGGCATCAGTCGGCCGGCGCCGGACGACATCCTCGGGTTGGTTTCTCGTGGCCCAGTCGCGCAGGGCTCGGACGGCGGCCCTGATCGTGTCGCGCATCCGAGGAGTTTGGCGCGTCCGGCACGACGAATGTGCGTCCGCAGTGGCGCGTGGGATCACTTTCCTCTACGTTTCACCCCCGATGGGTGAGGCCGGGCCGCAGGGCGTGGCCTAAGGTCACCCGAACTCGCACCAATCTGAGGAGTAATGCAATGACTCTCGCGTCGGAGTTCGGCACCGGACAGGTCTTCCTGTCGATGCTGTGGTTCTTCCTGTTCTTCATCTGGATCTGGCTGCTGATCATCGTCTTCAGCGACATCTTCCGCAGCCACGACATGGGTGGTTTTGCCAAGGCGATCTGGGTGATCTTCGTGATCATCGCCCCGTACCTGGGTGTGCTCGTCTACCTCATCGCGCGTGGCCACAAGATGGCCGAGCACGCGCAGGAGGCGGCAGCAGCGCAGGACGCGGCGGCCCGTCAGTACATCCAGTCGGCGGCCGGCACCACCAAGTCCACCGCCGAAGAGGTTGCCCACCTCAACGACCTCAAGAACCAGGGCGTCCTCAGCGACGCGGAGTTCGAGGCCGCGAAGGCCAAGGCACTCGGCAGCTGACCTTCCGCTCCACCGCACGTCGATCGAGGCCCCGGCTCCGGCCGGGGCCTCGTCAATTCCGGACCCTTTCCCGCCGGCCCGTAGATGTCACACCCCCCTGGTGTGATCGGGCCATGTACACGCCGAGATCTCCCCAGGGCTGTGGACAGACAGGCCCGAAATTCACAGGGTTGTGGGGCTACCAATCCACAGGGGCGAGGGGTGAGACTGCACCCCGCTCGTGGGCGCAATCGGCGGGCGGATCATGACGGCTACAGGGGCGGAAGCAGGAGCGGCAGTGGTCCAGGCGATCGATTCGGTACGGCCGCGGCGCGCGAGCAGCGGACGGGTACCCCCGCACAATCTCGAGGCGGAGGAGTCACTGCTCGGCGCCATGCTGCTGTCGCGCGACGCGATCACCGCGGCGGTCGAGCAGCACGTCGAGACCGCCGACTTCTACAAGCCGGCCCACGGCCACATCTACGAGGCGATCCAGTCGCTGCACGGTCAGGGCGAACCGGCCGACCCGGTCACGGTCGCCGAGGAACTGCGCCGCGCCGATCTGCTCGACCTCGTCGGCGGTCGCAACAAGCTGCTCGAGCTGCAGGCGGGCACTCCGGCCTCGGCCAACGCCGCGCACTACGCCCGGATCGTCAATGAGTTGTCGCTGCTGCGGCGCCTCATCGGCGTTGCCGGCGACATCGCCGAGATGGGGTACGACACCCCCGACGACGTCACCGACACCCTCGACCGCGCCGAGGCGCTGGTGTTCGAGGTGGCCGAGCGTCGGGTCTCCGACACGATGATCGGCATCCGCGACGCGCTGCAGGACACCCTCGACAACCTCGAGGCCCGCTACGGCGAGGAGAGCGACCTCGTCGGCGTTCCCACCGGCTTCTTCGACATCGACCGCATCCTCCACGGCCTCCAGCCGCAGAACCTCATCATCCTCGCGGCCCGTCCCGGCATGGGGAAGACGGCCCTCTCGCTCGGCATGGCGCGCAACGTCGCCACCCAGACCGGCCGACCGGTCGTGTTCTTCTCGATGGAAATGGGCACGCTCGAACTCACGAAGCGCATGCTCGCGATGGAAGCCCGCGTCGACGCCGAGCGCCTGTGGACCGCGAAGCTGAGCGAACCCGACTGGGGCAAGATCAGCCACGCGGTGGGCCGCCTCGCCGAGGCGCAGCTGTTCATCGACGACAACCCGCACTGCACGGTCATGGAGATGCGCGCCAAGGCCCGTCGGCTCCGGGCCCGCTACGGCGACCTCGGCCTGGTGGTCGTCGACTACATCCAGCTGATGTCGCCGAGCAGCACCAAGCGGTCGGAGAACCGCCAGGTGGAGGTCTCGGAGATGTCGCGTGGTCTCAAGATCCTCGCCCGTGAGCTCGAGTGCCCGGTGGTGGCGCTGTCGCAGCTCAACCGCCAGCTCGAATACCGCACCGACAAGCGCCCGATGCTCGCCGACCTCCGTGAGTCCGGTGGTCTCGAGCAGGACGCCGACATCGTGATGTTCATCTATCGCGACGAGGTCTACAACCCCGAGAGCGACGACCGCGGCAAGGCCGAGGTGATCATCGCCAAGCACCGGAACGGCGCCACCGGCAAGGCCGAGCTCGCCTTCCTGCCCCAGCGCGCCGAGTTCGAGAACATGGCCCGCGAATAGCGGTGACCGTCGAAGCGCTCACCGCGCCGGCGATACCCACGAAGGGGCCGCGCAAGCGCACTGCCGTCATCGTGATCCTGGTCAGCGCCGGAATCCAGGTGATCGGAATGGCCGGCGGTTTCGTGACGGTGTGGCACCGGATGTTCGTCGCCACCTACGCCGTGCCGAGCACCGTCCGGGTGCATCTGCACGACGGCACCTGGAACCTGTACGGGTTGTCCGCCGACCGGAGCGGCGCGAACGACACCGGCATCAAGCCGTCGGTCGTGCACGTGGAGGGGCCTGATGGCCCGATCACCGTGCACCCGGTCGACAGCTGGTTCTTCCCGCGCGGGAGTGACGCCTACCGGGCCGTCGTCGAGTTCGACGCGCCGACCGACGGCGAGTACTCGATCACGGTCGAGGCCGCGAAGCCGGGGCGGGTGATGATCACGCCCGCCATCGAGGACCTCGCCCTGGCCGTCCTGCCCTGGGCGATCGTCGTGGGCGTGGCGTTCGTGGCGCAGATGGTCGGCTGGGTGCTGCTCATCGTCGGGGCCACGCGTCGCCAACGCGCGAAGAAGGCGGCGTGGCTCGCCGCGGGAGGGCCGAACGCCCCGGCCCTGACCGCAACGCCCATCTTGCCCCCGCCCGGGTGGCATCCCGATCCCTACGGCGATCATCGCTACCGCTGGTGGGACGGCAACCGCTGGACCGAGCAGATCTCCGACTGACCGCGGCGCCGGGCGGGCGTGTTGGAACGGCACTAGCGCGACTCCCGGATGCCTTCTTAGAGTGCGGCGCACCACCGAGCTCCGAGAGGACCCAGCGATGAGAGCAGCAGTGCTGCGCGGCCGCACCGTGGAGACGCGCGAGACGGCTGATCCCGACCCGGGGGACGGGCAGCTCCTGCTCAAGGTGTTGAGCTGCGCGATCTGCGCGTCCGACCTCCACTTCATGGACAACCCGGAAGCGGTGGCCGACGACGACAGCGGCCTGTGGGACTACCACGAGGACGCCGACATCGTGATGGGTCACGAGTTCGTCGGCGAGATCATCGGCCACGGCCCGGGGATCGACGCCGCCGAGTTCCCGATCGGCGCGCGGGTCACGTCGTTGCCGGTGCTGAACGTCGCCGGCGTGCACCGCATCATCGGGTGCAGCCCGGCCGCGCCCGGCGGCTTCGGCGAGCTCATGCTGGTGCAGGACATGTTCGCCCGCGTGGTGCCCGACGACGTGCCGGTCGACCACGCCGCGCTCGCCGACGCCTTCGCCGTGGGTGAGTACTACGTGCGCAACAGCGGGATCGGCAACGACGGCTCGGTGATCCCGATCGTCGTCGGCGCCGGTGCTATCGGCCTCTCTGCGGTGGCCGCGTTGGCGCGACGGGGCGTGAGCCCGATCATCGTCGCCGACTACAACGAGGGCCGCCTCGCGACCGCGCGCGATCTCGGTGCCACCCACACCGTCGACCCGCGCGAGCGCTCGCCCTACGACCTGTGGACCGAACTCGCGCTGGGCGGGCGCGACGCGCCGAGCCTGGTGGAGCTCAACCACGCCGGCGCGGCCGCGATCCCGGGCTGCAACGTGTACGAGTTCGTCGGCCACCCCGGCGTGCTCGACGGCATCGTCGGTGCCTGCCCCGCGGGCACGCACATCCACACCGCGGGCGGCGCGCCCGAGGGCGACCACATCTCGTCGGCCACCGCCAAGAAGAAGGGTGTGGTCATCCACTTCGGCGGCGGCCCCAAGCACGAGGACTGGTACGGCACCCTCGCCGCGGTCGTGGCGGGTGATCTCGACCCGAGCCCCGTGATCGGCATGGTCGTCGACCTCGACGGCGTCCCCGAGGCGATCGACCTCGCCCGTCGCGCCGACGGTCCCGCGCGCATCATGATCCACCCGTGGGGTGACGTCTGATGACGGTCGTGGGCATGGTCGGCCTGGGCGAGATGGGCATGCCGATGGTCACCCGTCTGCGCGCCGCGGGGTACGACGTGCAGTTCTTCGCGCGTCGTCCCGAGGTCATCGAGGAGGCGAGCGCGCTCGGTGCGATCCCGCTCGGCTCCCTTGCCGAGGTGGCCGCCACCGCCGACGTCGCCATCATCTGTGTCTACAGCGACGACCAGGTGCGCGAGGTCGCGCTCGGGCCCGATGGCATCGTCGAGCACCTGCGCCCGGGCACGGTGTTGTGCAACCACACCACCGGCCGCCCGTCCACCGGCCAGGCGTTGCTCGCCGCGGCTGCGGCCCGCGGCGTCGCCGTGCTCGACTGCGCGCTGAGTGGCGGCCCGGCCGACATCCTCGCGGGCAACCTCACCCTCCTCGTCGGTGGCGACCGCGCAGTGATGGAGCGGGTCACGGCGGTGCTCGGCAGCTACAGCTCGCCGATCCTGCACGTGGGCGAGGTCGGCGACGGCCAGAAGGTGAAGCTGCTCAACAACGCGCTCTTCGGCGCGCAGGTCGCGCTCGCGGTACAGATCGAACGCACCGCGCAATCGCTCGGCATGGACCCGGCCCTGGTGTTGCCGGCCATCCACGAGTGCAGCGGCGACAGCTACGCGCTCGGCGCCGCGCTCGGCCTCGGCTCGGCCGAACGCCTGGTGGAGCTCGCCGGTCGCTTCGTCCGCAAGGACGTCGCGGTGTGCGTCGAGGTGGCGGAGGAGCTCGGCGCCGAGCTCGGTTCCGTGCTCACGGTGGCGCAGGAAGTCTGAGCCGTTCACACCATCCGATGTTGCCGATGCTCGGCATCGATCCAGGGGGGATCACATGAGTGACCACGCGGCACTGAAGGAACTGCTCGACAAACGCGCCATCGAGGAGCAGATCTACAACTACGGGCGTTCGATGGACCGGCTCGACCGCGAGCTCGGCTACCGGGTGTTCTGGCCCGAAGCGGTCGCCGACTACGACAAGCAGATGTTCGTGGGCTCCGGCAACGGCTTCGTCGACATGTGCATGGAGGCCCACCTCGGCTTCGCGTCGCACTCGCACCAGTTCACCAACATCCTGATCGCGGTCGACGGCGACACCGCGCGCAGCGAGACCTACGGCGACGTCACGTTGCGGATGATCGGCGATGACGGCGTGCCGATCGACAGCCGCAACCTCGGTCGCTACGTCGACCGCTGGGAGCGCCGCAACGGCGAGTGGCGCATCATCCACCGCCAGTACCTGCACGACTTCGACCAGAGCGGGCCCAACCACGGCAACTTCGTGACGACGGGCCGGCGTGACCCGACCGACGCCAGCTACTTCGGCGGCGATGGGCTCGGCAACTGACATGGCCGACCTGAGCGAACTCGAGGCCCGCCTCGCCGCGCTCGAGGCGCGGGTGCGCGTCCTCGACGACCACGAGGAGATCACACAACTGCTCGCCAGCTACGGCCCCGCGGTCGACAGCGGTGCGGCCGAGGCGGCGGCGCAGCTGTGGGAGGCCGAGGGCGTGTTCGACGTCGGCGGCCACTTCACGATGAACGGCCACGCCGACATCGCGGCGATGGTCACGGGTGAAGGACACCAGAGCCTGATCCACAACGGTTGCGGCCACGTGCTCACCGCCCCGAAGATCCAGGTCGACGGCGACAACGCGACGGCGTGGAACTACGCGTTCAACATCCGGTGGGACGCGCCCGACGAGCGCTTCTGGATCGCGCGCCTCTCCGCCAACGAGTGGAAGTGCCGGCGCGGTCCCGACGGTTGGCGCGTCGCGTACCGCACCAACATCAATCTCGACGGCGACGAAGCACCCCGCGCGTTGCTGCGGCGGAGCACTGCCGGCGAACGAGGAGCCTGAACCGTGCAGAAGATCATCTTCCTGTTCCAGCGCAAGGCGCCGCAGACGCACGCCGAGTTCGCCGAGCACTACCTCGAGCACCACGCGCCCCTCGGCCTGCGCGTCGCGGTACAGATGGACGGCTACTCGGTGAATCTCGTGCCCGACGAGGCGTCGGGCGACTTCGCCCTCGACGCGGTCACCGAGACGTGGACACCGAGTGTCGAGGCGTTCATGGACCCGCAACGCGCGTTCGCCAACGAGGCCGACATGACCGAGTTGATGACCGACGACGCCTCGTTCATCGCCAACCCCCGGCCCTACGTCGTGAGCGAGGAGCTGGTGGTGGGTGAGTGGCCGAGCGGTCCGGTGCGTACGCGCACCCCGGGCGTGAAGCGCATCTCGCTGCACCCCACCGACGCAACGCTGCCGCCCACCGACGGCTGCACGCGGGTGGTGCACAACCGCGTGCTGCAGTCGTTCCTGCCCGACGCCCCCGAGGCCGCAGTGATCCTGCTCGAGTGGGCGGAGTCGGCCGACACCCTCGCCCCGCTCGACGTCCTCAACTGGCTGGTCGAGGAGAACGTGCAGCGTCAACCGACGCGCTGAACCAGGCCGTTCACGATCGCGGCGAACGCGTCGACGTCGGTGACCGCAGGGATGTGCCCGGTGTCGAGCGTGACGACGTCGACCAGCGCGGGGTTCGGCAGGCGGTCGATCATCTCGTCCTGCAGTGCGAGCGGCGTGATCGGGTCGCGCAGTTGGCGCACCGCGACCACGGGCACGTCGGCCGCCGCGCTCCAGAACACCGGCTGCGAATAGAAGTTCACCGAGTCCTTCGGGTTGCGTTCGGGCGCGGCCATGAACGCGACCTGCTCGTCGGTGAGGGTCACGCCGTACGCGTTGCGCAGCCACTCCGGCTCGGCCGGTGGGCCGGCCGTGGTGAAGACCCGACCCTCGGCCCGGGCCTTGGTCATGTTCTCGATGTTCATCGCCTTGTAGCGCGGCTGCATCGCGTCGAGGCCGCAACCGCCCTCGGGGATCACGCACGGCGGGCTCAGCACGATCCCGCGCACGCGTCCGGCCGCGCCGGCGACGATCCCCGGCACGAAGTAGCAACCCGACGAGTGCGCGACCACGATGCAGTCGCCCACCCCGGCCGCGTCCATGTCGGCGACGACCGACGCGCTGCACTCGTCGGCGGTCAACTCCATCAGGTCGGCGGGCGGACCACCGGGACGACCGGGAAGATCGATCGCCAGTGCCGGCGCGCGCAGGTGGGGGAGGACAAGGTCCCAGTACGCCGCCGACGACGCACCGCCGTGCACCAGGACGATTGTCGGCGCGGGTCGTTCCTGTGCCACGGTGCGCACGCTAACCAGTCACGGTCGGTCCGGCGGGGAGATCCAGATGCAGATGTTCGAGACCGGCAGTGTCGCGATCGTGACCGGCGCGGGCCCGGGGATGGGTCGGGCGATCGCCCTCGGCTTCGCGGAGCAGGGCGTCGACGTGGTGATCGCGGCGCGCCGCAAGGAACGGCTCGACGCGGTGGCCGACGACATCCGCGCGCTCGGGCAGGAACCGCTCGTCGTCACCGCAGACCTGTCGCAGCGCGACGCCTGTCACGCGGTGGTGGAGCAGGCAGTCGCGCACTTCGGTCGCCTCGACCACCTCGTGCAGAACGGTCACCACGCAGGCGACTGGGCGCGCGTGGTCGACGCCGATCCCGACACCTGGAAGCACATCTTCGACGTCAACTTCTTCGGCGCGATGCACCTCATCCAGGCGGCGGCGCCGGTGATGAGCGAGCAGTCGTCGATCGTGTTGGTGAACTCCGGTGCGGCGCTGCGCAACCCGCCCACGATGGGCGCCTACTCGGCGTCGAAGTCGGCGATGGCGAGCCTGGTGCGCACCGCCGCGCTCGAACTCGGGCCGCGCACGCGGGTGAACGGTGTGTACCTCGGACCGGTCACCGGCGAGAGCCTCGACACCGGCGCAGCCTCCACCGCGGCCGCGACCGGCGTGACCGAGGAGGAGTTCTTCCGCCAGCGCGCGCAGGAACTGCCGATCCGCCACATCCCCACGCCCGAGGAGTGCGCGGGCTCCGTGTTGTTCTTCGCGTCGCGACTCGCCGCACCGGTGACCGGCCAGCACCTCTCGGTGAACGGCGGGCAGTGGGTCACCTGATCTCCGTCCGCCGCATCACTTCACGGTGAACCGTCACTTCACCGCGAAGGTGGTGTGCATCCCGTCGGCGTAGTGATGGTCGGTCACCCCGCCGCTCGTCTCGGTGATGTTGCAGAAGAGCACGTAGGTGCCGGGCGTGAGCGTCGCGTCGAGCGTGGCCTTGTCGCCGCGGCCCATGCCCTCGAGCTCGCCCACCAAGTCGGACTCGGGGATCTGCGACTCGTCGACCGCGCCGTCGGCGTCGACGGGCAGCGTGCCGGTAGCCGACCTGGCGACCACGAACTCGTGCTCCATCGATCCCTTGTTGGTCACCACGAAGTCGACGCGGCCCGCCGGAGCCGACCCGGGCCTCGCCTTCACCACGAACTCGCCGAGCGTGACCTTCACGGGCGTGGCCTTCGCGGCCGCGGTCTCCTTCGCGGTGCCGGCGCCGGTGACCACCAACACGCCGCGCTCGCGGTCACCGTTGGGGCACAGCGTCGTGTACTTCCCAGCCTCCAGGTCGAGGGTGAACGAGCCCGACAATCCGGGCGTGAGGTTCTCCTTCTCGCCGATCACCTTCTTGCCCTGGAGCACCTCGAACTCGGTCACCGCGGTGGCGTCGATGTTCTCGATCTCGAACTTCGTGTCGCCGGCGGGAATGGTGAGCGACTTCGGGCAGCCCTTGTCGGTCAGCTCGATCTTCACCTCTTTGGTGGCGGCGCCGGCACCCACGGCGAGCAGGCCGACCACCAGGGCGACGGTCGCCGCGACCGCGGTGGTGCGTGCCGCAAGCTGCTTCACCCGCGCGGGGCGCAGCACCACGATCGTCATGGGCACCGCGTAGAGGAACCACACCAGCACCTCCCCCCAGGCGGGCTTGGGCTGGATTCCGAACATGCCGTTGAAGATCGCGTAGCGCACGCTGCCCGGCTTCACGATCGCCGACAGGTCGGCGGCCTGGCCGAGCATCGCGTTCCACCACCCCGCCTCGTGCGCGGTGTGCAGCGCGTTCGACAGCAGCCCCGCGGCCACGACCACCAGTACGAAGCCGGTGCACTTGAAGAACTTGGCCAGGTCGAGCTTCACGCCGCCGCGGTAGATCGCGTACCCGATCACCACGGCGACGGCGATGCCGAGCAGCGCGCCGAGGCCCGCGGCCTGCGGGTCGCGCGCGTCGTTGAACACGGCGACGAGGAACACCGCGGTCTCGAAACCCTCGCGGATCACCGCGAGGAAAGCCATGGCCACCAGCGCCGCGGTGGAACCGGTCGCGAGCGCGGCGCCCGCACGCGAGCGCAGGTCGCCCTTGAGGTCGGCGGCGTGCGCCCGCATCCAGAAGATCATCCAGGTGACCATCCCCACGGCCACGAGGGCGACGATCGTCTCCAGTTACTCCTGCTCCCGCTGCGGCAGTTCCTGGGATGCCATGCGCAGGCCGATGCCGACGCCCAGGGCGACGAGCACACCGAGGCCGACGCCGGCCCACACCCAGCGCATGGCGTCGCGTCGGCCCTCCTGCACGAGGAAGGCGGCCACGATGCCCACGATCAGGGCGGCCTCGAGGCCCTCACGGAGTCCGATGACGAAGGTCGGCAGCACGGTGTCCCTCCCGGACGACTCGCTATAGGTAAGGCTCACTTTAGTAAGGCTGTCCTCACCACTGCAATCGGCGAAGAACCGGTGGGCGGGAGATTTCGCGGGACATCTCTTGACATTGGTTTGGCTTCATGTATCTTGGCTTCAAGAGACTTGTATTCAAGAAGAACGAACCCGATACTCTTCAACGAGAAGGAGCGAGGCAATGGGACAGGCACTGTTGGTCGTGAAGCACCCGGTCG
>Ga0209048_10003837_pt1 | contig 14513 bp, 13 predicted proteins | sample FrelakmetCRP12CR_FD_187146 | JGI IMG/M metagenome (GOLD analysis project Ga0209048, IMG submission 187146) | Freshwater lake sediment microbial communities from the University of Notre Dame, USA, for methane emissions studies - CRP12 CR (SPAdes)... | ecosystem: Environmental > Aquatic >... | reverse complement strand
GGGCTGATCGTGGTCGACCTGCCGCCGGAGGAGGACGAGGAATTGTGCCTGCCCGCGCTCGCCGCCGGGCTCAACTTCATTCGCCTCGCCACGCCTACCACCGACGACCGGCGGCTGCCGGCGGTGCTCGCGAACACCTCGGGCTTCGTCTACTACGTCTCCATCACCGGGATCACCGGCGCCGCGGCGCCGGATGCGGGCCGGGTCGCCCAGGCGGTGGCGCGGATCAAGCGCCACACCAGCCTTCCGGTCGCGGTCGGCTTCGGGGTCAGGGATGCGGCGAGCGCCGCCGCCATCGCGCGCGGCGCCGAGGCGGTCGTGGTAGGTTCCGCATTGGTCGAGAGGGTACGCCTGAGCCTCGATCCCGCCGGCAAGGCGACGCCCGACACGGTGCCCTCGGTCGCAAGCCTGCCATCAACAATTGTCTTCGGCCATCACAAGAGTTTACAGTGGCATCGAGCGTGGACGGAGATTCCGGCCGTTCACCGACAGGTCGGTTCATTTGGCGACCGGAACATTCCGGCGCCACGCGGTATTCTCATGTAGTAGCGAAGCATGAAATGCGGCGCGTTGGATGATATCGCATCAATTGCCCACGCTACGCGGCGCGCCCTGCGCATCAATTGCCCCCGCCCGCAAGACACCCGGCGTCACTGGCGCCGCAACTGAAACGGCGTCTCCTGGGCCGGCATTCGCGTGCGCGCGAGGTCGTTCCGTCGAATCGTCCGGAACGGTCGAACGACCCGTTTCCGATCCCGACGCACAGGCGGCGCCGTGCGTCTACGAGCACTTGATGGGAGCGCAGGTCGACGTATTCGTACAACTCCGCTGAATCGGCTCGCCGGGCGAAGGCGCAAGCGTGACGGTCTTCCCGGCGGCGCATGGAGAGACCTCCAGCCGACCGGGCGCGCTCGATGCTTTCGGTGTGTCGATCAAACAAAAAGGGGGCCGGAATCCCGGCCCCCTGACTGAAACAGAAAGGATCGATCAGCCCGAGCAGGACGTCGGGTAGCAACCCACGCCCGCGGTCGTCGAGCACGTCCACTGGATCGGTGCATCGTTCGCCGGAGAGTTCGGCGTCAGAACGACAGTCGCTTTTTGCACGCAGGTTGCAACGCCCGTCGCCTTCATCGTCGCGGTGATTACGCCGGCCTTGACCGAAACGCCGTCGGCATACTTGCCGGCACCGCTGGCAATCGCCGCCGGAATTCCCTTGCCCGAGCTGTCCGCACCCACGTAGGACCCGAAGTTTTGATAGTACTCGCCGACCGCGACCTTCAGACCGCCCGCGATCTCGATGGCGTCCGCCAGCTGGGCGCGGGCGGTATAGCTTTGGTATTGCGGAATCGCAATCGCCGCAAGGATACCGATGATCGCAACCACGATCATCAGCTCGATCAGCGTAAAGCCCTGTTGAATTCGCTTCATACGATGTCTCCGATAGTTGTTAACCACATTCGCTACCCGCGCAATCCAGCGATGCTGACCCAAACAAAGCACGGGCCATGCCAGTGTTCTGGCATCTACCCGGCCGCCGACGGGACGTACTTAAGTATTTGTTTTTACAGTTTTGTTTTCAAGCGCGTCCCATGGTTTGCAAGCGCCCCTCCGCCTGGCGCGCGATTTCCGGCGCGGGGATCGACGGCCGGATTGGACGTAGAGCGCATGCGGGGTGACGCTGTGCGTCACTTTTCGCGCCGCGGCGCCTCATTCGCGGCCTGATTTCCGGGGAAGGTCGGGATGCACCCGCGGCCCGGCGAGAACTTCGAGCGCTCCGCAGCGTGCATAACCGGACCCGATCAATCCCCGTGCTTGGAGCCTGTCGGGCCCCTAGGAGCGCGCCCGGGCTGACATGAACTCGAGCTTCACCCCCGCGATCTCGACGACGTCGCCGTTGCGAAGCTCGGTCCCCTCGGCGGGAACCTCGGCACCGTTGACGATCGGCGCCCGCTCGCCTTCGAGCGGCACCAGCCTTGCGCCGTGCGGCGAGCGGCGGACCACGGCGACCTGCACGCCGGCGCGGCCCAGCGACATCCCGTCCTTCATCAGCGCAATGGTCCGGCCCGCGTTGACGCCGCTCAGCACGCGCACCGACGGGGCGCGCGCAAGATCATCCTCGGCCAGGAATTCCGCGACGATATCGCCGCGCGCCGGCGCGGCGTTTTCCGCGATGGCGCGCGCATCGGCAGCGACTTCCGCGGATACGAACCGGTCGATCTCGCCCATCGCATTCGACTCCCGGCCGGAGGCCGCGCCGATCTTCTGCCCGGATTCCGGTTCCGCGTCCGGCCGGAGGTCGTCCGGGCGCGGCGGCGGAACGTGGTCGACGCGTTCCCCGAGCACGCTCTTGTGCGCGCCGACCGGGTTCGCGTAGGCGGGCTCGAGGTGCAGCGATTCGTCGCTGACGAAGACGAGCTTCTGCCGGCCGATGTCGATCTGGTCGCGGTCTCTCAGGAAATGCTTGACGACCGGGCGGCCGTTCACCAGCGTTCCATTGGTGCTGCCGCGGTCCTCGAGGAAGGAATCGGACAGGATCGTCACGACCGACGCGTGCTCGGCGCTCACCGCCGGATACGGCAGGCAGACGTCGTTGTCGGCGCGCCGGCCGATCGTCACCCGCTCGCGATTGAGCAGGACGTCGAGCGTGCTTCCGTCCGCGAGATAGAGGACGAGCTTGCCCACGGCGGGGCCTAGGGCCTGTTCACACCGCATTCGCAAGTGCGAACGGGTGGCCTGGGGCGCCGATCAATGCGCCCGACGAAGCCAGGACCGGGCGTTCTGGCAAGGAGGGCGACGCCGAGCGGCGCCTCGGGGCGCCCGTTCCCTCCGGGTTGCGGCGAAAAGCGCCCCGTGCGCCGCTGCAACGGCGCGCAGGGCACCGGTTTCGACGGGCGCCTCGCGCATGTTGCTTTTCGCTCGTAACGCATCTTGCGAATGTGGCGTGAACGGGCCCTTACCCGCGCTTCTTGGCGAGCCAGCGCTGCGCCCACCCGGACGAGGGCAGGAATTCGCCGGGAACGCGCACCATCACCACGGAAATGTTGTCGCGACCGCCGTTCTGGTTGGCGACGTCGATCAGCTCTGCCGCGGCCTCGGCGAGGTCGGCCCGCTTCGCGTCGATGATCGAATGGATGACCTCGGGCTCCACCATGTCGGTCAGGCCGTCCGAATTGAGCAGGTAGATGTCGTTCGCCTCCACCCGGTACTCGATGATCTCGGCGGGGACGATCGCCTCGATGCCAAGCGCCCGCGTGACGAGGTTCTTGTTCAGCGAGAACTTGGCCTGCTCGGGGGTCAGCTGGCCGCTGTCAATCTGCTCCTGCAGCAGCGAGTGGTCGTGCGTCAGCTGCTCGAACTTGTCGGCGCGAAGCCGGTAGCAGCGCGAATCCCCGATATGGCCGATGCTGACGCGGCTGCCGCAGAACACCGCGGTCACGATCGTCGTGCCCATGCCGGCGCATTCGGGCCGCGCCTGCGCCGCCTCGTAGATTCCCTTGTTCGCAGCGGCGATCTGCTGCTGCAGCAGCATCGCCGCATGGGTGAGACCGCTGGCGATGTCGATCTTGGTGAGCTCGCGGCCCGACCGCAGTTCCGGCAGCATGCCGTTGCTGACGACGTTGACGGCGATGCCGCTCGCGACTTCGCCCGCGTTGTAGCCGCCCATCCCGTCCGCGAGCACCGCGATGCCGGCGTCGCCGTCGACGAAGACCGAGTCCTCATTGTGCGAGCGGACCATCCCCGGATGGGAAAGGGTGGCGCAATCGAGCGGGGTGCGTTGCGGCATGGCGTGGGCGGTCGGAGCTTTTCGGTCAGGGTGTCGGCGCTGCGACCGCGAGTGTAACGGCAGCGCGCCTTTCGCGCGAGCGCCGCGCCGGACCGTCGCTATTTCGGGTGCGTCGGGGCCCGCTTCCGGCGCCGGGTGATCCACGCCCCGCCCGCGACGACAATCACGGCGCCGACCAGCGGCGCAATCGAATGCAGGTCCGGCGCCGAAGCGTCGATCCATGGCTTGACGACCACGTCGGTGGTGGCGATGTCGCCGGCGATGTATCCCAACAGCCCGCCTCCGGCCGGGACCAGCAGCGGAAACCGCCCGATCAGCTTCATGATCACCTGGCTTCCCGCGACCACGAGGGGAATGCTGACCGCCAGCCCGAATATCAGCAGCAGCAGGCTCCCCTTTGCGGCGGCGGCGACGCCGATCACGTTGTCGAGGCTCATCACGAGGTCGGCGACGATGACGGTGCGCACGGCGGCGAACAGGCGATCGCTCGCGACGATGTCCTTCGAACCGCCTTCTTCCTCACCGATCAGCTTGATGCCAATCCATATCAGCAACGCGGCGCCGACCAGTTGCAGCCAGGGCAGTTGCAGCAGGCGGGTGGCGAAGAACGTGAGGATGATGCGAAGCACGACCGCGCCGACCACGCCCCAGAAGATTCCCAGTATCCGCTGCCGCACCGGCAGGTTCCGGCAGGCGAGCGCGATCACCACCGCGTTGTCGCCGGACAGGAGGATGTTGATGACTACAATCTCGAACGCCGCGGCCCAGAACCGAGGCGTCCCGAAATCCATCATGGCCATCCGTCCCCCGCCGCCGGTTCACGCCGTCACAACACCGACTTGAGGAGCTTGCCCATCTCGGCGGGGTTGCGGGTCACCCTGATCCCGCATTCCTCCATGACTGCGAGCTTTTCCTGCGCAGTTCCCTTGCCGCCGGAAATGATCGCTCCGGCATGGCCCATCCGCTTGCCCTCCGGCGCGGTCACGCCCGCGATGAAGCCGACGACCGGTTTCTTCATGTTGTCCTTCGCCCAGCGCGCGGCGGTCTCCTCGTCGCTGCCGCCGATCTCGCCGATCATCACGACCGCATCGGTGTCCGGGTCTTCGTTGAACAGGCGCAGGAAGTCGATGTGCTTCAGGCCGTTGACCGGATCGCCGCCGATGCCGACCGCGGTCGACTGGCCGAGGCCGATCTCGGTGAGCTGGCCGACCGCTTCGTAGGTCAGCGTGCCGGAGCGCGACATGACGCCGATGCGGCCCTTCTTGTGGATGTGCCCGGGCATGATGCCGATCTTCAATTCCTCCGGCGTGATGACACCGGGGCAGTTCGGTCCGAGCAGCAGCGTCTTCCTTCCCTGCATCCGGTAGCGCGTGCGGATCATGTCGCGCACCGGAATGCCCTCCGTGATGCAGACGACGAGATCGAGCCCGGCGTCGACCGCCTCGTCGATCGCCGCGGCCGCGAACGGCGGCGGCACGTAGATGACGCTGACGGTCGCGCCGGTCGCCGCCTTCGCGTCCTTCACCGTCGCGTAGATCGGGATGCCCTCGAAATCCTCGCCAGCCTTCTTCGGATTGACGCCGGCCACGAAGCACGCCTTGCCGTTCGCGTAGTCGCGGCAGGCCCGCGTGTGGAACTGGCCGGTCTTGCCGGTGATCCCCTGCGTGATCACCCTGGTGTTGCGGTTGATGAGGATCGACATGGTCAGTGTTCCTGTCGTTTTGCGGCGGCGACGACTTTTTCCGCCGCTTCGGCCATGTTGTTCGCGGTGATGATGGGAAGTCCGGACGCCGCGAGGATCTTCCGGCCGAGGTCCTCGTTGGTCCCCTTCATCCGCACCACCAGCGGAACCGATAGCGACACCGCCTTCGACGCGGCAACGACGCCCTCCGCGATGGTGTCGCATTTCATGATCCCGCCGAAGATGTTGACGAGAATCGCCTTCAGGCCCGGGTTGCGCAGCATGATCTTGAACGCCTCGGTCACCTTCTCCGCCGTCGCGCCGCCCCCGACGTCGAGGAAGTTCGCCGGCTCGCCTCCGTAGAGCTTGATCGTGTCCATCGTCGCCATCGCGAGCCCCGCGCCGTTGACGAGGCAGCCGATGTCGCCGTCGAGCGAGATGTACGAGAGGTCGGATTTCGACGCCTCGATCTCCGCCGGATCCTCCTCGTCGAGATCGCGCATCTCGACGATCTCGGGATGCCGGAAGAGCCCGTTGGAATCGAAATTCAGTTTGGCGTCGAGCGCGACCACGCTGCCGTCGCCGGTGACGATCAGCGGGTTGATTTCCGCGAGTGACGCGTCGGTCGCGTCGAATGCGCGATAGAGCCCCTGCAGGACCGCCCGGCCCTGCGCGATGCTGCCCTCGGGAATCCCGATCCGGCGCGCGACGTCGTCGGCCTCGGCATCGGTGAGCCCCTGCACGGGGTCGATGAAGACCTTGTGGATCCGCTCGGGAGTCTTCGCGGCGACTTCCTCGATGTCCATCCCTCCTTCAGAGCTCGCCATCAGGCACACGCGCTGCGTCACCCGGTCGACGACCATGCCGACGTAGAGTTCCTTTCGGATGTCGGCGCCCTGCTCGATCAGCAAACGACGGACCTTCTGCCCGACCGGACCGGTCTGGTGGGTGACGAGCTGCATCCCGAGGATCCTGCCGGCAAGATCGCGGACCTCGTCGATCGACTTCGCGACCTTGACCCCGCCGCCCTTGCCGCGGCCGCCGGCGTGGATCTGGGCCTTGACGACCCAGACCGCGCCGCCCAGCGATTGCGCGGCGGCGACCGCCTCGTCGACGCTGAACGCCGGGATGCCGCGCGGCGTCGGCACGCCGTACTTGCGAAAGATTTCCTTCCCCTGGTACTCGTGGATCTTCACTTTGTCTCCATTCTAGGGACGACGTGCGATGTGCGGGATGCTTCGCCGGGGCGATGGCTTCGGGACGGCGGGATCGACGAGATTCGCAACGAATTCGCCGCCTGCCCCTTCTTCACGCCGCGCCCCGGAACCACTTGGGGTAGTAGCGGCGCACCGTTTCGCTCGTGTGCAGGAGCGCATGGCAGCGGTCGAGCTGATAGGGCCTGCCGTCGCCTTTCGAAGTCTCCGGATGCAGGCTGGCGAAAGTCTGCACGGCGGCCGTCGGCAGGAACGCAAGCAGCTCGGTGAGGTGGCTGCACCCCTTGACCCCGCCCATGAGGTCGTAGAGCGCCGCGCGGAAGCCGTCCATCAGGTTCGTGCCGACGAGCCGTGAATACGCGGGCGCGATGCGCTCGCAGCCGTCCGCGTAGGGAACCGCGTCGGAGCGTGCCTCGAGCGCCCGGATGACGAAATCGCCGCCGATCGTGACCCGCACGCTCATTTCATGGATCGGCGCGCCCTTCGGCCGCACGCCCGACGCCAGCGCGTAGTCTTCGTCCTTCACGTCGACGAGCCGGGCCTCGATGTCGAACAGCCCGTCGTTGCGCTGCCATCCGTCGTAGGTCACGCGCCGCGAATGCAGGCGCCTGCGCGGGATTTCACTGGGGGGAAGCGGCATCGGGAGTGCGCCTGTCGGCGGGTGCGAACGATGTGCCGGCCGGTGCGCCGGGTGTGGCTGGAATGACGCCACGCAGGGCGCCGCTGCAAGCCGTGTATTCTAATCTCGCGACGCATGGCGCCGCAACCGACGGCGGCAGCTTGCCCCGGACGGCACGCCCCACTCCGCGACCCGCAATCGATGCGCTACATCCTCTCTCTGGACCAGGGCACCACCAGCTCGCGGGCGATCGTTTTCGACCGCGCGGGGGCCCCCCGCGGTGCCGCCCAGCGGGAATTCCGGCAGATCTATCCGCGGCCGGGCTGGGTCGAGCACGACGCCACCGAGATCTGGACGACGCAGGCGCGCGTGATGCACGACGCCGTCGCCGCCGCCGGAATCCGCGTTGCCGACATCGCCGCCCTCGGCATCGCGAACCAGCGCGAGACGACGGTGCTGTGGGAGCGCGCGACCGGGAGGCCGGTCGCGAATGCGATCGTGTGGCAGGACCGGCGCACGGCCGATCGCTGCGACACGTTGCGCGCGGCCGGGCATGCGCCGCTCTTCGCCAAGCGCACGGGCCTCGTGCTGGATCCGTATTTTTCGGGGACCAAGCTCGCCTGGCTGCTCGATCACGTGCCGGGCGCGCGCGAACGCGCGCTCCGTGGCGAGCTGGCTTTCGGGACGGTCGACAGCTGGCTCGTCTGGAACCTGACCGGCGGCGGCGCCCACGTCACCGACGCGTCGAACGCGAGCCGCACGCTGCTGTTCGACATTCACGCCGGCGAATGGGACGACGAGCTGCTCGCGCTGCTCGACATCCCGAGGGCGGTGCTGCCGCGCGTCGTGCCGTCGTCGGGCGTCTGCGCGCACGCGACCCTCGACGGCACGCGGGTGCCCATCGCCGGCATCGCCGGCGACCAGCAGGCCGCGCTGTTCGGGCAGGCCTGCCTCGCGCCGGGACTCGCGAAGAACACCTACGGGACCGGCTGCTTCATGCTGCTCAACACCGGCGAGAATGCAGTCGCGTCGTCCAACAACCTGCTTTCGACAATCGCGTGGCGGCGTGGCGAGGACCGGCTCCAGTACGCGCTCGAAGGAAGCGTGTTCATCGGCGGGGCCGTCGTGCAGTGGCTGCGCGACGGGCTCGGCATCGTCGACTCGGCGCCGGCGATAGAGGCCCTCGCGGCATCGGTGGCGGACAACGGCGGCGTGTATTTCGTGCCGGCGTTCGCCGGCCTCGGCGCACCCCACTGGGACGCCTACGCCCGCGGGGCGATGTTCGGCCTGACCCGCGGCGTCACCGCCGGACACGTCGCACGCGCGGCGCTGGAAGCCATCGCATTCCAGAGCGCCGACCTGCTGCTTGCGATGCAGCGCGACGCGGGCATCACGCTCACCGAGCTGCGGGTCGACGGCGGGGCGGCGGCGAACAATCTGCTGATGCAGTTCCAGGCGGATGTGCTCGGCGTCCCGGTCGTGCGGCCCAGGGTGCTCGAGACGACCGCGCTGGGCGCCGCGTATCTCGCCGGGCTCGCCGTCGGCTATTGGGAGGACGCGGGCGCCATCCGCGACAACTGGCGGATCGACCGCACGTTCGAACCCTCGATGCAGCGCGACCGCGCGCTCGAGTTGCGCGCCCGCTGGGAGAAGGCGGTCGCCAGGTCGCGCGACTGGGCCGGCGCGTAAGGGCGAATGAGGTTCGCCGTGGCCGCCGGCGGCCCCGACGAACCGCCCGCCCGCGCGCACGCGGCGTCGAAGGAAGAGGTCCCCCGACACGCGGTGCCCCATGCGATCCGGCGCGGCGACCCGTTGACGACAGGCGCCTGCGCGCCTATGCTCCGGAATACGTGCATATGCTCGCATTGATCCAGGAACGGCCATGGACGCCCACCTCCCCGCCAAGAATGCCTGCGCCTGAGGCCGGCTGCGCCGCGCGACGCGCGCGCTGACGCAGCTCTACGACGGCACGATGGCGCCTTCGGGATTGCGTCTCACCCAGTTCTCGCTGCTGCGCACGCTCGCCCGCGAGGGCCGGTCGCGGATCACCGATCTCGCCGCGGCCACGCTGATCGATCGCACGGCGCTCTCGCGCAATCTCGATCCGCTGGTCGAGCGTCGGCTGGTCGAGATCGTGCCGGGCCGCGACGCGCGCACGCGCGAGGTCGCGATCACGCGTGCCGGCAGCGCCGCGATCCGCGCCGCGGAGCCGTATTGGCACCGGGCCCAGGCCGAAGTCGCCAGGGCGCTCGGCGCCGAGCGCCTCGACGCGTTCATCGGGACGCTCGCGGCGATCGAGTCGCTGCGTCCGGCGCCCGCCGGGCGCCACGCATGACCGGACGAGCCGAGGACAGGATGCCCGGAACAACCCGTCGCGCCGACTGGCGCACGCCGACCGTCGTGCTGGTGACGAGCGGCCTCATCATCATGCTGTCGCTGGGAATCCGCCATGGCTTCGGACTCTTCCTCCAGCCGATGAGCGTGGATCTGCACCAGGGCCGCGAAATGTTCGCGCTGGCGATCGCAGTGCAGAACCTCGTGTGGGGGATCGCCGCGCCGTTCGCCGGGATGTTCGCCGACCGCTTCGGCACGCATCGCGTCGCGCTCGTCTGCGCGCTGCTCTACGCCGGCGGCCTCGCGACGATGGCGCTCGCGACGACGCCGGTCACGCTCGTCCTCACTGCCGGCGTGCTGATCGGCACGGGCCTCTCCGGACTCACGTTCTCGGTCGTCGCCGGCGTGCTCGGCCGCGCATATCCGCCGGAAAAGCGAAGCATGGCCCTCGGCATCTCGGCGGCGGCGGGCTCGTTCGGCCAGTTCGCGATGCTGCCGCTGATGCAGACCCTGATCTCGCACCTCGGCTGGCACGGCGCGCTGTTCGCGCTCGCGGCCATTGCGCTGCTGATGATCCCGCTGTCGACCACGCTGTACGAGCGGCACCTCGGATCCGCGCACGCGTTCCAGCAATCCGCGCGCGAAGCGATGCGCGAAGCCGTCGGCCACCGCGGGTATGTGCTGCTGACGATCGGCTTCTTCGTCTGCGGGTTCCAGGTCGTGTTCGTCGGCGTGCACCTGCCCGCGTATCTCGCGGACAAGGGGCTGGCGCCGCACGTCGCGGTGACCGCGCTCGCACTGATCGGGCTCTTCAACATTGCCGGCACGTACGCGGCCGGGCTTCTCGGCGGCAGGATGCCCAAGCGCTATCTCCTGTCGGGTATCTATTTCGCGCGCGCTGCCGTCTTCACGCTGTTCTTCCTGATGCCGGTGTCCGTGTTCTCGGTGTATCTGTTCGCCATGGCGCTCGGACTGCTGTGGCTGTCGACGGTTCCGCTGACCAACGGCATCGTCGCGCAGGTCTTCGGCGTCCGCTACCTGGCGATGCTGTCGGGATTCACGTTTTTCAGCCACCAGCTCGGCAGCTTCCTCGGCGCGTGGCTCGGCGGCCGTCTCTACGACACGACCGGCAGCTACGACGTTGTCTGGTGGATCTCGATCGGCCTCGGCATCGCCGCGGGCGTCATCAACCTGCCGATCGACGAGCGCGCGATCCGGCGCCCCGCCGTCGCAGCCGCAGCGTGACGGGCGCGGCGCGCCCCGCGGGACCGATCAGGTGAGCGGAGGCGCCGGCGGCAGCGCGTCGGCCGGAATGTGGTCGACCGCGTCGGTAATGACGCTGTCCACGCCCCACGCGCCGAGCTCGGCGACGCGCTCCGGCTCGTTCGGCGTGTACGCGAGCACGCGATATCCGGCCGAGCGCATGGCGCGCACGAAATCGGCGGTGAGTACCTTGTGGTTCACGTCGATCGCGACGCAGGCGAGCCGCGCGAGGCGGTCGGACCAGTCGGGAGGTACCTCGTCGACCAAAAGCGCCCGTGGCAACGCCGGCGCCGCGTCGCGGGCCGTCGCAAGCGCATCCTCGGAGTACGACGACAGCAGCGGCGGGACGTCGGCATCGCGCCACAGCGTCATCGCGTCGAGCGCGACCGCCGCGCCGGTCTCGCGCTCGCGTCCCGACGTCGGCTTGATCTCGATGTTGCACATCGTGCCGTGCGCGCGCGCCCAGCGCGCGATCGACGCCAGCGTCGGCAACGGCTCGCCCGCGAATTTCGCCGAATGCCAGCCACCCGCGTCGAGCCGGGAGAGCTCGCGCCAGGGCAATGCGTCGGCGCGCCCGCGGCCGCTCGTGGTGCGCTCCAGCGTGTCGTCGTGCAGGAGGAACGAGAGGTTGTCGGCGGAGAGTTTCACGTCGAACTCGAACATCCGGTAGCCGTGCGCGTGACCGACGCGCATGGCCGTCAGCGTGTTCTCCGGCGCCTGCTTGCCGGCGCCCCGGTGGGCGATCAGCCGCGGGTACGGCCAGTCCCTTGCGATGTTGGCGGTCATGTCAGCGGATCCTGGCGCCGGTCTCGGCGTCGAAAAGATAGATGTGCTTCGGATCGGCGGCGACGTGCAGCGTCGAGCCGACGGCGGGCCTGCTGCCGTGCGGCAGGCGCGCGACGACGAGGTCCTTGCCGTGCGACAGGTGCACCAGCGTGTCGGCACCGAGGTGCTCGACCAGCTCGACCTTCGCCGCGAAGAGCCCGTCGGTCGCGCTGCCCGGAATGACGTGCTCCGGACGGATGCCGACGGTCACTGCGCGGCCCGGCAGGGCCGTGCCGCTCGCGTGCCGCACCGCGCCGCCGTGATCGAGCGTGATCTGCCCGCCGCCCTCGGAACGCCCGGCGAGGAAATTCATCGACGGCGAGCCGATGAAACCCGCGACGAACTGCGTGGCGGGATCCTCGTAGACGTCCATCGGCGTGCCAATCTGCTCGGCGCGCCCCGCGTTCATCACGACCATCCGCTGCGCGAGCGTCATCGCCTCGACCTGGTCGTGGGTGACGTAGAGCGTCGTCGTGCCGAGGCGCTGGTGCAGCTTCTGGATCTCGAAGCGCATCTGCACGCGCAGCTTGGCGTCGAGGTTGGACAGCGGCTCGTCGAACAGGAACACCGCCGGTTCGCGGACGATCGCGCGGCCCATCGCGACCCGCTGGCGCTGGCCGCCGGAGAGCTCGCGCGGCTTCCGCGCAAGGAGCGCACCCAGCTCGAGAATGTCGGCCGCGCGCTGCACGCGCTGCTCGATCTCCGGCTTCGCCATGCCCCGGATCTTGAGGCCGTAGGCCATGTTGTCGTACACGCTCATGTGCGGATAGAGCGCGTAGTTCTGGAACACCATCGCGATGTCGCGGTCCTTGGGCTCGAGATCGTTTACGACACGGTCGCCGATCACGATCTCCCCGGCGGACGTGGCCTCGAGGCCCGCCACCATGCGCAGCACCGTCGACTTGCCGCAGCCCGAGGGGCCGACGATGACGATGAACTCGCCGTCGGCGACGTCCATGTCGATGCCGTGCACGACGGCGACCTGGCCGAAGCTCTTGGATACCTTCCTGAACTGGACTTTCGCCATGGGTCACTTCTCGGTTTCGACGAGGCCTTTCACGAACCACTTCTGCATCAGCAGCACCACGGTCACGGGCGGGAGCATCGCGAGCAGCGCGGTCGCCATGACGAGGTTCCATTCGGTCAGCGCGTCGCCGCCGGCGATCATCCGCTTGATGCCGATCACCGTCGTGTACATGCTTTCCTGGGTGGTGACGAGCAGCGGCCAGAGGTACTGGTTCCAGCCGTAGATGAACATGATGACGAAGAGCGCCGCGATGTTGGTCTTCGACAGCGGCAGCACGACGTCGATGAAGAAGCGCATCGGACCCGCGCCGTCGATCCGCGCCGCCTCGGCGAGCTCGCGCGGCACGGTCATGAAGAACTGGCGGAAAAGGAACGTGGCCGTCGCCGACGCGATCAGCGGAAGCGTAAGTCCGGCGTAGGTGTTGATGAGCCCCAGGTCGGCGGCGACCTGGTAGGTCGGGAAGATGCGGACCTCGACCGGCAGCATCAGCGTGACGAAGATCATCCAGAAGAACGTACGGCGCAGCGGAAAGCGGAAATAGACGAACGCGAACGCCGAGATGATCGATATCGTGATCTTGCCGACGGAGATCACGACGGCCATCACCAGGCTGTTCCACATCATCGGACCGACCGCCGCCCCGGAGGCGCGCCCGCTGCCGTGCGCCAGCACCGCCGCGTAATTCTCGACGAGATGCGAGCCCGGAACGAGCTGCATCGGCACCTTGATCACCTCGTCCAGCGACAGCGTCGACGCCACGAAGGCGACCCAGAGCGGGAACGCGACGATCGCCACGCCCGCGATGAGGACGAGGTGGCGGACCACGGTGAGCAGCGGGCGGCGCTCGACCATGGTCAGTAGTGCACCTTGCGCTCGACGTAGCGGAACTGGACCACCGTCAGCACGATCACGATGAACATCAGCACCACCGACTGCGCCGCGGAGCCGGAGAGATCGAGTGCCTGCACCCCCGCCTGGAAGACCTTGTAGACGAGGATCTGCGTCGCCTGCCCGGGGCCGCCCTGCGTCGTCGCGTCGACGATCGCGAACGTGTCGAAGAACGCGTAGACGATGTTGACGACGAGCAGGAAGAACGTCGTCGGCGACAGCAGCGGGAGGATGATGGTCCAGAACCGGCGCATGGGACCGGCGCCGTCGATCGCGGCGGCCTCGATCATCGACTTGGGAATCGATTGCAGTCCGGCGAGGAAAAACAGGAAGTTGTAGCTGATCTGCTTCCACACGGCAGCGATCACGATCAGCGTCAGCGCCTGCCCTCCGTTGAGGTAGTAGTTCCAGGTGACCCCGAACTGGCGCAGCGCGAAGGTGATGATACCGATCGACGGCGACAGCAGGAACAGCCACAGCACGCCGGCGACTGCCGCCGCGACCGCGTAGGGCCAGATCAGCAGCGTCTTGTAGACCGCCGCTCCCTTCACGATCCGGTCAGCGAACGCGGCGAGCAGCAGCGCGATGGCGAGCCCGATGACGGCCACGAGCAGCGAGAACACCGCCGTGACCCGGAACGACCGGAGGTACAGCGGGTCGTTGAACAGCGTCTTGAAATTGTCGAACCAGACGAACTGCGTCCGGGCGCCGAATACGTCCTGGATCAGCACCGACTGGTAGAGCGCCTGCGCCGCCGGCCAGAAGAAGAAGACCAGCGTGATCGCGATCTGCGGGGCGATCAGCGCGTACGGAAGCCACCGCGATCGGAATACGGCGCGATCGTCCATTCCGGGTCGCCGTCGCGCCCCCGTTGCCGG
>Ga0209048_10003836_pt1 | contig 14513 bp, 14 predicted proteins | sample FrelakmetCRP12CR_FD_187146 | JGI IMG/M metagenome (GOLD analysis project Ga0209048, IMG submission 187146) | Freshwater lake sediment microbial communities from the University of Notre Dame, USA, for methane emissions studies - CRP12 CR (SPAdes)... | ecosystem: Environmental > Aquatic >... | reverse complement strand
AGACTTTCGCACCCGGGGCCACGGGCTTTTCGGTGGTGAGGAGCCGGAGTGAATCGCCATCGTGAGCTGCCAGTATCATTCCGTGGGATTCGTGCCCCATCAGTTTTGCCGGCTGAAGATTTGCCACCAGAATCACCTGCTTTCCGATTATATCCTCAGGGGCGTGGGTCTGGCCTATTCCGGCCACCACCTGCCGTTCTTCACCAATATCGACAGTAAGGAGCAGGAGTTTCTTCGACTTGGGAATCCTCTGGGCATGTTTCACGACTCCCACCCGAAGGTCAATTTCCTTGAACCTGTCGAACGGGAGCAGCGCCGCTTGCTTTGTGGCGCTCTGAGCAGCCTGGGCTGACTCTTTCATCGCTTGCTCCTTGAGATCGATTCTGGGGAAGAGGGCTTCACCTTTGCTTACCGGCCTGCCTTCTTCCAGCGTCCCCCAACGTCCGTCTTCCGCCAGTCTTAAATCCATCGCGTGCTTGGGACATCCCAGGCGTTCCAGGATCTTTTCGGCAGTCTCGGGCATGAAGGGAGCGATGAGCACGGCCACGACCTTATTCAGTTCCAGTAGCGTGCGGATAACGGTCTGCAGACGGCCATGCTGGGACGAGTCTTTGAAAAGGTTCCACGGCCCTACGTAGTCAACATATCGGTTGGCGGCATTCAGGCTTTCCCAGATCGCCATCAGGGCCTTGTGGAACCCAAACTTGGGCACCTCCGCGACCACCTCACCGATAGATTTTTCGAGCTGCCTCCGGAGTTTCTCATCGAGATCATGAGTATCGGCGTTGAAAGGCGGGACCTTGCCTGAAAAATACTTGTCCGTCATGGCCAGCGTGCGACTGAAGAGATTGCCGAGATCGTTGGCAAGGTCGGCATTGAGACGCTGTATCAGTGCCTCTTCGCCAAAATTAGCATCGAGACCGAAAACCATCTCGCGCAACAGGAAATAGCGGAAGGCGTCTACACCGTATTTTGAAACCAGATCGAGAGGCCGCACCACCGTCCCTTTGCTCTTGCTCATCTTGCCTTCATCGATTTTCCAGTACCCGTGGACATTCAAGTGTCGGAAGAGCGGGAGATCGGCAGCCTTTATGATGGTGGGCCAATAGATTCCATGAGGTTTGAGGATATCCTTGGCGATGGTGTGCTGCACGGACGGCCAAAACTCGCGGTAAAGGGGACCTTCAGGATAGCCCAGGGCCGAAACGTAGTTGATGAGGGCATCGAACCATACGTAGGTGACATAGTTCTCATCGAAAGGCAGGGTAATACCCCAGCTGAGCCTCTCTTTTGGTCGCGAAATGCAGAGGTCTTCCAGGGGTTCTCGGAGAAATGAGAGGACTTCATTACGGTAGCGTTCTGGACGGATAAAATCAGGGTGTTCCTCGATGTACTGGATAAGCCACTGTTGATATTTCCCCATGCGGAAAAAATAGTTGGCTTCTTCGCGCTCAACCGGTGCCGTGTCGTGGTCGGGGCATTTGCCATCGACGAGTTCCCGTTCCGTGTAAAACCGTTCGCATCCAACGCAATAGAGACCCTTGTAGTTGCTGAAGTAAATATCCCCTGAATCAAAGACCTTCTGCAGAATGTATTGCACTACCTGAACGTGTTCCGGGTCGGTGGTGCGAATGAAACGGTCATTTTTGATATTTAGGGTTGGCCAGGTATTTCGAAAGATTTGGCTGATGCGGTCAGCGTAGCTTTTGGGGTCCATACCGGCATCCCGGGCAGCCTGAACGATCTTGTCCCCGTGTTCATCAGTCCCCGTCAAGAAGAAGGTCTTGTAACCCAACAAGCGATAAAATCGATTCATGACGTCAGCGACAATGGTGGTATAGGCATGGCCAATGTGGGGCTCGGCGTTGACATAATAAATAGGGGTAGTGATGTAAAAATGATTCACGATCGTCTCATCCTTGCTCTTATGGTCAGTAGCCATTTCACTCCGGAAGCGGCTCCATTTTTTTTTCTATCTCCCTCCCATCCTCCAATTGGACGGTGACTATTCTCTGCAATACATTCAGGCGGACCACCTTGCCGCGCCCTTCCGGAATTTCAATCTTTTTGCCGAGTTTGGGCATATCCCTTTTGAGCTCTCGATAGGTATCATATTCGTACTGCAGGCAGCACATCAAGCGCCCACAAGCCCCGGAGATCTTCGTCGGGTTCAGGCTCAGGTTCTGTTCCTTAGCCATCTTTATTGAAACAGCGTGAAAATTCTTGAGGAAGGATGAGCAGCACAGCGGTCGCCCGCAACCGCCGAGGCCGCCGACCATTTTCGCCTGATTGCGTATCCCGATTTGCCGCAGTTCCACACGGGTTCGCAGCCTGCGGACGAGATCCTTGAGCAGTTCGCGAAAATCCACCCGGCCGTCCGCTGTAAAAAAGAAGATAACCTTGCTGCGGTCGTAGAAGTATTCCACATCCACCAGATTCATTGCCAAATCATGGGCAGTGATCCGCTCAATGCAGTAGCTTTTGGCATCCTGCTCGAAGTCGAGGTTTTCCAGATGTTTTTGGATTTCCTCCTCCAAGGCCAAATGGTCTACCTTTTTGATCTCAGCGGGGTGGATGCGGGAGTCCCTGGGATTTGGCCCTTCGACGACCTGTCCAAAACCAACTCCCTGTTCCGTATGAACGATGACGTAATCATCCCGCTTTAGCGATAGCTCTTCAGGATCAAAATGATAGATCTTCCCTCCCTTGCGAAATCGAATACCAATGACTTTCTCCATATAGATTTTCCTTTATCGCCAAACAGACACCTTCCAGGGTGAGCTGTTTATTGGCATTCTGCCGAATATGCACATGTGCCTTCTCAACTTCAACGAACAATGACAGCAGACATTCAACAGGCGCCTTTTGAGCCTTCTTCATAGTGCACTCATCGGTCTGCAGCATCGGACTGTAGTCCGACAACAAACGGGAAAGCACCAGGTCCCGTATCCAAAGTTTAATACATTCCAGGTCTTGCTCCAAGTCCTCACTGCCTTTGGCCCACTGAGCTGCAAATGGGAAGAAGTCGACCATGGAAAGCTCACCGAGTTTTGAGACATTTCCCAGGATTTCATTCAGGTGAGCCATTCGGTCGGGTTCTGCCAGCAGTGTGGCGCGATCCAGACTGCCTTCCGCCAGGCTGGCAATTCTCTGCGCCTGAGACGCGGGGAGGCCATGAGTGGTAGCTAAGTGGTGCGCAATCGAGGTTTCTTCCAAGGGCTGAAGGCGGATATGACAGCACCTGGAGACAATGGTTGGGAGAAGCATTTGAGGTTCAAGGGCCGTCAGTACGAAAAGATTCTGTTTGGGCGGTTCTTCCAGTAGTTTCAACAGGGCATTTCCTGCTTCCTCTCTTAGATTTTGTGCATCTTCAATGATCACGATACGCCATTCTCCCTCAAATGGTCGAAACGCCAGGCGCTGCTTCAAGCTCCGAATCTGATCCAGTTTAATATAGGCCCCATCGCTCCTGACCCACAGCAGGTCAGGATGATGGCCATCCCTCATTTTCCGGCATGAGGCACAGGTATCACAGGAATCAAAACCCTCAGGAATCAAACAGTTGAGGGATGTGGCAAATTCCCGGGCAAGAGCTATCTTGCCGACCCCCTTCATGCCACTAAGCAGGATGGCATGCGGGACCTTACCGAGGTGCAGCAAACGCTTCAAGAACCGCTTTGCCCGCTCCTGTCCTAGAACATTCCTGAAGGCCATTCGCTCCTCATCTGAAAAACAGTGGCTAGTGGTCAGTGATTAGTTGTTAGTGGTTAGTGACCAACTGGTCAAGCAAAACATTAAGCGCTATCTTCCTGGCGCTTTCTGGTTGACCAGAGGTTGAGTTGGATCCCTTGTTCCTTGTCGTTTGGGGATCCAGTAAGAGTAAGGCTCGCAGCAGGTACCGGGAAACCGCGGAAGAAGAAGCGTTCAAACAGAGGCTGATAAGGTGTCCAAGCTTCATCGCCTTGTTTGCAGTCAGCGAGGATGCGTGTCAGGCTGTTCATCTTCGCATCCAAATCGTCTGCAAAGTGCAAGGCGAAGGCTTCCCTTGTCATTGGCACTCTCACCGCCCCCATTTCTACTTCGCCATGGTGACTGAGAATCAGGTGACTCAGCAAGAGGGCCTCTTCTGAAGGAAAGCTGCGAAGCGATCGGATTTTCTCATCGAGGATCTGAACACCCAATACCATATGGCCCAGGAGGCGACCGGAAGGTGAGTAGTCTATGCAAAGATCATAGGTGAACTCGTCCACTTTGCCAATATCGTGCAGGATTGCCCCTATTACCAAAAGGTCTCGATTTAGATCCGGATAAAATGCTGCGATGGACGATACCAGTTCTGTTACCGCGACCGTATGCTCGATCAGCCCACCCAGGTAGGCATGGTGCATTGACTTGGCTGCTGGAGCGGCTTTAAAACGATCCATGAGGTGCGTGTCACTCAGGATCTGTCGCGTCAGCCTCTGCAAGGGACCCTTCTTGATCGTTGCTGCCAGCTCTTTTAGCTTTTCGAGGAGGGCTTCAACACTTCTGGGACAGACAGGCAGAAAGTCCGCCCGATCAATATCTACCAAAGGAACAGGCGCAATCTCATCGATCTGGAGTTGAAGTTCCTCACGGAATAGCTCGCTTCTTCCACGAACAAAAACCACCGATTTTGCATCAATCGAGCGGGACCACTCTTCGGCCCGCTCCCATATTCGTCCGGTAATCTGGCCGGACTTGTCTGCCAGTTTTAAGGTAAGGAATGGGGTGCCATTTCTTGCCACCCGGAGCTGCTTCTCTTCGACAACAAATGAGCTCGCCACTTCCTGGTTGGGGAGCATTTCAGAAATAAGAGTCTTTGCCACGGCCGTTACCCACCCAATGCAAGCGGTTGACTGATGGGGTTTCGTACCTCCCCCCAAATGCTTTCCGAGAAATCCGAGAGTTATGCTATATTATGCCGATGGGAATTCTGTCAAATGAAAGGCGCAAGGAACGCTCAGCACCCGTGGCGTCTTTGGGCTCAAGAAATCCTTGCCGAGCAATGCACAAAAGTTTATACAGTCTCTCGAACCGGAATTGGGCAAAACGGGGACGAAGAGCTGAAGATCCTCACGGGTCACCTGAAGGAAGGAAATCGATAAGTAGAAGCGCGGACTGGGACCTTCTTAGCTCTTCACAGGTCGGCGATGAGGGAATGATTTATGCCGTTCAAGTTGTTGCTGGTGGTTATCATTTTGATTCTCCCTCTATTACCCACTTTCTGGGCAATTCTGGATATCCCGAAACGCCGGTTCTCGAGTACCAGGAAGAAGATCATATGGTTCCTGGCAGTGGCGACGTTGCCCTTCCTGGGAGCGATCTTCTACATCACCTTTGCGCGTCGTCATACCCAACCGGTGGAAATAGCATAACCAAAAAGGAGGTACATCTTACCCATGCTCGATATCGTAAGGAAACACGCAAGATCATGGCTCATTAAAATTGCTCTTTTCCTCATCGTCATTGTGTTCATCTTCTGGGGGGGATATTCGTACAAGGCTCGTCGGGAGGGCCATTTGGCGCGGGTTGGAGATCACTACATTTCGATATACGATTACGATCAGTATTACCGCCAGCTCGTAGAGATGTACCGGCAGCAAATGCGTGATTCCTTTTCGGAAGACTTGGTGCGCAAGCTGAATCTGAGAAAACAGGCCCTGAACCAGTTGATAGATCGGCACATTGTAGCCACCGCGGCTCAAGAACTGGGGCTAACCGCAACCACCCAGGAAATCCAAAAAAAACTCTTCGAGTTCCCGGTCTTCCAAACTGATGGCAAATTTGACCCCACACGCTATCTCTTTCTCCTGCGCCAAAACCGTATGACCCCTGAAACTTTTGAGCAACAAGTGGGCCAAGATTTGACTTTACAGAAGGTCGAAGCCTTCATCAAGCGACGGGCAGTGGTAACAGAGGAGGAAATCCTGGCCGATTTACGATTCAATTATTCTCTCATCCAGGTTGCCTATGTATTCTTCGATCCTAAGTCTTTTGAGACTCAGGTCAATGTGGACGAAAAATCCCTTGAGGGTTTTTACCAGCAGAACCAGGATCGCTACAAGGAACCCGAAAAACGGCAGATTTCTTATGTGCTCTTCAATCCTGATTCCTATCTTCCCGATGTGAATGTGACGGAAGATCAAATCAAAGACTATTATGACGACCATGGAACGGACTACCACAAAGAGCAAGAGGTTCGGGCAAGACATATTCTCTTCCGATTGAAGGATGACGCTTCCGAAGCTGATGTCGCTAATGCCCGGGCAGAAGCCGAGAAAGTCTTGACAGAGGCAAAACAGGGTAAGGATTTTGCCGAACTTGCCAACAAATACTCCCAAGATCCCACGGTGGGCGAGAATGGAGGAGATCTCGGGTTTTTTACTCGCGGCAGGATGGTGCCGGAATTTTCTGACGCCGCCTTCAATTTGAAAGCCGGAGAAATTAGTGATTTGGTACGTAGCCCCTACGGCTTCCATATTATCAAGGTAGAGGATGTGCATCCTGAAAAGATAATCCCCTTAAATGAAGTCAGAGGTGAGATTGGATTGAAACTTAGGGGGGAAAGATCACGCGATATTGCCCATCAGAAGGCTCGAGATTTTGCAGATTCCGCATATGCCCAGAAGGATATCAATAAGACCGCCCAGACGATGAAACTGCAATTGACGGGTGCGGGAACATGGGTGTCCGTTGGAAATGCTCTGCCCGAGATTGGCGGAGTTCCGATCCAGGGGCAGAATAAGCTCTTTGCCTTACCTGAAAAGGGTATCAGCGATGTCCTTGAAGTCCCAAGGGGGTTCCTGATCGCCCAGGTTGACGTGGTTCAACCGCCCCAGGTGATTCCCTTCGAAAAGGCGAAAGATCGGGTGGAGAAGGACTACAGAACAGATCAGGCCCGTATCCTTGCTGAGAATGCGGTTTCCGAGTTGATTGCGCGATCCAGGGCCCTCAAAAGCCTGGAAGCAGCAGGCATGCAAGCAAAACTTGAGGTCAAGAAGAGTGACTGGTTTTCCAGGCTCGAACCCGACAACAACCTGGGTGTGTTACAGGGAGATGCTGAAAACAAGGTATTTCGGCTGACGGAAAGCGATCCGTTCTCTGATGCCCCTCTAAAGGTCGGAAATCGCTATGCGGTCTTTCAGCTCCTGGGGCGAAAACTTCCTGAAGAGACTTTGGAGAAAGAGCGCCCGGCTATCGCTAAGCGGCTGCAAGGGGAAAAACAAAATATCCTTTGGCAGACATGGGTAGGAGATGAACGCAAGAAATCTCAAATAGAGGTGTTTAAGGAGCTCTGATAGATGAGCTTTTCCCAGACCGTTTTGACCTGCTGAACGGTATGATCGAGATCGTAACTGTTGTCTATGGTCAGATGCGAGTGGGCTCTCTTGGTCTCGATGGGAAGCTGCATGATAAGGGTTTCTATAGCCTGCGCATGGCTAAGGCCGTCCCGCAGCATCAACCTCCGCATCTGAATTTCGCGGGAAGTATAAACCAGAATAATCGTGTCGAAACAATGAGCTAAATTTGCTTCAAACAAAAGGGGAATATCGAAAATCGTTATGTGGCCGTGCCGGAGCGTCTGTAGAGATTCCCATTTTCGATCCATCTCCTGCACAATGTACGGATGCATGATAGCATTCACTGTCAAGCGGCAATGGCTGTCATGAATAATCTTCTGCCGCAGTTTCCGGCGTCTTAGCTCTCCATTCTCTTCAAAGTAGGCTGGACCAAGAAAATCTCTGAGTTTCCGCCAGCAATGAGTTCCCGGTCGCACCACGTCGCGAGCCACCTGATCAGCGTCGAGAATGTGCGCACCCAGTTCGGCAAACATCTTCGCCACGGTGCTTTTGCCCGTCGCTATACCTCCGGTAAGGGCTATTCTTCCAGGTTTGATCGTAGATCTCTATCTCACCATTGTTCGATGCCGAAGTTTGCCTATTCCCAATCCACTTGTCCCGCAGGCCGCTGGAAGGTGTATTTGAAGGGTTTCTCCACCAGTGCTCTGTAGACACGATCCTGGCTATTGCTTATTGCGGCAAAGGGCAAGGTAACAACAGCACCAACCAAGCCGATTATACATGCTGCCACGCCCAGAGGTCGCATGATTAGTGTATCGGCCATAATCAATTCCCCGGGAGGGTCCTGGTGTGCTGCCTTGGGTGATTCCTCTGCCGTGGATAGAGGAGATGAGGGGGCATTCTCCTGCGCACTGCAGAGCGGCATGGTTATAGAGGAAAGAAGGAGTGTTACGATTACCAAGAGGGACAGAATCTGTTTCATAGCGCACTCTCCGATCTCTTGCCTGCAAATGTTCAAAACAAGTTACATCACGTCCTTTTCGCTCATTTCGATCACTTTATCAATCTCGGCCTTTAATTGCAATGGCAACCCTGGAATATCCACGTTGAGAAAGCCGCGAACGATGGTGGCGGTGGCTTCCTCCTCGCTCAACCCGCGAGACATCAAATAGAAGATCTCTTCCTGCGCGATCTTGCCCACCGCTGCCTCATGCGACATTTCAACACCGTCTGCATGGCCTTCCAGTTCAGGAACAGCATAGATGAGCCCCCCCTTCAGAATAAGCCCTTTGCATTCCAGGTGTGCTTTGATGTCCGCAACTTCTCCAATCAGGTGTCCTCGGGAAATGATCTTACCCCCATTGCTGATGGTGCGGGCAACGATTTCTGCTCGAGTGCCCGGTTTCTTTAGATAGATTCGCCCGCCGACGTCGTATTCCGAATTCGGACTCCCGACAATGATGCTGTAAAAGCGGGCCACAGCGCCTTCCCCGATAAGGTGGGTCGTCGGATACATCTGGAGTGTTCGAACGGGCTTCATACAAACGTAGTTGTTCAGGAAAAGCCCTCCCGCCTCCACCTGAGCGACGGACCTGGGACGAACCACCATATCTTCAGCCCAATTATGGATCATGGTGAAACTCAGCTTGGCGTTCCTTTTCACAAAGAACTCGGAAATGCCGACGTGCATGCCTGTGGTGAGATGAGGTGAGGCGGCGCATCCGGTGATGATATGCAGTTCCGAATCTTCTTCAGCAATGATGATATTGTGCACGTTCTGTTGGAGCCCCTGCTTGTCCAGGTAGAGGCATGCTTGAATTGGGTAAATGCTTTTGGCTCCCGGTAGAGCGCGTATCACATAGCCGTTGTGCAGTCCTATCTCGGCCGCAGCCGTATATTTGTCCGCATCGACAGCGACCAGTTTCCAGTAGTAGTCATGAATCCAATCGTATTCTTTCAGAGCCTTGCGGATCGGAATCACTTCAATGCCGTCCTGTTTTGTTTTGCAGTGGACGACAGCGGTGTCCTTTTGAAAATAGGTCCCACCCCGTTCCTTTTCGCGTACATCCACCCCGGACATGATCAGGTGCTGCTGTTCGCTTTCAGGCAGGGCATGAAGCTCCTCGTCCGAAAGGTAATGGTGCGGAACCGGGTCTCGCACGAATTCTTCCAAATTGACATCGGGCCCGATTGCCGCCTTCTTGCTGATGGCTTTGGCCGCTCTTTCTTTTAGTTCTCCCGTATCGTGCATCGCACACATTCCTCATATCCGATCTCAGCAATACACCTCAAAATCTCCCGTGGATTGGTGCTGCAACTGAGAACCCCGTCATACAAAACCTGGCCTTTGTCAACGGTCACATAATCCAGAATGTGACCGGTATGGGTAATGATCAGACCCATCTTCGTCCGCTGACGCTTAACCTGAAGCCGGGATTTACCTTCTTCCTCCGTCATGCCGTTTCTCTGCAACAGTCTGGCAATGGTATTCCCGACGAGGGCAATGTTCTCCAGGTCAACTCCGGATTCGGGCTCGTCAAAAAGCATCAGATCGGGGTTTTGCGCAGAAAGCTGCAGTAATTCTGAGCGCTTGATCTCACCCCCGGAAAAGCCGGCGTTTACATCTCGCTCCAAGAAATCTTCAAAATGAACCTTACGAGCGAGGCTGTCCACGTTGACCTCATCTCGTGCACAAATCTGCACCATTTGACGAGTCTTAAGTCCGTGGATGGTTGGCGGGCGTTGATAGGACATCCCAATACCCAGGCGAGCCCTGTCATTTATGGGAGCATTGGTTATATTTACCCCTTTGAATACTATCCTTCCTCCCACAATCTTGTATTGTGGATAGCCCATAATGGTCATGAGGAGAGAGGTCTTGCCGGAGCCATTCGGTCCGAACAATACGTGCGTCTCTCCCGGTTTAATGTCCAGGTCAATGTGCCGAAGGATGATCTTCCCTGCGAGTTCAACTTGCAGATCTTCTACGATTAACATTGTACCGCTCCTGTGGAGAATCTTTGCGGATTGTTCATTGGTCCAGCAAGGTCTTCCATTCTGTGATTGCCTTTTCCTCGGTCGAACACCACAAATTGCTCATTCTCTTTAATTTAAATAATGGTTCAGGTAAGATAAAGCAACTAAAGGTTGCATCGCCGACGGAGAAGATATGATCAGAAACTTACCTGATGCTGATGAGCAAGACGTTACACAGCTGAGCTCTCATGAATCGAGCCAACAGCTGATGGGAATCCCTGCCAAGAAAAGACTAGAATTAGTCCTCTCACGGACTGATGCGCAAGCTGTGGTGGCCGCACTTCCAGTCCAGGATTTCTTTTTCTTTGTAAAGGAAATCGGCCCAGATGATGCGGGGCCGCTTCTGGCTCTCGGGCAGGTCGAGCAGATCGTTCACCTTTTTGATCTCGAGTGGTGGAACAAGGATCAGCTCCAACCCGCAAAGGCTCTGCAATGGCTGGAAAGATTAGCGTCTGCCAGCGAGGACAACCTGTTGGGGTGGCTCTATGAGGCTGATTTTGAACTGCTGGTGGCACTTTTCAAAAAGTGGATTCACGTCGAGTCAACCCCGGAAGATATTGACCCGCTGGAAGCGCGCGAACAATTGCCAAAACATACTCTGGACGACCAATTCTTCTGGGAAACACAGTACCTCCAGTTCGAAGATTTTCTTTCGCGGTTGCTGAACTTGATTTTTGATGTGCACCCCGGTTTCTATAGAGAGCTGATGAACCACACTATCTGGGTTTCAGAGCCGCAACTCGACGAAGACGCCTATCGCTTCAATCGCGCTCGCCTTGAGGATCAGGCCATTCCCGATTTCTATGATGCGTTGGACATCTATCGCACTATTGACCAGAAAGAAATCGATCGCAATAAAGAGGCGGCTGTGGTGATGCCCGCCAGTGCATCACCGCCCTCCTTCGCTGTAGTATTGCTCCCCAAAAAGGACCTCCTGCATGCCGCTCTGGAAAGGATCCAAGATGTTCGTGAAACCGATGCGCTTCAGTTGGAACTCGCTTCCCTTGCCAACAAGGTGATCATTGCCGATCAATTGGCTCTGGATGAGGCCGACACTTTGCGTCAAGCGATGGCAAAGGTCTCAGCCTATGTGAATCTGGGACTTGATATAATGAGCCGCGGCGCCCTCCAGGGCGCGGTGAAAATCGTGCGAGTGGTTTTCCTGGAGCACCTTTTCCGCCTTGGTCACACTCGGGTGATCCGCCTGAAAGGTCGGTTGCAGCATCTGATCCGACATGGCTGGCTGTCGAAGTGGCCAACGGGACTGAAAGGTCTTGAAACCGATTGGATGGAATCGGCGGAATTGCTCCTGCAGAAGACGCCGCGACTCGTCCGACCGATTCCCGGCGCCGGTTCCATCCCCGGCGAAGACTTTTTCAGAGATCGACGGGACTTGACTTGGGCGAAGCAGTTCGTTGATGTGATTTCTGCCATGGGGCCACTTGTAGAAAGCCTCTCGATGCAACCGGAGGAATTGAGCTCGAGATTGTGGCAGCAAGGGCAAATCCGGCGGCTCGAAGATGTCACCCTAGGGGTAATGATCTGGACGGCAGCCGCAAACTTTCAGATCGACGGGAGGTGGGAAGTTGAACCTATCAGAGTGAACAGATGGCCTGAAATTTTTGGTCTCCTGGGCCCCGAAGTCATGGCGCAGTCAATTCGCTCCTGGGTCGAGCGGATCGTGCACGATGAACGCCAAGGGGAGCTTGCAGCAGCGTATCTCAATCCACTTTTTCAGGAGTACGCTCAAGAGATGTCTTCCTTCTTCCCCGCAAGTTCACCAGATCCCAGGCTGGTGAAGTTCTTTATGTTTGAAGAGGCAGAGCGACAGGCTTTCCTATTATGAACCCCTTTTCCGTGAGCTCCAGGAGCTTCACCCTTACGATGACTCTCTGTTGGAAGGAGCCTGGAGCCGGAAAGACCACCCTCAGGTAGTTCTCGGAGGTCCCTTGCCACCAGCCCGTCTCGATTTCCGTCTCGGCCAGAACCTCCACGCATTGTCCCAAAAGACCCATCTGGAAGGTTCGTTTCTTTTGGCTGCTCAAATCCCGGAGAGCTTTAACTCTTCGTTTCAACTCCTGGCTGGGAACTCTGCCCGGCATGGAGGCTGCGGGTGTTCCCGGACGGGGTGAAAAGGGAAACACGTGAAGGTAAGTCAGAGGGAGCTGGTTTATCAGCCGGAAAGTATTGGCAAATTGCTTTTCTGTTTCTCCCGGAAACCCGACCAACACATCAGCTCCAAGTGCTGCATGCGGGGAGAGGCGATGAAGTTCCATGATACGTTCAGCATATTGGTGGGGTGTGTACGGACGCCGCATTCGCTCCAAAATGGCAGCGTCGCCGCTCTGCAAAGGAATATGGAAATGCGGGCAGACCCACTCCCACCGAGGGAGATGCTTCATCAATGCATCGCTCCATTCCATGGGTTCCAGGGAACTCAAACGAACTCGGTTAGGCAGCCGGCCTTGATTCAAAGAGGTCAGGAGGGCATCAAGGTCCTGCTCAGGGGCAAGGTCTTTGCCCCACTGTCCCAGATGGATGCCGGTCAGCACCACTTCCTGGTAACCCTGTGCCAAGAAGCGATCCAGCTGCATGCGAACCTCATCTTGAGGAAGACTGCGGCTGTTGCCACGGACATAGGGGACAACACAGTAGGAACAAAACGCATCACAGCCGTCCTGGACCTTGAGGAAGGCACGGGCGCGTCCTGAATGTATCGAGCCAATGGGCAGGGACCTGAAGGTGTTTGAGTTGTGCGAATTGTCGGTGGCTCGTAGGGGATGGGACAAACTACCAGGAGCCCGCAACCAGTGAACCAGATCAAACTTATGGTTGTTGTCCAGAATGTGCGTTGCCAAGAGCTCTTCTGCGATGCGTTCCGGCTCGAGATGGGCCTGGCAGCCTGCCGAGACAATGATTGCCTCGGAGTTATGGCGCTGAGCCCTCCTTAGAAGCTGCCTGGTCTGGAAGGTTGCCCTGGCAGTGACGGCACAACCGTGAACAACATAGATGTCAGCTGGGTCCCGAAAGGAGACCAGTCGATACCCTGCTTCCTTGAGAACTTCAAGGAAGTAAGAAGATTCATACTGGTTGACCTTGCACCCCAGTGTCTCCAGGGCTACGGTTGTAGTCATCCCCCTGGCACCACCAATTTGAATGAGACATTACCCTGAATGGTCTTTGCTCTTGGATCGTTTATCGATCCAGATGGTTTCCTATCCAACTAAGGTCTTGTCAAAGGTCACAATCATGGCCCTGGAAGGGCACGTTTTCACACAAAGCTCACACGCGCTGCACCCTTCCGATTCAAAAAGTACCTCCATTTCCGGCCTCTTGATGTACAGTGCGCCAGTCGGACAAACCGCGGTGCAAGCGCCACATTGATAGCACCTCTCATCATCGCGCCTGATCCCCTGGGCAACCGGTTCGACTTCAACCCCGACATCCTTGAGATACTGGATACCCTTCTCATAGTCGGCGGGATTGCCGCGCAGTTCCATCACAACCATGCCTTCTTTACGAGGATAAATCTGGGCTTTCAGGATATTAAAGGTCAAGTTGTAATCCCGGACCAAATAAGTGATGATGGGCTTGTCAACGATGTCCCTGGGAAACCTCAAAACCAGCATTCGTGCATCCATTTTCCGCAGCTCCTTTTTCGTTCTGAACTTTTTGAATCATTTGTACATAGCATATTCAGAAAGAATCCCAAATATCGGAAAACTTTTACCCTGGCGGTTTTTCTGGATTCCGGTTTTCGTAGGAATGGCGAACCCGTATTGGAACCCGGGGCGAGGGCCATCACCTTTAGGACTTATAACCCGTTTTTGTGATTCTTGCATCAGCACTCTCCAAAACCGTTTGACAGCTTGTACTATTTTGTGCTAAAAGAAAAGTCTGTCTTAAGTTGGTGGTAGCGGAACAGTACTCCAGGAATCATAATGAAAAAAGATGGGGCAGTGCTATGTAGGAATTCTATTTTTGGGGATTCTTCCGTCGGCGCTCTGAAATTGTTGAACAGTTTGTGCTATTTTTTGCTAATAAGGGGTCTGCCTTTGGTTGGTGGCAGCGGAAGCGGGACACACTGCGGTTGAACTGGAGAATGTCCTGCATGTCGAGGTGATGCACACTCTCCTGCAATTGACGAGGGGGGGC
>Ga0209048_10003835_pt1 | contig 14514 bp, 10 predicted proteins | sample FrelakmetCRP12CR_FD_187146 | JGI IMG/M metagenome (GOLD analysis project Ga0209048, IMG submission 187146) | Freshwater lake sediment microbial communities from the University of Notre Dame, USA, for methane emissions studies - CRP12 CR (SPAdes)... | ecosystem: Environmental > Aquatic >... | reverse complement strand
TTCAGCGCAGGCAGCCGCCCGCAACCCAAAACACGATCGCACACACAATAACGGAGAGGCCGGAATTGTGGTGCGGGCGTCTCGCCTGCGCAAAGGCAGATGAGGCGGCCTGCTTCCCGGTGCAGCCGAGACGGCCGCACCACAACTTCTGCGCGCCACGCGCAGACTTTCCGAGATAGTAGTTTCAGGGCGAACCGACATCTTCTTTGAAAGCAACAATACGCAACGGTCGCACGGCGGCACTGGGTTTGTGTCGGAAATTGTGTAGGCTGACGCCGGACCGATGAAGCGGCTCGTGCTTGGGTGTGTGGTGCTGACCGTCTGTGGCGGTGCGGCGTTGTGGCTGGGCTGGCCGTACCTGGTCACGCAGCTGCGTCTGCGACTCGAAGGTGAGGTGACGCAGGCGCTGGGCAGCACCAGTCGAGTCGACGAGCTGCACGTGTCGGTCATCCCGTTGAGCGTGCATCTAGGCGGGATCGCTATCGGTGACGAACCGGCGCTGGTGCGCGTCGGTCGCATCGACGCGAGCCTCTCGGTGCTGGCCAGCTTGATTGAATGGCGGCCCGTTCTGACGCTGCGGATTGCGTCGGTTAGCGCCGACCTGACGCACCTCCCACCGGCCGACGTGAGACAGCGACCAACGCCCGTCGCTCCGACGAAGCCCGGTGCGCTCCAGCTGCCTCCGTTGCATCTGCAGGAGTTCGAGCTGGCCGACGCGCAACTGCGCTTTCACATGGGGAAGACCGTGGCGCATCTCGTCGTTGGGCATGTCGCGGCTCACCTCGAGACCGCGCTCTTGGGCCATGGCCTCACGGCGGGCGTCGAGGCGCAGGCCGTGGAGTTCGAGCGCAAGTCGTATCGCGCCAAGATCGACATGATTCAGGCGGAGGGGGGCGCAGATGCCGGCGGTCTTTACGTGGACCACGCCAGCCTCGAAGGCGAGGACATCTCTGCGTCAGCGCATGCGACGCTGCTGCCGCACCAGCACGCGGCCTCGGCGACGTTCAATCCACGCATCCTCGGGGTCGTGGTGGACGAGCTGTCGTTGGTCACCGGGCAGGCACACGTCGAGGGGACACTGATCGGCGACCTCGCGAACCCTGTCCTCGATGCGCGACTCACTGTCGAACAGGGCGCCATCGGCAGGCATGTCCTGGGTGACCTCGACACGCACGTCAGCCGTGCCGGTCCGACGCTGCGTTTCGATGATCTCCGGCTCGTCGGCGGACCAGGGGACGTCACGGGGGCGGTGGATCTCACCGTGCTCCACGAAGTGCCCCTCCACGGCGAGCTCAGCTGGCATGGGGTCGACCTCGAGGGACTGCTGCGTATCATTGGCGTGCACGTACCGCTGCGCAATCGGATCACCGCAACGACAGCGGTCCACGGCGCGCTCGATCCGCTCGAACTGGACGTCCGCGGAGCGGGCGCGTTGCAGACGGCGGAAGCCGCTGCGCCAAAGGACGTAGCGCGATTCGATCTCGGGGCGCACATCGTGCCGCACGACTTGGATGCGAAGCTGGAGGTGACGCAACCGCAGCAGAACCGCATCACCACGGAGGTGATGATCAGAGGAACACAGTTCGACGGGACCGTCAGCCTGAAGGCGGCGGATCTCAGCGCTTTGAATGCGCTGCTGCCGCCTCCCGTGCCGTTGCTGGCATTGACCGGCCAGGGTGACGGCAACGTGCAGTTCTCCGGGACGACGGAGCATCCGGTGGTGAGCGGTACGTTGGCGCTGCGCAACCTGACGGTGTTGGGCGTTGCCGCATCGCGACTTGCCAGCGACTTCCGCATCGCAGCGGAGACCCTGGCTATCAATAGCGCGCGGCTCGAGACGCCGTCCGGTGGGGTCGAGCTGAGCGGCGTGTTGGCGCTCGATGATCAGGCGACGAACGACTGGCATGGACGCCTGCGGGAGCTGAGCAACGATCTGTTGCTCGGGTTGGCCTATCGCCTCGGCAACACGGAGCTGCCCATCGGCGGCGGGACGCTCAACGGTACGTTTGCATGCAAAGGCGCGTGGCGTCGCGCCGAAGCAAACGTCGAGATGGTTGCGACGGCGTTGCGGATTGGGGAGGAGCCAGTGGCGCGGGTCGAGATCAGGGCCACCACGACGCTGCCCCGGTGGACGCTTTTTACAAACGTGGTGCGCGCGCCGTCGGAGACGTTGACGCTTCAGGGTGCCGGTGACGGAGAGACGAACCTGCAACTGGCGGTCGACTCGACGCCGTTGCATCTCGACACGTTGCGCGGCGCAGGGCGAGGGCGTCTCACCGGCGTCGTCACCCTGGAGGGCCACATCTCCGGTGCGCTGCGCGAGCCAAGCGGCGCGCTGCAGCTCACAGCGACGGGTGTGGGAGCCGGCGGCCATCAGTTCGGCGACGTGTCGGTGCACGCCGACGGCAAAGCGGGCGCGTGGGCGCTCAGAGCGACCGCATTCGCCGACACGCTCACTGCGAACGCAACGCTGCGCAGCGTTGGTGGGCTGCCCTTCTCGTTGGCGCTGGCATGGCACGACACCGATCTGTCGCAGTTCGTGTCGGAGGATCGGTCGCTCAACCTGGTGACCAGCGGCACCTTGAATGTGAATGGCGCAATGAGCGCACCGCACGACCTGAGCGGGGCGTTGCGCGTGACGCGCTTTGAGGTCAGCCGAGATCAAGGGAGCGTTGAGGCCTCGCAACCGATTCAGATCCTTTTGGACCACGGGCGCTTCCACATCGACGCGCTCGATCTGACGGCACTGGGTAGCCGAGTGAGCGTGGCGGGTGGGGGGCGCCTGCCCGCGGAATTGGATCTCGATGTGCGCGGCGAGGGTGACCTCGTGTTGCTGGAGGTGATCGGCCCACCGTTCTACTCGGCGCGCGGTCAGTTCGGCGTCACTGCGCACGTCGGGCACAGCGCCGCCGGCGGATGGACACTCAGCGGTGAGGCGCTGCTGCGCAATGCCGCATTGGATCTGGGTCTGCCGGTCTCGTTCACGGAGACCAACGGCGAGTTCGCCCTCCTCGGGGAGAAGGTGCTGGTGCAGCACCTCGCCGGCCGCGCCGGCGGCGGTGAGTTCCACATCGCCGGCAAGCTTCACCTTGTGCACGGGCCGCAGTTGTCGTGGGGGATGCGCGACGTGGGCCTGACGTTCCCGGATTGGTTGGACGAACGCATCTCGGGTAAGGGGCGCGTCGAGGGGACGTGGAAGGTGCTGACGGTCAGCGGCGCCATCGATGTGCTCAACGCCCTGTACGACAAGAAGATCGAGTTGGCTGGACTCATCCCGTGGTTCAAGGAGCAGATCGCGCCCGCACCGCGTATCGCTCCGCCGAGCACGGAAGTGCAGCTTGATCTCGTCATCCACGCGCGCGACGGTGTGTTCGTCGACAACAACTTCGCGAAGACGGAGCTGTCTGCGGACTTGCGCGTTTCAGGCGCTGCGACGAAGCCCTCGTTGGAGGGCAAGGTCGAGATCTTGTACGGCGAGGTCACGGTCAACTCGCGGGTCTTCACCATCACGGGCGGCTCGGCGGTGTTTCAGTCGGCGGAACGGATCAATCCCGTGCTCAACATCACGGCCGAGAGCCAGATCTTCGGCACTGATGCCGAGTACACCGTACGTGTCGTGGTTTCAGGGACCGTTGATAATCCGCGCGTCGAATTCAGCTCGGACGACCCCAGCCTGTCGCAGAATGACATCCTGAGTCTCGCTGCGCTCGGTCGGACGACGCGCGACACGTCGCGCGACAGCCGCGTGAGTGTCGGGGACGTGTTGTCGCTGCTGCCGTCGGACTACACGGGCGACGTGTCACAGGGGATCCGCACGCTCTTCCGGGTCGATCGCTTCGAAGTCGATCCGGCGTACGTGCGCAACACCGGCACGATCCAGCCGCGCATCACTCTTGGCAAGGATATTACGGATCGTATCCGGGCGCTGGCGTCGTCAACCTTCGGCGCGGATGCGCACAACACGATGCAACTCGAGTATCGCATTACGAGCCGCATTTCGTTGCTCGGTACGTGGGAAAGTGCCTCGCAGTCGCAATCGAGTGCCCTCGGCGGCGACATCAGGTTCCGCTACGAGTTCCGCAAACTCCCGTTCTCGTTGTTGAGCAGCGACCTCGGCCTGCCGACGCAGAGCGATGCACAGTAGCAGGCCGTGTCGGCGCTTCGCGCCCTCAACGTGGACGGCCATGCTGAGGGTGACAATGCTGGTCGGTTGTGCGCTGGGGCCGGCGTATGCGCAGGTGGACGACGCGCACAGCCAGCAGATCGTTGCCATTGAGTTCGAGTGCGCGGCGCCGGTCGATCGCGAGGGACTGCTGCGCATCATGCCGTTCAAGGTGGGGGACGTGCTGCAGGCGGCGGCGCTCGATCGAGCCCGCGAGCGTCTCCGGCAGACGGAAATCTTCACCGACGTCGCTGTCGACGCTGCGCCGCGGCCGGGCGGTGTCGCAGTGGTGGCGCGGCTGGCGCGCAAGCCGATCGTCAACGCCGTGCGCTTCCGCGGGAACCATGAGTTGAGTAACGACGAGCTCAGCCGAGTCGCACGCCTGCGCGAGGGGACGGTGTTGACCGAGGAGCAACAACGCTACGCAGTGTCACGCTTGCGAGAGCGCTACCTGGCAGAGGGGTTCGATGCCGCCACCGTCGTGGTGGAGCTGAGCACCCTCAGTCCCGGCGAGGTCAATGTGACGTTCCGCATCGTGGAAGGGCCGCCGCTGCTGATCACCAGCATCGAGATCGACGGCACGCTGCCGGTGCCTGAGGCGGAGGTGCGCGCGGCGCTGCGCATCAAGCCAGGCGACCGGTACGTACGCGCCACACAACGCAAGGCGCAGACGGAGATCATCCGCCTGTTTCGCACGCACGGCTACTACGAGGTCGACGTGCACGCCAAGTGGGAACTGGGCGAGCCGCACCAGGGCACCCTCCACTTCACCATCGACCCCGGACCGCTGTTCATGATCCAGTTCAGTGGCAACCATCACTTCAGCGACAAACATCTCCTCGATCTGATGGATCTGCAGACCCGCCCGATCATCACCGACGGCACATGGCGTGAGCTGGCACGCCGCGTACGCCGCGCATATCAGGAGGCGGGGTACTACTTTGCGCAGGTCGACTTGCGCGTCGACGCCGGACAGCCGAAGTCGCTGCACTTCGAGATCAAAGAGGGCGAGTCGTACCGTATTGCCGAAGTGACGTTCGACGGCAACCGTTCGTTGTCGGCGACTACGCTGCTAGCGCCCATGGCGACGCGTCCACCGAGCTGGATTCCCTGGCGGCGCGGTGTCTTCCTCGACGATGTCTTCGATGATGACCTGAAACGCCTGTGGTCCCTCTATCGGCGTCACGGGTTTGAGGATGCGCAGATCGTTGACGCGCACACGCGCTTCGATGCCGAGCGCGGCAAGGTCGAGGTCACCGTATTCATCGAGGAAGGACGCCAGACCATCGTTCGGGACATCGTCCAGAGTGGCACCGAGCTGCTCGCTCTCCACCCACCGGAGTTGCACGTGGTCGTGAACCAGCCGTTCGATCCCGAGCAGGTGGAAGCCGATCGGCTGGCGCTGAGCGAGGCTTTGGCGCGCCAGGGGTACACCCAGGCCAAGGTGACCGCCGACGTGAGTACGCGGCCGGCGGGCGACAGCATTGCCGCCACGGTTGCGTTCAGCGCCGTGCCGGGCGAGCAACAACGCGTCGGCACGATCATCGTGCAGGAAAATATCGACACTCGCTGGCGCGTCATCACGCGCGAGCTGCCTTTCAAATCGGGTGATGCGCTCGATCCCGACAAATTGCTGCTCGGCCAGAGCGCACTGTATCGGCTCGGCCTCTTCCGCAGCGTCACCGTGCGACCGCTGGATACGAAGGGCGAGAGTACAACGCAGGACGTGGCCGTGAACGTCTCCGAGAAGCCGCCGGGCACGTTTCAGTGGGGTGCAGGCTACAACACGCGCGACGGCTTCCGCGGCTTCACTGAGGTGGGGTACAACAATCTGCAGGGGCTGGCACGGCGCGTCAGTCTCCGCGGCGAGATCGCGATCGAGCCACAGAGCGGCACCCCAAGTGCATACCTCGGCAACCTCGGTTTCCGCGACCCTCGTCTCGGTGATACGTTGTGGAGCTGGCGGACCAACCTGCTGGCGCAGCGCACGACGAATTTGCCCGATCCCTACAATATGGAGCGCTTTGCGTTCATCCCGGCCATCGAACGTCTCTTGCGACCGGGACTCCTGGTTGGCCTCGAGTATTCCGCCGAGCAGAGTCAGGTATTCGACGTGGATCCGGATGTCCTGGTGTTCAACCCCCGCGACCAGGGACGTCTCCGCACCTTCAGCCTCAGTCCGTTTGTCGTCTACGACGGGCGCGACGATGCGTTCGTCCCCACCCGTGGGGTGTTCGAATCGTTGCGCGTCAAGTTCGCACCCTCGGAGTTGGGGTCGGAGATTCCGTTCATCAAGGTGCTTGGGCAGCACAGCGAGTACGTGCCACTCGTCGCCGACGTCGTCTTCGCCTATGCGCTGCGCGCCGGTTGGGCGCGGGTGTACGAAGGCGGCGGTCAGGTGCCGATCCGCGAGCGCTTCTTCCTCGGCGGCCGCACGACGGTACGCGGCTTCAGTGAGAACTCGATCGGTCCGACGGGCAGCCTCGGCGACCCGATTGGCGGCGACTGGATGCTCAACATCAACTCGCAGCTCACGTTCCCGTTGATTTTTGGCTTGGGCGGCGAGGTCTTTGCTGATGGCGGCACCGTCTATGTGGAGAACTGCCCGAGCGGTCGGGGCATCAACAACTGCGCCATCAACTTCGAGAACTTCCGCCGGTCCGCCGGCCTCGGCCTGCGCTACATCACACCAGTTGGTGCGATCACCTTGGAGTATGGGTTCAAACTTGATCGCCGCAGCGACGAGTCGCTCGGCGAGGTGCACTTCAGCATCGGCACCATCTTCTGATGCGGTGACACGATGGTCAGGTCGACGCCCGCGGATGCGCGGGGCGGTGCTTGATTGGGCCTTCGATGCGGATCTTGCGTAGGCGGCGGCCGTCGAGGACGACGACGGTCATCTTGTAGCCCGCTTCGGAGATCGCTTCGCCGCCCTTCGGGAAGCGCTTGAGGCGCGCCAGGACGAGTCCGGCCAGGGTGCGGTAGTCGGGTGTTTCTTCGAAGGGGATGCCGTACTGATCTTTCAGGTCGGTGAGTGGCAGCGAACCTTGGACGAGGAGTGAGCCGTCGGGGAGCTCTTGGATCGCTTGCTCTTCGTCGAAGTCGAACTCGTCGCGGATCTCGCCGACAATCTCTTCGAGCAGATCTTCGATGGTCACCAAGCCGATGACCGTGCCGAACTCGTTAACGACGATGGCCATATGCGTGCGGCGGCTCTGCAGCTCACGCAGTAGGTCGCTGATCTGCATGGAATCGGGGACGAAGAAGGCTGGGTGCATGACCGCCGGGAGCGGTGCTGGTTCGGGCTTCTGTACCTCGCGCAGGAGGTCCTTGATGTGAACGATGCCGATGACATGATCGAGGTCGCCCTGAAACACGGGCATGCGCGAGAAGCCGGTTTCGACGAGCTCCTTCAGAATGTCAGATGGTGGTACGCCAGCTTCGACGGCGTGGACCTCAGAGCGCGGCACCATGACCTCGCGGACCGAGGTGTCGGCGAACTCGAAGACGCTGTGGATGAGTTGACGTTCGGCTTCATCAAAGATGCCGTGGCGCGCGCCTTCTCGCACCATGTGCTTCACCTCCTCCTCCGAGACGAACGCTTCCTCGGCCTTGGTGTGCTGGCCAAAGACCCACAGCACGGTATCGGTCGAGAACGTCAGCAGCTTCACCAGCGGACTGGCCAACAGAGAGAGGCGGTTGATCGGGTGGGCCGCCAGACACGCGAGACGTTCGCTATGTGCGAGCGCCATCGACTTCGGGACCAACTCTCCAATGACCAGGGTGAAATAGGAGATCAGAACCACCGTAATAGTGAGAGCGGTAAACTCTGCCCACTGCGCCAGTGCCTGCGGCAAGGCGGCGCGGATTAGGGGTTCGAGATAGCGGACCGTCGCGGCACCGCCGATGACCGACGCCATGGAACTCACCACCGTCACACCGACCTGCACCGTAGCCAGGAAGCGACTCGGGTCCTCTTTGAGCCCCACCACTACGCTAGCCACGGAGCGGCCTTCGCCAATGAGCTGTGCCAGGCGGCTCTTGCGCACCGCGACGATGGAGATCTCAGCCGCCGAGAAGAATGCGTTGGCGAGGATCAGTGCGACGATGGCCAGCAGTTCGAGCGATGCGGTGTCAAGGTACATGGGTCTTCGCCCTCCGAGCGCGGCCCAGCATAGCGGGCTGAGTCAACACGAGCTAGCAGCCTGTCGGACTTGGAAGCCTGCAAGCGACCCAACAGGGGAGCGGGCCATAGAAATGACGCTGGCCGCAGGCGCTAGGTGCGCCGCAATTGGCGCTATGGGTGCCCAGCTGCCAGGTTTGGCGGGACGCCCTGCACGACGTGGCGTTCGAAGAACTTGGTGAACTTCTTGCCGGCGATGGCGTTGACGGTGCGGCGGAAGCGCTCGGTGTCGACCGTGCCGCCGCGCACCGCCAACTGGGTGACCACGTCATCGAGCCGCGCTTTGCCGGCGGTGGCGTGCTGGATGCGCTGATCGAGTGCGTACATCACGAGCGGTGCGCTGTTGTTGGTGGCCGCGTTATCTTGTTGCTGTGTGAGGTCGACGTTCCACATGCCGTAGCGTTCGAAGTAGCCGAGCGCGCGCGTGTAGGCTGCCGCATCGATCAAGCCCGCGCGGCGCTGCAACTCGAGGGAGTAGAACTCCGCCAAACCTTCTTCGATCCAGTCCGCGTCGGCTGCCGGCTTGTACGGTTGCAGCACGTGAAATAGCTCGTGGAGGTAGGGGGATGTCTTGTCGGGCGTACGCAGCGGGCGGTCGGCATGGATGAAGAAGGAGCGGGCGCCGCTGATGCCGCCGTGCCACATGGGATCAGGAGCGCTCACCAGCAGTACCGTTTCGGGCCCGGTGTTGAGTAGCTTCTTGAGTGCGGGGAGGGTGCCATCGAGGAAATGAAAGAGCTCTGCCGGCTGCAACCCAGAGCCTGGGGCGCGTGCTACCTGCACCATCGTGCCGGCGATCTCCTGATGGTCGAAGGCGAACTGGCCGAGCGCGAACCAGCCGTGCGGGCGGTCGAGCATCTTTGCCGGGTCGTTGAGCCGATATGTGTCGGGAGCAACGGGAGTGAGTGCCGCCGCGCTATGCCAGCCGCTGGGCAACCGGAAGATCAGACGGGCGCGCGATTTCGCGCTTTCCTCCTTGCCGGGCTGACAGTTGATGGTGATGCGCGGGAAGAGGTCGCGCGCGCGCGTGACGATCCAATTGGTGCCAGCATAACTGTCATAGCGCTCGTGCTGGCCACGAACGTGGTCGATCTGCGCGCGATACGTTAGATGGGCGTAGGGCCCGCCGGGGGTCCATTGCAGCCCGCCGGGGATTGGTTGCAGGGTGCCCGTTCCGGCGAAACCGTCGAAACGACCCGCGGGGAAGCGCAGGCGCATGTACTGTACTTCCTCGACCCCTGATAGCTCCCAGCGGACGTCTGCAATCTGTGGGTGCGCCTTCGGAATAGTGACGATGTAGTCGATCGAGAACGTCTCCTTGGCCTGCGCGACCGGGGCGGCGAGCGTTAGCACGAAGAGGGTGACTACGCTGCGGCGGCTGAAACCATGACTGCGGGGACATGCTGGTGAGCTGCGCAGCCAGCTGCTTGCGTTGGCCGGGGTGCACCGCACTTTCAACTACCGATCGGTTGTTGCGCACGAGTTGCCTGCGTCGAGTCCGGGTTCTGCTTGAGCAACTCGAGGAGAACTTGGTACACGGGTTCGCTGTCCCAGTCTTCGGGGCCGATAGTGTGATGCACCACTTGGCCCTCGCGGTTGATGAGGAATGTTTCCGGGTAGCCCGTAACTCCATAGCGCGGTGGCACGACACCTTCGGCGTCGAGCAGGATCGGAAAGGTCAGACCCATGTCATGGACGAAGGGTTCGACGGCGCTCGCTCCGGCTTCGTCTTCGCTGACCGCTAGCATCGCGAAGTCCTTGCCGCGCAGGCGTTGGTGCAGGCGTTCCATCGACGGCATTTCCATCCGGCATGGGGGACACCACGTCGCCCACAAGTTCAAGAAAACCACCTTGCCGCGGAAATCCGACAGACGGTGCATGTGGCCGTCGAGATCACGCAACGAAAAATCGGGAGCGGGAAATCCAGCGCGTCCAGCCGCTTGCCGTTGCTGATAGTAGAAAGCGGCGCCGAGTGCGATGAGCAGGAGGCCGAAGGGAATGCCCCAACGCTTCATCGCTTCTGCGCGCTCAAGGACGTCGCCGGTCGGACGGTGAGTGTACGTGCTGAGAGCAACTTCCAACTACCGATCATCACCAAGCCCACGCTGATGAGCTGTGACTGGCTGAGACCGAGGAACACCGGCGGGTTGACGCGGACAAACTCGATCAAGAAGCGCGCAATCGGCGCCATGACCAGATACAGCCAGAAGATCGTCCCGTCTGGATAGGTGCGCTTCCGGATCGACCACAGCACCCCGAAGATTAGCGTATACGCGATCAACTCGTACAGCGGGGCAGGGTGCACGCGGACCCCGGGCGGATAGGGCCAACCGACTATGGCATTTGGATATGCCATACCCCAGGGAAGGGTGGTTTCCGTTCCCCAGTCGCCGTCACCAGCAAGCTGACAGCCGATGCGGCCGATGCCGTGCGCGAGAACCAGACCTGGAGCGATGCAATCAACTGTGGTCAGCCAGGGCAAGCCGTGCCGACGGATGGTCCAACTCACCGCAATGAGGCCGCCGATGAGACCGCCGTACCAGACGAAGCCCGAACCGCTGAAAATGGAGTGCAGCGGGTCGCCGACGAAACCGCTCCAATCGTCGACAATGGCCAAGATGCGCGCGCCAACGAGGCCTCCGACAGCGGCCCACAAGACCATGCTCGAGGCGAGTTCACCATCGTAACCCTTTCGGGAAAGTTCGTTGCCGGTCAAGTAACCTGCTGTCAGAAAAGCAATCGCCATCATCAGGCCGTAGCTGTAAATGGTGAGCGGGCCGAGCCGAAGCACGATCGGATACATGGCGGCGAATGATAGCCGAGGGCTGCCGTACAAGCCAGCCAAGCGGGACCGCAGTTGGGTAGTGACCGAAGGCCCTATCCGGATGACGGAGTCCGATTGTAACTATCTGAAATAGAAGGGATAAGCAGTCATCGATTTCAGGGGACGCGCGCTATTGAGGGGGCATTGAGGCTACGTTGACTTCATCAGGGCAGCTCACTATATGTCCGGCCGTAGTCTCGTCTGGAGTGTTTCTTTTCATGCGAATGATGTTGCCTCCGCTGCGTGAGCGGCGGGTCGTCCAAAGGTACCTGGAGGCGTTCTTCCGGGATCACACGGTGGCCGACTTCAATCGAGCGGTCAGTGCGATCTGCCGTTTCTACAATCTCAGGCGGCCGAAAGTGGAGTGGTTCGAATACATCGACTGGGGGAAGACGGCCGGCAAGACGTACGAAGATGGGAAGATCCACTTGGTGCATCCAGAGAACTGGAAGAACGGGCGCAAGTACAACTCCGAGCGCCAATGGATCAATGCCGTCTACCACGAGATGGGCCATTACGTCTTCTGGGCGGATGCCGAGCGCAAGGCCGATACATTTGCCTTCCGGATGGCCCGCGGGGCGAGCAATGGCAACCACCAGAATGGACGGCGTACGCGCCGAGGTTAGGGATGGCGAAGGGCCCAACCGGTGAGAAGCCCGCACAGCAGCCCACCGTTGCCAATCGCTGGTGGGTTGACCTTGGTGGTACCGAAAAGGTCAAGGTGCGACGACCCTCGGGACCTGCGGGCAGCCAGTTCTTCCAGGTCGCCCATGACTTCGAGCAAGAACGAGCACGGGACCGGCTCACCGACAACAACCTCAAGCTGCTGCATGCCGGCGATCCGCCCGAGGGGGGATGGGGCTATGTGCGTCTGGCGGAGACCAGTTACCCCGAGCGGGAGTTGGATCGTATCAAGCGTTTGGTGGTGCTGCCGGCGTATGCGCGTGGGGTGATCGTGGACTGCGGTCGCTCGGTGCGATTGTTGATAACGAGCACGCCGGTCGGTGAGCGTCTGCTTGAGCTTGCACTGGGCGAAGCCCCTTCCTTCGATTGTTGGGTGCACCACGAGTGGGTGCGGGAGGCCGTCTTCGACGATGCCGATAAGGCCTTGCGCGCCCTGCGGAACTTCATCATTGAGTATTTGTCTCCCGAGGGGATTGCACACGCGGAATCGGTGTCGGCGCGTGCCTGATCCCTTCGATCAGCGGCGCGGCAGGCTGCGCCGCGTGCGGCGCGATGGGCCACTTGGTGAGGACGGCGCATCGAGATCCATCTCCCAGAGTCTGCGGACCCCGAAAAAGTAGCAGCAGAGATCGTTCTCCATATCGTTGTTGAAGGTTCGCTGGCGCCCATCATTGAACATGATGCGCACCAAACAAGTACCGCCCGGCACGGAGGAGGTCATTTCCTCCACAACCATTCCTTCCCCCCACTCGCCGTAGCTGCGATGGATAACCTTGTCCCCCAGTCGCAAGTAGATCCGTTTGTTCGTCACGAGCGGCCTCTGCCTCGTAGGCTAGCCGTATCACAACGACAGCGAATGGGGGAAGTGGCAAAGGGGCGCTGTGAACTACTGGAAGCTTTCGGTGAAACGGATCTGTTGCACGTACACGAAGCGTGGCGTGAGCGGCGGCAGGTAAGCGACATTCTGGAAGTTGGGATCGAAGTTCCACACGCGTGTGGGCGGGTTGTAGATGTTACAACCGCTCTTTGTCAGAGGAGCTCCGGTGTAAGACCCCCCCGTCCCGCACCATGCGCCGGTCACGGTTTGTGGGGTTCCCAGACTCACGAATGAGCCGAGATAGTTAAACGTCAGCCCACTCCAATTTTCATGGAAACGGGGATAGTTTTCTAGCCCACCATTATAATTGCCCGTGGTAGTGCTGTCGACGCCGGCGAGGAACGCCGCGTTGATCGTCGTGGTGAGCGCCGCCCGGCTGGCGTCGCCCAGGCTTCGGTTACTTTGGCAGTCGTTGATGCAGGTCCCTGCGACCGCGTTGGCACTAAAGTAGTTATTGGACATCACGTTCATTGCGTCGCCCACCATCGAGGCCGGTTGCCAGAGGTTTGCTGGAGTGTACACGCCACCGGCGCCCGGAGGCGCATTGTAATCGCCCAGCACATAGATCGGACGATCAGTGGCGACCGTGATTCCGGTGGGGTCGTTACCCAGGGAACTCAGTGAGGGAAACGGAAGGGTCTGCGAGCCGAAGGCGCGCACACCGAAACCAAAGCCACCCGACGAGTTTGCGGAGGGGTTATTGGCGTCGTACACGGTTGCATACAGAACGATTCCGCCATCCGTCGTGTCGGATTTGCTGAAGAATGGGCTGCCCTGGTCGATGTTCCATTGCAGGAGGTCACGTACGTTGATGTTCAGCATGTACGTCCACTGCCCCTCACGCCAGTTGTAGAAACCGCCGCGCCGCGGATCCGTATCAGCAGGTTTCGTCGTGAACGGCGACTTGCCCGGCCAATTCATGACCGACGCATAGACCCGCTGGTCTGGTGACAGCTGCTGGTTTCCCGACGAGTCGTATGCCGTCGGGAACGCGCGTGAGTAGCACGCGGAGAGACCATTTGCGTTTCCCGTCAGCGCCGACGTGCAGCCCCAAGGGGTTGCGTTGGTGCAGTTCGGACAAGCAGCTGGGTTGGTGGTGCCGACGGTGGGCACATCGCTGTAGAAGAGCGGGCGTGTGTTCGAGAATTGGCTGGAGCTCGTCGCTGGGGTCTGAAAGATAAAATTCTCCAATGCCGTTTGTAATGAGGTGTTGACGTTGCCACTGCTGTCGAGAACGACGATCGAGTGCGGGTACGAGCCGGTAAAGTGGGTTGAGGTCCACTGCCGATTGAGGATCAGCGCGATGCGCAAGTCGGCCTTGCTCCAGTAGTCACCGCTTCCGCGCGCCACGATGTCGGGCTGGGGCACGGCGATGCGCGTGATATTGCTCAACATGGTGCCACCCCAAGTCGATAGCGTGGCCGGCGGCACGACTTGCGACTGCGGGTTGAAGGCAAGGTTGCGAATCCGGTTGTTGCCGGAATCAGCCACAAAGATCATGCCTTGCGAGAAACAGCCTCCGGAGGCGTTGTTAAACCGCGCCAAATACCCGGGGCCATTGGCGAAAGCCGGCTGGCTTTGGGAAAAAACTCCCGCCAAGGTCACCACGTTTGTTTGCGCATCCATCTTGCGGATGCAACTGCCGCACACGAAATAGATGTTGCCCGTGTTGGCCGGGATCTCCGGGGTGACCAGCACCAGTCGAATCGGATCGGCCACTTGTTTGACACCCTCGCGACCCGGTTGGTATCATGGAACCCACACGATTCCAAGGATCCTCCTAT
>Ga0209048_10003834_pt1 | contig 14517 bp, 13 predicted proteins | sample FrelakmetCRP12CR_FD_187146 | JGI IMG/M metagenome (GOLD analysis project Ga0209048, IMG submission 187146) | Freshwater lake sediment microbial communities from the University of Notre Dame, USA, for methane emissions studies - CRP12 CR (SPAdes)... | ecosystem: Environmental > Aquatic >... | reverse complement strand
CGCAGCCGCGGCGTGACATTGGCCGCAGCCGCGGCGTGACATTGGCCGCAGCCGCGGCGTGACATTGGCCGCAGCCGCGGCGTGACATTGGCCGCAGCCCAGTCATCGGCATCTAACATGACGACGAACCGACGTCGCCCACGGGCACACCCAGGAAGGCCGCCGACATGGAGCAGACCCCCGTTCTCGACACCGAGGCCGTCGCCACCGCACCGGTCACCGACGATGCCGCTGACGAGACCGTCGAGGAGGAGCTCCTCGTCGAGGAGGTCTCCATCGACGGCATGTGCGGCGTCTACTGAGCGGGCCCCGGCCCTCGTGACGTTCGACGCCTCGAAACCCCACTGCGTCCACCCACAGGTGGCCCTGCGCCCCGAGCCGTTCGGCGCGCTCGCCTACCACTACGACAACCGGCGCCTCACCCTCCTCCGCTCGCCCGAGCTCGTCGCCCTCGTCGACTCGCTCCACGCCCACCCGAGCCCCAGGGCTGCGTTCGACGCCCAGGGGCTCGACCCGGCGCGGTGGTCGAACTACGAGAAGGCGCTCGCCTCGTTGGCCGCCTCGTCGTTCCTCACCCCGGTCGATGCCGACCCGACCGAAGGACGCACCCCCGGCATCGGCGACCCCACGGACGGCGGGCCGCCGCGACCCTCGGGCGCCTCCACCAAGGGCACGACCATGGGCGACCAGCTCAAGTCGGGGCTCAACGCACCCATATGCCTCACCTGGGAGTGGACCTACGCCTGCAACCTGCAGTGCGTCCACTGCCTCAGCTCGTCCGGTCGACGCGACCCCGACGAGCTGCCGACCGCGGAGATGCTCGAGGTGGTCGACGCGTTCGCCGACCTCGGCGTGTTCTACGTGAACATCGGCGGCGGCGAACCCCTGCTGCGCCCTGACTTCTTCGAGATCGTCGAGTACTGCGTGGCCCGCGGCGTGGGGGTGAAGTTCTCCACCAACGGCGGGCTCCTCACCGCCGACAAGGCCCGCCGGCTGGCGGCGATGGACTACGTGGACGTGCAGATAAGCCTCGACGGCATCGACGAGGCCACCAACGACGCCGTGCGCGGTGAGGGCAGCCACGCCAAGGCGCGCCGGGCCATGGACCATCTGCGCGACGCCGGGTTCGGGCCGTTCAAGATCAGCGTGGTCATGACCCGCGACAACGTCGAGCAGCTCGACGCCTTCGAGGCGCTGGCCGACGAGTACGGCGCCGAGCTCCGGCTCACCCGCTTCCGGCCGTCGGGCCGGGGCGCCGACAGCTGGCACGACCTGCACCCGACGCAGGAGCAGCAGCGCCGCCTCTACCACTGGTTGCTCGAGCGACCTCACGTGCTCACCGGCGACTCGTTCTTCCACCTGTCGGCGTTGGGCGAGGCCCTCCCCGGGCTCAACCTGTGCGGCGCCGGTCGGGTGGTGTGCCTCATCGACCCCGTCGGCGACGTGTACGCCTGCCCCTTCGTGTTGCACGAGGAGTTCAAGGCCGGGTCGATCCGCCAGCCGGGAGGGTTCGGCGAGGTCTGGCGCTCGTCGCCCTTGTTCGCCGAGCTACGTGGGCCCCAGTCGGCGGGGGCGTGTGCCTCATGCGGCAGCTACGACGCCTGCCAGGGGGGCTGCATGGCCACCAAGTTCTTCACCGGCCTGCCCCTCGACGGGCCCGACCCCGAGTGCGTCAAGGGCCACGGCGAGGAACTGCTCGCCGGCACCGCGGTGGCCACCGTGCCCACCACCGACCCGGTCGACCATTCGTGGGCGTCCGTGGCGCTCGGCCGCCGACCGACCCGCCCGCCGCCCCTCCCTGCGAATCTGTAGGCCAAGCGCGCGCCCTGGCGCGCGAACACCCCACGGAAACGCGGCGAAAGCGCGTCGGTTTGCCGCATTCTGGGGCGCTCATGCGAGACTCGAATCGGTGAACCTGCTCGACCCGCTGCCCTTGCGCGCCGTGACGGCGCCCAATCGCGTCCTGTTCGGGCCGCACGAGACCAACCTGGGCTGGGACCGCTCGCTGTCCGAGCGCCATCTCGCCTACTACGAGCGCCGCGCCGCCGGTGGCGCCGGCATCGTCGTGTGCGAAGAGGCGTCGGTGCACCCCTCCGATTGGCCCTACGAACGGTGCCCACTGGCCGTCGAGTGCGGGCCCGGCTGGCGAGGCCTCGCCGAGGCGGTCCATCGCCACGGCGGCCTGGCCCTGGCCGCCATCGGCCACACCGGCGGTCAGGGGTCCTCGGCCTACAGCCAGCAAGCGCTTTGGGCACCGAGCGGCGTGCCCGAGGTGAACACCCGCGAGATGCCCAAGGTGATGGAGCTCGACGACATCGACGCCGTCGTGCAGGGCTTCGCCCACGCCACCGCGCTCGCCGTGGGCTGCGGCCTCGACGGGGTGGAGGTCAACGCCGGCCAGAACAGCATCGTCCGTCAGTTCCTGTCCGGCCTCACGAACACCCGCGACGACGAATACGGCACCGACCGTCTCCGCTTCGCCTGCGAGGTGCTCGAAGCGGTGCGGGCCGCCGCCGGCGACGCCATCGTAGGGTTGCGCCTCTCGTGCGACGAGCTGGCCCCGTGGGCCGGCATCGTCCCCGAGGCCGCCGCGGAGATCGCCGCCGAGCTGGTCCCGTACGTCGACTACCTCGTCGTCGTGCGCGGCGCCATCTTCTCGGTGCCGGCCACCCGACCCGACGGCCACGACGAGCCCGGCTTCAACCTCGACCTCACGGGGGCGATCCGAGCGGCGGTCGGGGGAAGGGTGCCGGTGTTCGCCCAGGGGTCGATCGTCGATGTGGGCCAAGCCGAGTGGGCCCTCACCGAGGGACGGGCCGATGGCGTGGAGATGACCCGGGCCCAGATCGCCGAGCCCGATCTCGTACGCAAGCTCGCCGCGGGCGCGGCCGCCGAGATCCGGCCCTGCCTCCTCTGCAATCAGATGTGCAAGGTGCGCGACGCCCGCAATCCCCTGGTGAGCTGTGTCGCCGAGCCCCGGGCCGGCCACGAGACCGTCGACCGCGATCCCGACGGCGTCGCCGACGATGCCCTCGACGTGGTCGTGGTGGGCGGCGGCGTCGCCGGCCTCGAGTGTGCTCGCGTCGCCGCGACCCGCGGCCACCGGGTCACCCTGTGGGAGCGCACCGACGAGCTGGGGGGCATGCTCCGGGTGGCCGCGGCGGGCGCCGGGCGGCATCGTCTCGAGGCCCTGGCCGACTGGCTCGAGGCCGAGTGCCGTCGCCTCGGCGTCACCATCGAGCTCGGCCGCCACGCCGACGCCGACGCGGTCGCCTCCGCGTCGGCCCACGCCCACGTCGTGCTGTGCACCGGTGGCCGCTCGGGACTGCGCACCTACGCCATCGACCGCGGCGCCGTCGTGCTCGAGGCCGACAAGGTCCTCGCCGCGGCCCGAACCGCGCCGATCGACGAGGCGGTACCGCCCGGCCCGGTCGTGCTCTGGGACCCGATCGGCGGCCCCATCGGCGTGTCCGTGGCCGAGGCGTTGGCCGCCGCGGGGCGCGAGGTCATTTTCGTCACCCCCGACTTCATCGCCGCCACGCTGCTCAGCCGGTCGGGCGACCTCGCGCCGGCCAACACCCGTCTCGCCGCCGCGGGGATCACGCTGCGCAAGCGGGCGGTGCTGCGGGCGATCACGAACGCCGGTGCCCTGGTCGAGGACCGCTTCTCCGGCGAGCAGGTCGAGCTGAAGGCCGGCGCCGTCGTCGACGCCGGCGCCCGGCTGCCCGACGACGCGCTCTGGAAAGCCACCGGGCGCCTCCTGCCCCACGCGGGCGACGCCGTCGCGCCGCGCACGGTCCACGAGGCCGTCCTCGAGGGCCGCCGGGTCGCGCTGGCCATGGAGGGCGAGGTCTGATGAGCGGCAGTCAGTACCGCTACCTGTTCAGCCCGTTGCGCATCGGACCGGTCACCGTCGCCAACCGCATCGTGTTCGCCGCCCACCTCACCAACTACGCCGAGCGGGGCCTGCCATCCGAACAACACGCGGCGTACTACGCGGCCCGGGCCGCGGGTGGGGCCGGGCTGATCATCACCGAGGAGCACTCGGTCCACCCCACCGACTGGCCCTACGAGAAGATGATCCACGCCTTCCACCCCGAGGTGGTGCCCGGTTACCGCCGCATCACCGAGGCGGTGCACGCCCACGGAGTGCCGATCTTCGCCCAGATCAACCACAACGGAGGCCAGGCGTCGAGCATGTACACCCGCCTGCCGGTCTGGGCCCCCTCGCCCGTGCCGGACCCGTTGTTCCGCGAGGTGCCCAAAGCGGTCGATCATCTCGAGATCGCCGAGATCGTGGCCGGCTACGCGACGGTCGCGGCGCGGTGCAAGGCCGGTGGCTTCGACGGCATCGAACTCCAGTGCTCGCACTCGTCGATCGTCCGGGGCTTCCTGTCACGAGCCACCAACCTGCGCACCGACGAATACGGCGGCAGCCTCGACAACCGGGTCCGTCTCCTGCACGAGATCGTCGCCGCAGTGCGCGAGGCCATCGGACGCGACCTCGCCCTCGGTGTGCGCCTTTGCGGCGACGAGCTCATCGACAACGGCATCACCATCGACGAGACGGTCGAGGTGGCCCGCGCCGTCGAGGCCCGCGGCCAAGTCGACTACATCAACACCTCGATCGGCGTGGCCACCGCCTCGCTGTTCATGATCGAGGCTTCGATGCACATCCCGCCGGAGTACGCGGTGTTCATCCCCTCCGCGATCCGACGGGAGGTCGACCTGCCGGTCGTGGGCGTGGGCCGCTTCAAGGACCCCCTTCAGGCCGAGCGGGCGCTGGCCGACGGGCACGCCGACCTGATCGGCGTGGTCCGGGGCCAGATCGCCGACCCCGAGTTCACCGCCAAAGCCCGGGCCGGGCACCACAACCACATCCGGTTGTGCCTCTCGTGCAACCAGGAGTGCGTGGGCCGCATGGGGCTGAACCGGTGGCTCGGCTGCATCGAGAACCCCCGCACCGGGCGCGAGGCGCTGCTCGCCGCGGACGTCCCGCTCGATCCCCCGGCCGCAGGCACCCTCGTGGCGCCGCCGGCGGTCCGCCGACCGGGTCGCACCAAGGTGCTCGTGGTCGGTGCCGGCCCGGCCGGCCTGCAGACCGCGATCGCCGCGGCCTCGAAGGGCCACCTCGTCACCGTGGTCGAGCGCGACGACGAGCCCGGCGGTCAGGTGCGATGGGCCGCACGCGTCCCCAACCGGGCCGAGTTCGGCGACCTCGTGCGCAACCAGGTGCACGAGTGCGAGCGGCTCGGCGTCGAGCTCGTGCTCGGCACCGAAGCCACCGTCGACTCGGTCGTCGCGGCCGAGCCCCACGCCGTGGTGGTGGCCGCCGGCTCGGTCCCCGCCCGACCCTGGTGGGCCCCTCCGACGCCCGATCCCGGCGATCCCGGCGATCCCGGCGATGGCGGCGCGCCCGGCGGCGCCGACGCGCTCACGGTGATCGACGTGACCGACGTGCTCACCGGGCGATTCAGCCCGACCGGGCGGGTCGTCGTGGTCGACGAGGTCGGCTTCCACCAGGCGACGAGCGTCGCCGAACTGTTGGCCGACCGTGGCTGCTCGGTCGAGATCGTCACCCCCGGCATGGTCGTGGGCCAGGATCTCGGCATAACCCTCGACATGGAGAACTGGTGGCTGCGGGCCACCAAGAAGGGCATCGTGCAGACCACCGACACGATCATCCTGGGCGCCGAAGGCGGTGCCCTGCAGGTGCAGCACCACCCCACGGGCACGGCGAGCAGCATCGAGGCCGACTGGGTCGTGCTGGCGGTGCCCGGGGCCCCGGCCGACCGCCTCTACAACGAGTTGCGCTCGCGGTTGGCCGGCACGGGCGTGGCCGTGCACCGGGTCGGCGACTGCGTCGCCCCGCGCCGGGCGCACGCCGCGGTGATCGACGGCGACCGCGTGGGATCCCGGCTGTGATCGCGGTCGTGCCGGTGCGCGCCGGCGAGCTGCCCCTCGGCGGCGACGAGGCCGTGGCCGAGGCGGGGGGCCGCGCCCTGCTGGTCGGCGACGGCACCGCGGACGCGCTGGTGCACCTGCACGGCACGGCCACCGAGTGCCGGTGCTGGGAGCGCCCGGCCTACGCGCCCGCGGCCTGGGCCGCCGCGCTCACCCGGGTGCTCGCCGACGACGACGTCGTGGTGCTGCCGGCGTCGCCCGACGGACGCGACCTCGCCCCCCGACTGGCCCACCTGCTCGACCGGCCCCTCGTGGCCGGCGCCGTGCGGGTGCGACCGGGCGAGGCCGTCGTCGCCCGGCGCGGGGGCCTGGTGATGGAGGACCTGACCGTCGCCGGGCCGTACGTGGCCACGCTGCAGCCCGGAGTCCGCGGGGTCACAACCGGCGCGGTCGGTCGGGCCACCTCCGCACCGGTCACGCTGGCCGACGTCGACGCCGCCGACCCCGAGGTGCTCGAGGTGCTGCCGGCCGATCCGGCCACCATGGACCTCGCCGAGGCCACGGCCATCGTCGGCGGAGGGGCCGGTGTCGGCAGCCGGACCGCCATGGACACCCTCGCGCGGGTCGCCACCACGATCGGCTGCTCGGTAGGCGCCACCCGGGTGGTCACCGACTGGGGCTGGGTGCCGTTCGAGCGCCAGATCGGCACCACCGGCGTCACCGTCCACCCGCAGCTGTACCTCGCGTTCGGTGTGAGCGGCGCCGTGCAGCACGTCACCGGCCTCGGCGACCCCGAGCACGTGATCGCGGTGAACACCGACGCCAGCTGTCCGATGATGGCGCTGGCCGACCTGGCTCTCGTGACCGACGCGCCGGCGCTCGTCGACGAGCTGGCCCGACGCCTGGGGGTCGATCCGGCATGACCGACTTCGACGTGATCGTCGTGGGTGCCGGGCCCGCCGGGTCGGCCGCCGCGCTCGTGCTGGCCCGGGCGGGCAAGCGGGTGTGCCTGCTCGAGCGGGGCCCCTTCCCCGGCTCGAAGAACATGTACGGCGGCGTGGTGTACGGCCGCATCCTCGACACCCTCATCCCGCGTTGGTGGGAGGAGGTGCCGGTGCAGCGCTGGGTCACCCGGCGCGGCACCGTGGTGATGACCGACGAGCAGGCCCTCACCATCGACTACCGCACCACCGCATGGGGCCAGGCGCCCTACAACGGCGCCACGACCTTCCGTGCCGACTTCGACGCCTGGCTCGCCGAGAAGGCCGAGCGGGCGGGCGCCGTGCTGGTGTGCAGCACCACCGCGACGGGGCTGCTCCGCGACGACACCGGTCGGGTCACCGGAGTGCGCACCGACCGCCCCGAGGGCGATCTCACGGCCGAGGTCGTCATCGCGTGCGACGGGGTGAACTCGTTCCTCGCCAAGGAGGCGGGCCTGTACCTGCACCCCGAAGCCGAGCACTTCACGCTGGGGGCCAAGGAGGTGCTCGGGCTGCCCCGCGACGAGATCGAGAAGCGCTTCAACCTCACCGGGCGGGAGGGCGCCGACTTCGAGATCATCGGTTGCACGCAGGGCATCCCCGGTGGTGGGTTCGTGTACACCAACCTCGACAGCATCGCTGTCGGTGTCGTGGTCAGCGTCACCGGCCTGGCCGAGGCCAAGGCCCGGCCCGAGGAACTGATCGCCGGGCTCAAGCGCCACCCGATGATCGCTCCGCTCGTCGAGGGCGCCGAGCTCAAGGAGTACTCGGCGCACGTCATCCCCGAGGCGGGATTCGACATGATGCCCGAGCTCACCTGCGACGGGATGATCGTCGCCGGCGACGCCGCGGCGATGTGCCTGGCGGCGGGCATCTGGCTCGAGGGGGTGAACTTCGCCATCGGCTCGGGCAAGGCCGCCGGCGAGGCCGCGGTCGACGCGCTCGCGGTGCGCGACACGTCCGTGAGCGGGTTGGTGGGCTACCGCAGCCGGCTCGAGGCCGGCTTCGTCCTGGCCGACCACAAGAAGCTGCGCGCCGCGCCGGGCCTGGTGATGTCGAACCGCATGCAGCAGGCCTATCCCGCGCTCGTGTGCAACCTCGTCGAAGGTCTGTTCACCGTCACCAATCCGGCCCCGAAGCCGGGGCTCGTGTCCCTCGGTCGACGGGAGCTCAAGCGGGCCGGTGTGAAGATCCGCCACCTCGTGCGCGACGCGATCACGGCAGGGAAGACGTTCGGATGAGCGGGCGCAACCCCTCGACGCCCCCCTACGATCAGACGATGCCCTCTGCCGCCCCTCCGGCCACCGCTTGGGCGCCGGTCAGCTTCGAGGCCCGCATGGCCACGGTCGACTTCCGAGTCGGCGCCCGGGCCCACATCACCGTCGACGGCGACTCGTGCCGCGGCTGCACCACCAAGGCGTGCGTCACCGCCTGCCCGGCCAACCTGTTCGTACCCACGAGCGACGGCGGGATCGTCTTCAACTACGAACAGTGCTTCGAGTGCGGCACGTGCTACCTGGTGTGCAACACCGAAGGTGCATTGAGCTGGACCTACCCCGACGGCGGCCACGGCGTCGTGTTCCACCGGAGCTGACTCGTGTCCACGACCGGCGACCCACCGCTGATCGGCGTCGCGCTCAAGCGTGTCGACCTGCGCCCCGAGGTCGACCCACTCACCGGCACCGTGCGTGACGACCGGCGGTCGTTCGGGTGCTCGACCGCCGACCAGGCCGCCCTCGAATGGGCGCTCGTCCTGGCCGAGCGATGGGGCGGACAAGTCCGCGCCGTGACTGCGGGCTCGGCTCGGGCAGAGGCCGTGCTGCGCGAGGCCGTCTCGGTCGGTGCCCACGAGGCGGTGCTCGTCGATCTGCGCACCGACGCGCCGAGCGAGGAGGTCGCGGTGGCCCTGGCCGGGGCGCTCGACGGCGCGGCGCTGATCTGCGCCGGCGACCTGAGCTGGGACCGCGGCTCGGGCTCGGTACCGTCGTTCCTCGCAGCACGGCTCGGTCTGGCCCAGGCCCTGGGGCTCGTCGATCTCGAGCCCGGCGAGCACCCTGGTCGACTCACGGCCACGCGCCGCCTCGACCACGGCCGACGCGAGGTGCTGACCGTGGCCGGCCCCGCGGTGCTGTCGTTCGAGGGCGCCTCCGCCGAGTTGCGGCGGGCGTCGCTCGCCGCGGTGCTGGCCGCCCGTGATGTCGAGGTGACCCGCCGGCCGGGCCCGACGCCGCGCCGCGACCGGGTGCGGGTCGTCCGCCGCTCGGCCTACCGCCCCCGTCCACGGGTCGCTCCGGCGCCGGCGCCCGAGCTCGACGTGCGCGAGCGCATCTTGTCGATCACCGGCGCGCTGGTCGAGCGCACCCCGCCGCGCAAGGTTCACGCCGACCCGGCCGAGGCCGCCGACCTCCTGCTCGACCAGCTGCGAGCGTGGGGGTACCTCGAGTGACCGACCCGCGAGCCGGGGTCGCCTTCGGCCGATGCACGTCGACCGAGGTGAGCGACCGGCGGCCGGTGCTGCTGGTGCCACTCGGCTCCACCGAGCAGCACGGCCCCCACCTCCCGCTCGACACCGACACCCGCATCGCCGTCGCCGTCGCCGAGCATGCCGCGGCCCTTCTGCCCGACGGACTGGCCCTCGTGGCCCCGCCCGTGGCCTACGGCGCGAGCGGTGAGCACGAGGGCTTCGCTGGCACCCTCTCGATCGGGCAGGAGGCACTCGAAGCGGTCGTGGTCGAGCTGGGCCGATCGGCGGGCGACGCCTTCAGCCTCGTCGTGTTGGTCAACGGCCATGGCGGCAACGCCGAGCCCGTGGCTCGGGCCGTGGCCAGGCTCGCGGGCGAGGGTCGCCGAGTGATCGCGTGGTGGCCGGCCACCCAGACAGCAGGGTGGCCCGCCGACAGCCACGCCGGTCGAACCGAGACCTCGCTGCTGCTCGCCATCGCTCCCGAGGTCGTCCGCCTCGAACGCGCCGAGCCCGGCGTGACGACGCCACTCGAGATGGTGCTGCCCGAACTGCGTCGGGGCGGGCTGGCCGCCGTCACCGCCAACGGCGTGTTGGGCGATCCCACCGGTGCCTCCGCGACCGAGGGCCGAGCGCTGCTCGACACCCGGGCGGCCGAGCTCGCCCGACTCGTGAGCGGACACCTCGACCGCGCGACCCCTGTCGGGGCCGCGACATGACCGGCGACCGACCCGTCGCCGTCGTCACCGGCGGAGCGCGCGGCATCGGGGCCGCCGTCGGCGTGCGGCTGGCCGAGGCCGGGTGGTGTGTCGCCCTCATCGATGCCGGCACCGGGGTCGACCTCGTCGATCGCCGGGGTGCCGACCAGGCCGTGCTCGGCTACCCGTTGGCCTCCGCCGACGACCTCAGCGCGGCCGTCACCGCGTGCGCGACGGCCGCGGGAGACGACGGCCGAGCCGCGGGGTTGCTCGCGGACGTCCGCGACCAGGGCGCGGTCGACGCCGCGGTCGCCGAGGTGGTCGGGCGGTTCGGAAGGCTCGACGCCGCCGTCGCCGCCGCCGGTGCGATCGCGGGAGGCCCCAAACTGTGGGACACGACCGACCAGGTCTGGGACGCCATGGTCGGCGTCAACCTCACCGGGGTCTTCCACCTGGTCCGCGCCACGGTGCCCCATCTGCTCGCCCGGCCCGCGCCCCGCTCGGGCCGGTTCGTCGCCATCGCCTCGGCCGCCTCGCTCGAGGGACTCCCCCGCCTTGGTGCGTACACCGCGGCCAAGTCGGCTGTGGCCGGGCTGGTGCGGGCCCTCGCCGCCGAGCTCGGCCCGGAGGGCATCACCGCCAACGCCGTGTGCCCGGGCTCGACCCGCACCGCCATGCTCGATGCCAGCGCCGCGGTCTACGACCTGGCGTCCGCCGAGGAGTTCGCCGCCCACCACGCCATCGGCCGCCTGCTCGAACCGGCCGAGATCGCCGACGCGGTCGCCTGGCTGTGCTCGCCCGGGGCGTCCGGCGTCACCGGCGCCGTCCTTCCCGTCGACGGCGGCATGACCGCCACCTGAGCCCGCCGGTACGGTGGTGGCCAACTTCCGGGAGGGACCATGGGCCTGTCGACCCGCGTTGCCGATCGCGACGACCTCGACGCGGTGACCGAGACCATCGCCACCGCGTTCCTCGACGACCCGACCTGGAGCTGGGCCTTTCCCGACGACGAGCGCCGCCTCGAGCAATATCGGCGCTGGTGGCGGCCAGCCGTGGCCGCCGCCATCCCTCAGGGCGGGGTCCGCGTCGCCGACGGCGCCGCCGCCGCGTCCGTGTGGATCCCACCGGGTGGTGAGGAGCTGCTCCCGGCGGACGAGGCCGGCCTGGCCCGCCTGGCCGCCGACCTCGTCGGCGACCGGGCGGCGACGTTGCTCGAGGTCGTCGACCTGTTCGATCAGCACCATCCCCGCGCGGTGCCCCACCACTACCTGAGCCTGTTCGGCACCCACCCCGACTACCGGGGACAGGGCATCGGGATGGCCCTGCTCGCCGACGACCTGGCCACGATCGACGCCACGGGGGCGGCCGCCTATCTCGAGTCGTCCAACCCGGCGAACGTGCACCGCTACGAGCGCGTGGGATTCGTCGTGACGGGCAGCTTCCGGATGCCCGGCGACGGGCCCACCATCACGACCATGTGGCGCGAGCCGCGATCGGTGGCCTGACCGCTCACCGCCCGGACCCGGCCTCGCGAGGCGGGCGACCGTCGTCCTCCCGACTAAGGTGACCGCGCCGTCAGTGGCACGACCGACGCCCATTTCGACCGCGACGCTCGTCGCGAGGGGGAATCCATGAAGACCAAGGCTGCCGTCCTGCACGCCATGCACACCGAATACCAGATCGAGGAGATCGAGCTCGACCCGCCCAAGGACGGTGAGGTGCTGGTGAAGTTCGCCGCGAGCGGCATGTGTCACTCCGACGAGCACATGGTCACCGGCGACATGGCCCTCGATCCCGCCATCCTCGAGATGATGGGCTGGAGCCAGTACCCGATCATCATGGGCCACGAGGGCGGCGGCACCGTCGTCGAGGTGGGCCCCAACGTCACGGGCCTCGCCGTCGGCGACCACGTGGTCACCTCCTTCGTACCGGCCTGCGGCGTCTGCCCCTCGTGCGTCACCGGCCACTCGAACCTCTGCGACTGGGGCGCGCACCTGCTGTCTGGTCACCAGGCCGACGGCACCTCTCGTCACCACACGGCCGACGGCGGTGACATCGCCACCATGTGCTGCCTCGGCACCTTCGCCGAGTACAGCGTCGTCCACCAGAACTCCCTGGTGAAGATCGACGACGACCTGCCCCTCGACAAGGCCTGCCTCGTGGCCTGTGGCGTCACCACCGGCTGGGGCTCGGCCACCTATGCGGCCGAGGTCTCCTCGGGCCAGACCGTCGTCGTGGTCGGCACCGGCGGCGTGGGCATGAACGCGGTCCAGGGCGCCGCCCTGGCCGGCGCCAAGTACGTCGTGGCCGTCGACCCGGTGGAGTTCAAGCGCGAGCAGGCCCAGATCTTCGGCGCCACGCACGCCGTGGCCAGCGTCGAGGAGGCCCAGGCGCTCCTGGCGGAGATCACGTGGGGGCGCAACGCCGAGCGGGTCATCATCACCACTGGTGAGGGCAAGGGCGAGGACCTCGCCGGCATCATGGGCCTCGTCGCCAAGGGCGGACGCTGCGTCTACACCTCGGTTTCCGACATCAACAGCAACGAGGTAAGCCTCAACCTGTTCGACCTGGCCATGCAGCAAAAGCAGCTCGTGGGCACCATCTTCGGCAGCGCCAACCCACGCTTCGACATCCCCCGCCTCCTCGGCCTGTACCGCAGCGGCCACCTCAAGCTCGACGAGCTCGTCACCCGCACCTACACCCTCGATCAGATCAACGAGGGCTACCAGGACATGCGCGACGGCAAGAACATCCGCGGCGTCATCGTCTACGACAGCTAGGCAGCGGGCACCGCGCATGCAGGCCGACCGGTCGCTCGTCGACAGCCTCACCAAGGTCGTCGTCGGGCGCCGGCGCGAGCTCGAGCTACTCGTCGCGGCGCTCGCCGCCGAGCGTCACGTGCTGCTCGAGGGCCCGCCCGGCACCGGCAAGTCGACGGTGCTCCGGGCGGTCGCCGAGGCCACGGGAGCCGGATTCGTCTTCGTCGAGGGCAACGCCGAGCTCACACCGGCCCGGTTCGTGGGCAGCTTCGACCCGGCACGGGTGCTCACCGACGGCTACTCGCTCGAGGCCTTCACCGACGGTCCGTTGCGCACCGCGCTGGCCGACGGCGCGCTGCTGTACGTCGAAGAGATCAACCGCGTGCCCGAAGAGACGCTCAACGTGCTCATCACCGTGATGTCCGAGGGCGAGTTGCACGTACCCCGCCTCGGTCGGGTCACCGCCGCGCCCGGCTTCCGGCTGGTCGCGGCCATGAACCCGTTCGACGCGGTGGGCACCGCCCGGATCTCGGCTGCGATCTACGACCGCATGTGCCGCATCACGATGGCGTACCAGGACGCGGCGGCCGAGGTCGACGTGGTGCGGCGCGAGGCACCCGCGGCCGCGATCCCGTTCGTCGAGCGGGTCGTCTCCGTCGTGCGGGCCACCCGAGATCATCCCGACGTGCGGGTGGGCTCGTCGGTGCGCGGTGCCATCGATCTCGTGCTGCTGGCCGACGAGTTGGCCATCCTGCGGGGCACGACGCCCGACGAGTACGAGACCGGGCTCGACGCGGCCCTCGCCGCCCTGAGCGGTCGCCTCCGAGTCCACGAGGGCGGCGACCGCAACGGTGACGACGTCGTGCGAGAGCTGTGGGCGGCCGAGTTCGCCATCGAGGGCGACGACGCGGGCGGGGGCGACGCGGGAAAAGCCTGACGCCGCCCGCCAACCGGCCGGGCGGCAGCGAGGAGGTGCTCGAGGGGGACGACGCCCGACGCCGCCTCGACGAGGAGCAGCGCGGCTCGACGTCCCGTCGGGAGCTGGCCGGCTCGCCGGGCTTCGAGGAGATCTCGCCCGAGGTCGGCGTGCTCGACGACGGCGCGTTCGGCAAAGCGCTCGGTGAGCACCCCGACGAGGCCCTGACCCTGCTCGCCGACCTCACCGGCGCCACCGACGAACGGCTCGCCGAGCAGGCCCGGCGGCTGTCGGCCCGGGTGCTGCTCGACGTGGCCCGGGCGGGGCCACCCCGCTCGACCGGGGTCGGCCGGTTGCGGCGCCTGCCCGCCGACCGGGCTCAGGGTGACCTCGACCTCGACCGGGGTCTCGAAGCGATCGGGATGGCCCGGGCCACCGGCCAGCCCGCATCGCTCGACGAGCTCCGGGTCACCACCTGGGGCAGGCCCACCACGGCGCTGTGCCTGGTGATCGACCGGAGCGGCTCGATGGGTGGCGAGCGACTGGCCTCCGCCGCCCTGGCCGCCGCCGCCTGCTCCTGGCGGGCCGGCGACGACTACAGCGTGCTCGCCTTCGCCCGCGACGTCGTGGTGGTGAAGAGCCAGGACCAGCACCGGCCCGCGGAACAGGTCGCGGGCGACGTGCTCCGGTTGCGAGGCCACGGCTCCACCGACCTCGGCCTCGCCCTGCGCGCCGCCAAGGTCCAGCTCGACCGGTCATCGGCCCGGCGGCGCATCGCACTGCTGCTCTCGGACTGCCG
>Ga0209048_10003833_pt1 | contig 14518 bp, 14 predicted proteins | sample FrelakmetCRP12CR_FD_187146 | JGI IMG/M metagenome (GOLD analysis project Ga0209048, IMG submission 187146) | Freshwater lake sediment microbial communities from the University of Notre Dame, USA, for methane emissions studies - CRP12 CR (SPAdes)... | ecosystem: Environmental > Aquatic >... | reverse complement strand
AAGCGGGCCAGCAGTTGGCCCTGCGCGCCATCGTTAGGCTTGTTGAGGAACGGCGCCGTGGCCGGCCCTGGGATCGGTTGCCGGAAGCGTTCGGCGCGGCGTTCGGCAAGGCGCTCACCGACCCCGCTGCCGATGCGGCGTTGTTGGCCCAGGTGCTGACCTTGCCAAGCGAAATTTATCTGGCCGAGCAGATGGAGGTGGTGGACGTGGATGGGATTCACGAGGTCCGCAACCTTGTGCTGCGCGCCCTGGCCGAGGCCTTGCGGGATCGTTTACTGGCGGCTTACCGGGCGGCCAGCGAGCAGGCTTCCTATCGTATGGATGCCGCCGCCATGGGCCGGCGGGCCCTGAAGAACCGCTGTCTCGATTATCTGCTGCAACTGGACGATCCCGCGCTGCGGGCGCTGGGCGTGGAGCAGTTTCAGTGCGCCGACAACATGACCGACCAACTTGGCGCGCTGACCATACTGGCCAACTGTGATTGCCCGGAGCGGCCCGCCGTCCTCAGCGCCTTTTATGAGCGCTGGCAGCACGAACCCTTGGTGATGGACAAGTGGTTTATGCTGCAAGCTACCTCGCAACTGCCTGGCGCCCTTGCCGAGGTCAAGGCGCTGCTGCACCATCCAGCCTTCAGCATCAAGAATCCCAATAAGGTGCGCGCCCTGATCGGCGCTTTCTGCCAGTCTAACCCGGTGCGTTTCCATGCGGCCGATGGCGCCGGCTATGGGTTTTTGACCGAGCAGGTCATCGTCCTGAATGCCCTCAACCCGCAAATAGCGGCCCGCTTGCTGGGCGCTTTCACACGTTGGCGCAAATACGATCCCGAGCGCCAGACCCTGATGCGAGTCCAGCTCGAACGCATCCTGGCGTTACCAGCGCTGTCTCCGGATGTTTATGAGATTGCCAGCAAGAGTCTGGAACGGCCGGCTGCCTGAACGGCATGGCGCGCCCTGCGGTCGGCTTGTGCGGTGGGTCGGCACGGTTTTGTAAAGCTTCCATAAATTATTCATAAAGTATTGATTAGGAAAATATTTAAAATCCTGTACGTTGACAGTCAAGTTAATATAGGCGCACAATAAATAAATAATATGATGCATTGCACAATGAATTAGCTTGAGCAACCAATGGAGATGAAAATGACCGCGAAAACTCCCTTCCAACCCTTCGGCGATATGGACTTCAGTAAGTTCGATCTTGGCAAAGTCATGGGCGACCTGAAAATTCCAGGGCTCGACATGGATGCCGTTATGGCAGCCCAGCGCAAAAATATCGAGGCTTTAACGACGGCTAACAAATTGGCCGTCGAAGGCATGCAGGCAATCGCCAAGCGTCAATCCGAAATACTGGCCCAGGCCATGGCTGAAGTCTCCAACGTCACCCAACAGCTTTCAGGTGCCGCCAGTAATCCCCAGGAAGCCACCGCCAAGCAAGCCGAAGTAGCCAAGCAAGCCTTTGAGAAAGCGCTTGCCAACATGCGTGAGCTGGCCGAGATGATCAACAAGGCCAATACCGATGCCTTCGCGGTGATCAATAAACGCGTCGCCGAGAGCCTCGAGGAACTGAAGGGGCTGGTGGCCAAAAAATAACCGCTGTGCTTGGCCCATTCTCGAGGACAGACAGGCCATTCGGGTTTCCGGGTGGCCTGATTGCTTTTCCAGCCCCTGGTTTTTCAATGACCGGTTGATAGAACGATTAAATTCCAATAAGAGTGCTTGCCTGAGGAGGAGATGAATATGGTTCAGTTACCGGGAATTCAAATCAACATGCCCGATCCCGTGCAACTGTCCAAAACCGTTGTCGGGATTGCCGAGAAAAGCCAGCGGCTGGTCGGCGATTTCCTCCAACGGCAGTCCGCCGACGGGACTCTGGATTGGGAAAGCAGCACCCGTATCGGCAACGCCTTCCTGCAAATGACCCAAAATATGGTGGTCAATCCAGGCAAGCTCGTCGAAGCGCAAATGGCGTTGTGGCAAGGTCATCTGTCACTGTGGCAGCAGAGCACGGCGGCCTTTTTTGGCCAGCAGGTGGAGCCCGTCGCGGTGCCAGAACACGGCGACAAGCGTTTCCAGCATGCCGATTGGCAGGATCATTACCTGTTCGATTTTATCAAGCAGTCCTATCTGCTGACCACCCGCTGGATGCAGAGGGTGGTCAGCGATATCGAGGGCCTGGAAGAATCGGCCAGGAAGAAACTGGAATTCTATACCCGTCAGTTTGCGGATGCCCTGGCGCCCACCAATTTCCCCATCACCAATCCGGAAGTATTGCGGGCTACTATCGAGTCCGGGGGACTGAATTTGCTCAAGGGTCTGGATAATCTGCTCAGCGATCTGGAACGGGGCAAGGGCAAGCTCAACATTCGTACGACTGACTTGGAGGCCTTCGCGCCGGGCCTGAATGTCGCCTCGACCCCCGGCAAGGTGGTCTACCAGAACGAGTTGATGCAGCTCATTCAATACAATCCCAGTACCGAGGCCACCTACCAAAAGCCCTTGCTGATCGTGCCGCCGTGGATCAACAAGTTCTATATCATGGATCTGCGTCCCAAGAACTCCTTGCTGAAATGGTGCGTGGACCAGGGCTTCACCGTGTTCATCATTTCCTGGGTCAATCCAGATGAGCGCCTGGCCCATAAGAACTTCGAGGACTACCTGCTGCAAGGTCCGCTGGCGGCCCTGAATGCCATCGAACAGGCCACCGGCGAGCGGCAGGTTAACGGTGCTGGCTATTGCCTCGGCGGAACGTTGCTATCCTGTACTACCGCTTACCTGGCCGCGCAAGGGGACGACCGGATCAGTACCTGTACCTTTCTGACTACCCTGCTGGATTTTGCCCATCCCGGTGAATTGGAAATTTTCATCGACGAGGAGCAGCTTACGGCGCTGGAGAAGGGCATGGCCCGCCGGGGCTATCTGGATGGCAGCGAGATGGCCGCCACCTTTAGCATGCTGCGCGCCAATGATTTGATCTGGTCGTTCTTTATCAATAACTATCTGCTTGGCAGGGAACCGTTCCCGTTCGATCTGCTGTACTGGAATTCCGATTCCACCCGCATGCCGGCGACGATGCACAGTTTCTACCTGCGTAACTTCTATCAGAAAAATCGGCTCAAGCAGCCCGGCGGTATTACCCTGGCCGACCAGCCTATCGAGCTGGCCAGGGTCCAGGTTCCAGCATATTTTCTGGCGGCCATCGAGGATCACATCGCCCCGTGGAAATCCATCTATGAAGGCTCCCGGCTGTTGTCCGGCCCCGTTCGTTTTGCCCTGGCCGGATCGGGACATATAGCCGGCGTCATCAATCCTCCTGCCAGCAACAAGTATTGCTATTGGATCAATACCAATACCCCCGAAGCGCCGGAACGATGGTTCGGGGGCGCCGAGCGGCATGAGGGTTCCTGGTGGATGGATTGGTTGCATTGGGTGGAGCCGTACGCTGGCGACCAGGTTCCCGCCCGCGTGCCCGGCGCCGGTAATCTGGCGGTTATCGAGGATGCTCCCGGTGCGTACGTTAAGGTTCGGATTGGCAAGTAAATCCGCCAGCATGAGGAAAAATATGTATACGGAAGGAATTGATCTTCAGAAGGACCATGCGACGTGGTGACCTCGACAAGAAAACCGCCAGCCGCTAACGATTTTGACCGGTGGCTGGCCGGCCGGCAGGTCCAATGGACGCCTGAGCAGACGGTGGTGGTGCGCCATGCCTATTCCTTGAGCACCCTGCGCGGTCAAGCAGTGGCGGACCTGCTGGCCGATCTGCGGATGGAACACGAAGTGATAGCCGCGGCGCTGCTGTATGAGGCCCTGGCCGAGGGCAGGCTTACCTCCCGGTTCATCGAGGAGAACTTCAGTCCGGCCATTGCCCGCTTGGTGGAGGGGGTCGGCAAACTCGCTGTCATTGGCGCCTTCCACCAACAGGGGGGCAACGTCCAGACACAACTGGAAAATCTGCGCAAGATGCTGCTGGCCATGGCGCAGGACATCCGCATGGTCCTCATCAGGCTGGCGATTCGCCTGCATGAGATGCGCAATCTGGGGGTACTGCCCGCCGATGAACAGCGCCGAGTTGCTCAGGAGACTCTGGATATCTTTGCGCCCCTGGCCAATCGCCTGGGCATAGGCCAGATCAAATGGGAACTGGAAGACTTGTCCCTGCGTTATCTGGAGCCGGCGACTTATCAACAACTGGCCCGCGCCCTGGATGAACGCCGCGCCGATCGGGAACGCTATATCGCCACGGTGGTAGACCAACTGCAGGCTGAATTGCACAAGATCGGCATCCAGGCCACGGTATCCGGCCGGGCCAAACACATCTATAGCATCTGGCGCAAGATGCAGCGCAAGCAGTTGCCCTTCGAGCACATTTTCGACGTGCGCGCGGTACGCATCATCGTTCCTTCCAAGGCGGACTGCTACGCCGCCTTGGGCGTGGTCCATGCGCTGTGGAACCACATCCGCGCAGAGTTCGACGACTACATCGCCAAACCCAAGGGCAATGGCTATCAATCCCTGCACACGGCGGTGGTGGGTCCCGAAGGCAAGACTCTGGAAGTCCAGATCCGCACTCAGGCAATGCACCAGGGTGCGGAACTCGGGGTCGCCGCGCACTGGCGCTACAAGGAGGGTGGTGGTACCCGTAACGGCGCTTCGGAACGGCAGGTTGCCTGGCTCAGACAGATGCTGGAGTGGAATGAGGAGGCGAGCGATGCCGATGATTTTCTGGACCGCTGTAAAGCCGACGCCTTCCAGGACCGTGTTTACGTGGTAACCCCCAAGGGTACGATCGTCGAGTTGTCGCAAGGCGCCACGCCCCTGGATTTTGCCTATCACATCCATACCGAGGTTGGTCACCGCTGCCGGGGCGCCAAGGTCAATGGGCACATCGTGCCCTTGACGTACGAGTTGAAAAATGGCGAGCAGGTTGACGTGCTCACCGCCAAGAACGGCATGCCCAGCCGGGACTGGCTGAGTCCCCATCTGGGATATCTGAAGACCGCGCGGGCGCTGGGCAAGGTTCGGCAGTGGTTTAAACAGCAGGATCAGGAAAAGAACATCGCTGCGGGCCGCGCCGCGCTGGAACGGGAGTTCCAGCGCCTGGCTGTGGATAGCAAGCAAATCAACCTGCAGCAGATCGCCGAGAAGCTCAATTTTGCCAAACTGGATGAGCTGTTCGCCGCCCTTGGCCATGGCGATATCACTACCGGACAAGTGGTTGCCAAAGTCCAGGGATTAATCCTGCCGCCACCGCCCGAGACCCTGCGCATCGCCCATAAGCCCCCCGGCGAGGAGAGTAGCGGCGAGATCAGGATTCGCGGAGTAGGCAGGCTGCTTACCCAGCTGGGCCGTTGCTGTAAGCCGGTGCCGTTCGAACCCATCATCGGCTATATCACCCGGGGCCGTGGCGTGACTATCCATCGCCAGGATTGCGCCAATCTGCTCGATTTGGCAAACCGCCACCGGGAACGGCTCATCGAAGTCGAGTGGGGAGAGGAGGCGGCCACCTATCCGGTGGACATCCAGATGGATGCCTATGATCGCCCCGGTCTGTTGCGAGACATCACCTCGGTGCTCGTCAACGAGAAGGTCAATGTGCTGGCCTCCAATACCCTCACGGATAAGGAGACCGGTATGGCGCGGATGGTGCTGACCTTGGAGATCGCCGACCTGGGACAGCTCAGCCGTATGCTGGACAAGATTGCCCAGTTGCCGAATATCGTGGCCGTGCGGCGCCGCAGTCAGGGGACCGGCAAGCGCAAGAAGGCCTCAGGGACGCCCCCCACCGGCTAGCCCAGAATTTGGTCGTATAGTTTCCGGTTGGCCAGGTAACACCTGCAGGCAGCGGCTTCCAGGCCCTCACGGTCGAGAATCGTGAGATGCCCACGGCGATAGCGGATGAGCTTTTGCGTCTGTAGCGAACCGGCGGCTTTCGTGACCCCGACGCGGCGCACGCCCAGCATATAGGCAAGGAATTCGTGCGTGATATCGAACGCGTCCGCGTGCGCCCGGTCCTGCGTCATCAACAGCCACCGGGCCAGCCGCGCCTCCACGACGTGGAAGCGAGCACACGCGGCCATTTGCGAGAGCTGGCTCATCAACACATACAAGTAGCGGTTCAGCACTCGTCGCAGCGCGGGGCTGCGTTCGAGTTCGCCGCCAAACCGTCTGCCGTCCATGCGCAACGCCGGGCCGGCGCCCTGCACCAGGGCGTGCAGGGGTGCAACAGGGATCCCCAGCGCGAGGGAAACCCCGAGCATACCCTCATTGCCGACCAGCCCCACTTCCAGCTTGGCGTGGTCATCGAGCAGCATCACCAAGGAAATGAAGCTGTCGGTGGGGAAGTAAACGTGCTGAATACGCGCCCCCTGTTCGTAGAGAACCTCGGCAAACACGAGTTCGACCTGCTCGCAGCTCGCCAGAAAGCGTTGCCGGTCTTGGCGAGGCAAGGCGGCAAGCAGACTATTGGCCGCGGGAACGCGTTGCGTGGCTGGCACGGGAACTCTCTCTAGGTAGTGTTGGGGGAACCCAACGGGGGCGCAAGGAGAGCGGTGACGCTCCCTGTCCGCTGTCGGCTGCTGACGATAGGGAACGGGCTTCACCCCTCTCGACTTATTCAAGCTTAGGGTGAACGTTTTCTGTTGTCTGTGCGCTAGCGCACAGAGTGCGCTTCCTCGGTCAAGCCGCGTACGATTATCGGTCCAGGGGCAACAGAGCCGGAGCAGGGAACTCACGCCGCGGTCACGTTGGGGAGCAGGCGATCGAATTCCTTATCTTTCGACGTGATAGCACTCGCAGGCCCGCGCCTCAAGGAGTCCACCAAGGTACCGTCGCAATCGAAGATCAGCGCCTGATAGCAGTCAAACATAACGCGCTCCTCACCCCGGTTTTGGCTGTTAGACGGGGGGTCCCTGGCGCGGAACCTGCGAATCCCGCAGGTCGGTGTTACCCTCGGCTTTTTCGGCGCGGTCGGCAATGGCGCGGGTCAGGCCCTTGAAGATGAACAAATGCGCCGGTACCAGGGCGTACCAATAGAGTAAGCCCCATATTCCGGCCGGATGCCAGTAGGCGGTGACGGTAACGCGCGTGCGGCTATTATCCTCGGGGTTGACCTCGAATTCCAATACCCCCGAACCCGGGGCCTTCATGCCGAACAGCAGGGTGAGCCGCTGTCCCGGTTCCAGACCGATGACCCGCCAGGAATCGATAACATCCCCCATCCGTACGTCGGTGGGATCGCGGCGGCCATGGTTCAGCCCGATCCCCCCCGCCAGCCAGTCGAGAATCTCCCGCAGCGTCCACAGAAAGTTCAGGTAGTAGTAGCGGTTTTTACCGCCTATGGCAGTGACTTGTGCCCAGACGGCCTTGGCCGATGCCGTCGTGACGGCGGTGCCGCTGGCTTTTTTGGCGTAGAAGGCGTAATCCGGGCGGTAATTGCGAAACATGAGCGCGCCCTCGGTCCAGCGCGCCGCCACCGCGTTGCGCTGCTCGGCCGCCAGGGCGGCGCCGACGGCTTCCCGGAAATTCAACAGCCGTTGGGGGATGAGTCGATGGAGTGCCGTGCCATCGGCGGCGATGTCGTGTTTCAGGCCCCCGATCAGGGCACGGGCGATGTTGGTGGGGACCGTGGTTATCAGGCTTAACCAATACGAGGACATGCCTGGCGACAATACCGGTACTGGGAGAATGATGGGTTTTTTGCCCACTATCGCGCCGAACTGGCGCATGAGTTCCTCGTAGCTCAAGGTCTCCGGGCCGGCGGCGTCATAAATGCCACCGGCAGTGGCTTCCAAGTCGGGCGCCTGGATCAGGTATTCGAGCAGATTGTCCAGGGCGATGGGTGTGGATTTCGAACGCACCCAACGCGGTGTGATCATGATGGGCAGGTTGTTGACCAGATCGCGAATCACCTCAAATGCGGCGGAGCCGGCGCCGACGATGATGCCAGCGCGAATTTCGGTGACCGGTACCGGGCCGGCGCGCAGTCGCTCGCCGGTTTGCCGCCGGGAGACCAGGTGTTCGGAATCGGCATCCGAAGGCACCAGCCCGCCCAGGTAGATGATGCGCCGGCAGCCGGCGCGCCCCGCGGCGCAGGCAAAGTTGTTGGCGGCTTCCAGATCCAACTGGCTGAAGTTGCGCCCGGCCGCCATGGAGTGCACCAGGTAATAGGCCACGTCGATGTTCGCCAGGGCCGCGTCCAGGGTCGCCGGCTTGAGGGCATCAGCTTCAACCAGGTCGACGCTCTGCCAGTCACGGCCTTCCAAGACCTTGCGATTGCGGGCGGCGGCCCTCACCCGGCAACCGTGCGCAAGCAAGCGCGGTACCAGGTTCGTGCCGATATAACCGCTCGCGCCGAACACGAGGACATGCGAGACCGGCGTTGGGCACTTTGTTGTGTCCTGCCTATCCAATTCGGGTACGTCGGTGCGGGTCATGTTTGGATGCTATCACTCGGTTAGCGCTGGCTTGGCCAAAACTTAGTTCTCTTGGTCCATGAAATGTTCAATTGCCATCAGTGCTTCCGATAAACCGGGTTTATGCGTCACGATCATGGTACGGGAAATTCTGCATCCGACCTTCAAATAGGATAAGATTCAGAGCTTTCAAAATAGCTTGCCTGGCCCGCGCGAACACTGCGTTGCGGATCGCCCAGCAGGGTTTATAAAAGGTATGAATGTTAAGCGAAGACATGCGGATTGCCGGGTTTGACGACGAATTATGGGCGGCCATGGCAGGCGAGGCACGGCGTCGGGAAGCGTGCCTTGAGCTAATCGCCGCGGAGAACTACGCCAGATCGGATTTCTGCGCGCGGGTTCCCGTTTATGGCTGAAACGACGGGTGTGAGGTTGCGAGGACTGCCCAGATGCATTGTCCTTTTTGCGCGGCGGTCGATACCAGGGTGATCGATTCGCGGTTATCCCCCGAGGGAGACAAGGTGCGGCGGCGCCGCGAATGCCCTAGTTGCGGGACCCGGTTTACCACGCACGAGGTGGCCGAACTGGTGATGCCGCAGATCGTCAAGCGGGATAACCGCCGCGAAGCCTTCAACGAAGACAAATTACGGGCGGGCATGTTGCGCGCATTGGAAAAGCGCCCGGTCAGCGCCGAGCAGGTGGAGCAGGCTATTCAGCGGATCAAAAACCGCATCCGCGCCAGCGGTGACCGGGAATTGCCCAGCCGTCGCCTGGGGGAATGGGTGATGGGCGAGTTGCGGGATCTGGACCAGGTAGCTTATGTGCGCTTCGCTTCGGTGTACCGCAGTTTCCAGGACGTGAACGCCTTTCGCGAAGAGATCGAAAAGCTGCAAAATGCGCCTTCCGGCGGGCAGGATTGAGCCTTGCCAGTGCAGTTCATGGCGCTCGCGTAGCACCCATTCCGATGGCCGATGTCCGCGATTATGAGTATATGGCCCGCGCCTTGACGCTGGCGGGCAGGGGTCTTTACACCACCGATCCCAATCCCAGGGTAGGTTGCGTGTTGGCGCAGACTAATGGCGTTGTCGGCGAGGGCTGGCACGTCCGTGCCGGCGAGGCGCATGCCGAAGTCAACGCGCTGCGCATGGCTGGCCCGCGCGCGCGGGGGGCTACTGCCTACGTAACGTTGGAACCCTGCTGCCATCATGGCCGCACGCCGCCTTGCACGGAAGCCATGCTGGCGGCGGGCGTGAGTCGGGTGTTGGTTGCCATGGAGGACCCCAACCCGCAGGTGGCCGGCCGCGGCCTGGCGCAGTTGCGCGCTGCCGGCGTTCGGGTGGAATGCGGCCTGCTGGAGCAGGAAGCCCGCGCTCTGAACCCCGGTTTTGTACTACGCATGAACGCGGGCCGCCCCTTCGTGCGCTGCAAGCTGGCCATGAGCCTGGATGGGCGTACCGCCATGGCTTCCGGCGAGAGCCAGTGGATCACGGGAGCGGCGGCGCGCGCCGATGTACAGCGCCTGCGCGCCCGCAGCTCGGCGATCCTGACCGGAGTGGCGACAGTACTGGCCGATGATCCGTCGCTCACTGTCCGCCTGCCGGAAGAGACCGTCCGGCAGCCGCTGCGGGTGATCCTCGATACGGAACTTAAGACTCCGCCAGCGGCTCGAATTTTAAGTTTGCCTGGCCAGGTACTGATTTTCACTGCGGTGACGGAACCGGCTCGCTGCATGTCCCTGCAAGCGGCGGGCGCCGAACTCCAGGCCCTGCCCCGGCAAGGCCGCGGCCTGGATCTGGCGGCGGCGCTCAGGGAACTGGCCCGGCGGGAAATCAACGAGGTGCATCTGGAGTGTGGAGCGACGCTGGCGGGGGCCATGCTCCAGGCGCGGCTGGTGGATGAGTTCATCATCTATCTGGCGCCGCTGTTCATGGGCGATGGTGCGCGCGGCCTGTTGCAGTTGCCGGGGCTTGAGCGCATGAGCGAGCGCGTTGGCCTGGAAATAACCGATATCCGTGCCGTCGGCCGGGATTGGCGTATCGCCGCGCGGCCTTTGAGGCCTTTGAATTGAGTAGGAACGGGTGAGAAGACATGTTTACGGGTATTATTGAAGCCGTTGGCAAGCTGGTGGCTAAGCAGCCCCACGGTGGTGATTTGCGGCTGCGCATCGCCACCGGCAAACTGGATCTGAGCGACGTCAAACTGGGCGATAGCATCGCGGTGAGCGGGGTCTGCCTGACCGCCGTCGCGCTGCCCGGCGACGGCTTCTGGGCCGACGCCTCGCGGGAGACCCTGGAGCGCACTGTGCTGGGCGATCTGCCGCTGGGCGCCCCGGTCAACCTGGAGCGCGCGCTCACCCCTAGCACGCGGCTGGGCGGGCATCTGGTGAGCGGTCACGTGGACGGCATCGGCAGCGTGACCGACTATCGCGAGGACGCGCGTTCCTGGCGGTTGCGCATCCAGGCTCCTGGCAGTCTGGCACGCTATATCGCCGAGAAGGGTTCCATCTGCGTGGACGGTGTCAGCCTCACGGTCAATGCGGTGGAAGGTGCCCTGTTCGATCTGAACATTGTCCCTCATACCCTTCAGGAGACCACGCTCGTTCACTACCAAGTTGGGCGCCGGGTGAACCTGGAGGTAGACCTGATCGCCCGCTATCTGGAGCGTTTGCTGCTGGGTGAACGAGCTGCCCAGCCGGATGCCCAGCTTGGGACCTTGCTGCGCGAGCGCGGCTTTTTGACCTGATGTCTCTGGAACACGCTTCCCGCTATGACGAGCGGCTCTTCACACAACGCGGGTGTCCACCTGTTGTCCGTTTCGACCGAAAGCAAAGAAATTCATGTCACTGAATACCATAGATGAAATTCTCGATGATCTGCGGCAGGGTAGAATGGTCATCATTATGGATGACGAGGATCGCGAGAACGAAGGCGATTTGCTCATGGCCGCTACCATGGTGCGCCCCGAGGATGTCAATTTCATGGCCCGCTACGGTCGTGGCCTGATCTGCCTGACCCTGACCCGGGAGCGTTGCAAGCAGTTGCACCTGCCCCTCATGGTGAACGATAACGGGGCGATTAACTCCACTAACTTCACGGTATCCATCGAGGCCGCCGAAGGGGTGACCACGGGTATTTCCGCCTACGACCGCGCCCATACCGTGCGCACGGCGGTGACTCCCAATGCCCGGCCGGAGGACTTGGTGCAGCCGGGGCATATTTTCCCGCTGATGGCGCAACCAGGCGGGGTACTGACCCGCGCCGGCCATACCGAGGCCGGTTGCGATCTGGCCCGCTTGGCGGGACTGGAACCAGCGGCGGTCATCGTGGAAATCCTCAATGAAGATGGCACCATGGCGCGGCGCGCCGATCTGGAGGTGTTCGCCCGGCGGCATGGCTTGAAAATTGGTACTATCGCCGCCCTCATTCACTATCGCATGCAGAATGAAAAGACCGTGGAACGGGTAGCGGAATGCGATATGCTCACTGAATTCGGCCCTTTCCGGGTGGTGGCCTATCAGGATAGCATTGATAAACAGGTCCACCTGACCCTGGTTAAAGGTGAAATTACCCCCGAGCGTCCGATTCTGGTGCGGGTCCATGTGCAGAATACGCTCTGTGATTTGCTGACCGCCCGCCTGCCCGAATGCGGCTGGCCCCTGCGCGGCGCCCTCCAGCGCATTGCCCGGGAGGAGTGCGGCATCGTGGTGGTCCTGGCGAAAACGGAAAATCCCAGGGAACTGCTGCGGCGCCTTCGCCTGCAGCAACTGCGGGGAGGAGAAGAAGCCATGCATGGCGGGACTAAGCCTGACCGTACGACCGAACTGCGCACCTATGGCATCGGCGCCCAAATTCTCCTGGATCTGGGGGTGCGGCGGATGCGGGTGTTGAGCGCACCCAAGCGACTGTCCGGACTTTCCGGGTTTGGCCTGGAGGTGGTGGAGTACGTTTCCTAGCCATTTTCCCTTGCCTATCCATGCGTCCGCCCGCGCGGGCGCCCAACCGGAACGAGTGCTATGCAGAAGATTAAAACCATTGAAGGTGATTTCGTCGTCAGAGATGCGCGTTTTGCCATCGTGGCGGCGCGCTTCAACAGTTTTATCGTGGAAAGTCTGGTAAGCGGCGCGATCGACACGCTGCTGCGCCACGGCATCGAGGAGAGCGCTATCGATTTGATCAAGGTTCCTGGCGCCTATGAGATACCGTTGGCCGCGCAGCGGCTGGCAGCCAGCGAGCGTTACGATGGCCTCATTGCCCTGGGCGCGGTGATTCGCGGCGCCACCCCCCACTTCGACTATGTGGCCGGGGAATGCGCCAAAGGCCTGGCCATGGTAGCGATGAATCACGATATTCCGGTGGGATTTGGGGTGTTAACCGTCGATAGCATCGAGCAGGCCGTGGAGCGGGCTGGCACCAAGGCTGGCAACAAAGGCGTCGATGCTGCCCTGTCGGTGCTGGAAATGGTGAGCCTGTTGCGTCGTTTGGAAGCCTGATCCATGACCCAGGTGGCTAGGTTTACCCGCAAGCGCAGCCAGGCGCGTCGATATGCCATGCAAGCGCTTTATCAATGGCAGATGACCAGGCATGATCTTAGTGTGATCGATGCCCAGTTCCTCGCCGATCAGGATATGAGCGGGGCAAACGTGGCCTATTTTCAGGAACTGTTGCACCGTGTGCCGGCGCAGGTGGATGCGATCGATGCAGCCCTTGTCCCTTTTCTCGATCGTCCGCTGGAGCAGATAGACCCGGTGGAACGGGCAATCCTGTGGATTGCCGGTTATGAATTGCTTTCTCGCGCCGAGATTCCCTATCGGGTGATCATTAACGAGGCGGTGGAAATAGCGAAGGAGTTCGGCGCCGAGCAGGGTCATCGCTTCATCAACAGCGTGTTGGATAAGGTCGCCCATAAGCTGCGGTCTGAAGAGGCGAAAACCCGTTCCTGAAGGGTTACCAGCCATTTCTGGGCACGGCATCGTTTTCGCGGCGGGGATTTGCTACTTTAAGAAGTGAGGAAGCATAAGGCATAAGCAATCAGCACTGTGTTCAATACTCGGAGGGTGTTATGGATTACAATATTCGCACTATCCTGCATGCAACGGACCTTGGTGCCCATGGGCCGGCGATTTTCAACCATGCGTTTGTGCTGGCAAAACAGTTCGGGGCCAAAATTCACATTGTTCATGCGCTGGAACCCATAAGCGAATATGGTCATGCCATGGTCGAGACCTATGTACCCCCCGAGATGCTGGAATCGGTACGCAATCAAGGTTTCGAAGCAGCGCGCAAGGAGATGCATCGGCGGCTGGAAAAATTCTGCGAGGATAAACTGCATGCCGATGCCCACACGGTGGTGGCTGATATGCGGGTGGTGGAAGGAATGCCTGCTCAGGTCATTTTGGACGAAGCCAAGCGACTAAACGCGGATTTGATCGTATTGGGCACCCATGGCCTGTCGGCTCTGGGTGAGATATTCCTGGGTTCGGTGGCTCACAAGGTCATCATGAGATCTCCTGTGCCGGTCTTCTTAGTCCCCATCAAACGCGACGCCTAGGGCGCGTTCGTTGCCCTGTGTTTATTCGCTTGAACAGGGGCTGGCGTAGGCGCCTTGCACGCTTCACCAGCCCCCGCCCAGCGGTTTTTGGTTATTCCTTGCGAATCTTAATCGGCTACCAATTGAGCGGCCTGTGGAAGGCCATCGAGCAGATGCAGCGGCGCCAGGTTGTCATCGGCGTACCGCGACAGATAGACATGGCCGGTAAAGTCTGCGGTTGCGGCTCTCGACAGGGAGTAGGGGTGTGGCTGGCTCAGTCAAACAATTGCTGTAACCGGCGTTGCGAGCGTTCCTCGCGGGTGTCTTCCTTGTCGAGTTCGTGCAGGGTTTTTTCGACGAAAGCAAGGTGCAGGTGAGCGGCTTGGCGAGCCATTTCCGGATTTCTCTCCATCACGGCGTTAAAAATTTGCTTGTGATGTTCGTGCACGATCTCATAGTTGCCTGCCTGGATATGTAACTTTTCGAGAGAGCAGAAGATACTGCTGCGCAATAGATTGAAAAGCCCCCGCATGACGTGCATCAGCGCGACATTGTGAGAGGCATCGGTGATCGCCAGGTGAAACT
>Ga0209048_10003832_pt1 | contig 14521 bp, 13 predicted proteins | sample FrelakmetCRP12CR_FD_187146 | JGI IMG/M metagenome (GOLD analysis project Ga0209048, IMG submission 187146) | Freshwater lake sediment microbial communities from the University of Notre Dame, USA, for methane emissions studies - CRP12 CR (SPAdes)... | ecosystem: Environmental > Aquatic >... | reverse complement strand
AGCTCGCCGTCGAGGTAGGCCGAGACGTGCCGTCGGGCGCGCCAGCAGCGGAGGGGCTGGGCCAGGCTCGCCCGGCGTCGCTCGTCGTCCTCCGCAAGCGCGCTCACGAGCATCATCCGGCCCCTCCGCAATCGCTGCTTGGTCGCCGGGAGCCCGGTCGACATTGCCCGCGCGATCTCCACGCCTGTCCATCCGAGCACGTCGTGGAGCACCACGCTGACGCGATAGATGACCGGGAGCCGCGCGAGCGCATCCTCGAGCTCGTCACGGAGCTCGGCCCGCTCCAGAACGCGCTCGGGCGCCACGGAGTACCGGTCATCCTGCCAGTCCGCCTCGACGGCATCGATGTCGAGCTCGTCATGGTGGACCCGGGAGCGGTCGATGATCCGGTTGACGAGGCTGCGCCGGAGCCACGCGCCGAGCGAGGCGGGGTCCCGGAGCTGGTCGCGACGCCGCCAGGCGCCCACGATGGTCTCCTGCGCGCAGTCCTCGGCCTGGTCCGGGTCCCGGACCAGGCGGGTCGCCAGGTGCACGAGCCGCGGGAGCTCGCCCGCGAGCGCCGTGGCGAACTCGTTCCCGTTGGCCGTCGCGTCAATCGGCAACTCGATCCTCGTTGCGCGGCTCAGTGCGCCTTCGACTTCGTGCTGACCCGCAGGAGCGCGTACAGCGGGCAGAACCCAACGATACCGGTCACGAGCGCGATCGCGGCCACGACCCAGACGCCGTAGAGCAGCGGCGCCGTGACCGCACCGCCGAGCGCGACCGCCGCCAGGCCGATCCCGAGCACGATCCGGATGACGCGGTCGATGGGAGCTTCATTGATCTCGAACTTCATTGTCGTGTCCTCTCGGTTTCGACGGGTCCAGGCCCGTTTCTACTCGATTGACGAGACGTCGCCCGGGACGGATACATCGGCGGACCACTGCCAGCGCGGCTCGCCACCGCGCGCCGAATCCGTGCATCTGGCGTACGAACACGGCACGGGCTTGCATCGAATGCACGATCCGGCCCGACGCGATGGTCAGTGTGGGTCCAGAAGCCGCGCGAGAGGTCGGATTGGCCGGGACCTGGTCGAGTTCATGCATTTGATGGACCAGTCTTGACGCGCGGGTCCGTCCAGCATCCTGCGACCGTCGCGTTCGTGCATTCGATGCACACGGCGTCGCGTGGAGCGGCCGGCAGGTCCGGCCGCCTGACGCTCGGCGACCCAGCAACGGTCCGCGTGGCCCGGCTTCTCGTGACTATTGGCCTACAGCGTATATACGCCCGTCACATATATTCATCCAGAGCGAATATACGGCGCCGGCACTGTCCGGACTGGCCCACACATGGAGGCCTTCGAGCGCGATGGAGCACCAGAGCGCCACGCACGACATCGATGAGCTCCAGGCCTCGATGCTTCGGTCGCTGGCCAGCGCGCATCGCCTGCGGATCCTGCATCTGCTCGGCGACCAGCCGTTCGAGGTCAACGAGATCGCCCGCGAGCTCGGCCTGAACCAGGCTGCGGCCTCCCAGCACCTTGCAGCGATGCGATCCGTGGGCCTCGTCGAGGCGATCCGCGACGGGCGAACTGTCCGGTATCGCCTGACTGATCCGCAGATCCTGGCCGCCTGCGAGCTCATGCGTGCCGTCCTCGTGCGGCGTCTCTCCAGGCTGGGCGACCTGGCCGCCGCGGTCCACGAGCCGGCCTTGCATGCCCTCGCATCCACCGAGGTACGTCACTCGTGAGCGATTCCCTCTCTCTCGTGCTCTTCTCCGGCACCGACGACAAGCTCATGGCGGCCGCCACGCTCGCGGCCGGCGCCGCCGCGATGGACCGGCCCGTCAACGTGCTCCTCATGTTCTGGGCCCTCGACGCGTTCCGGGCGGATCGCATCGCCACCGCGCACGGCCTGGCCTACGACGCTGCACGCTCCCGACCGACCGAGCCCGTGGAGAAAGTCGGCGCCCTTCCCTGGCTGGAGACGTTCCGCCAGGCGAAGGAGATCGGCGAGATGAGCATCCGCGCCTGCTCCGGCTCGCTCGACACGCTGGGCCTCGATCCGACCGAGCTCGACCCGATCGTCGACAGCGCCGGCGGAATCGCCTCGTTCCTGATGGCTGCCGAGGGCGGCCAGATTCTCTTCATCTGAGCGCTCGCGGCAAGCGCGACGATCAGCAGTCTCGTCTACCAGGGAGAACGGAACCGTGCCTGCCACCATCACCGAGTCCGAGCTGGAAGCCATCACTGCCGACAAAGTGGTCGATGCCCGCGGCGCCGCCTGTCCGGGTCCCCTCCTCGAGGCGAAGAAGGGCATGGGTAGCGTGCCGGTTGGAGCCGTTATCGAGATCTGGTCCAGCGACCCCGTCACCAAGAGCGACATCGGGGCGTGGTCGGCAAAGGTCGGCCACGCGTTCCTCGGCGTCATCGTCGCCGACGGGTACGAGCGCGTTCTCGTGCGTCGCCAGAAGTAGCCCCAACGAAGGACGGCCCGACGGGGCGCCGACAGGCGCAGCCGCCGGGCCGATCGGAGCCAGGAGCCGCCGTCCCATGACCGCGTCTGTTGCCGGAGAAGCCCAGGTCGAGGCGCAGGCGTTCGTCCCCCGGATCCTCGTCTTCTCCACGAACAACATCTCGGACCCGGGCATCGACCTCGCCGGAAGCTCGCACATGCACTACACCCCGGGCGTGATGGTCATGGCGATGCCGTGCACCAGCGGCATCAAGCCCGCCTGGATCGCGCACGCGATCGAGCGCGGCTTCGACGGCGTCTTCGTTGCCTCGGATGGCGATGAATGCGCCTACCTGTCGGACTGCGCCCAGCGCGCCTCGCGGATCATGTCGCAGGCCCAGGTGCTCCTCAAGCAGGCCGGCCAGTCGCCCCAGCGCCTGAAGATGGCGGCAATCTGCTCGGTCTGCGCCGAACCGTTCACCCGGCAGGTGACGCAGTTCGCCCAGGCGCTCGTCGCCCTCGGGCCGTCGGGGGTGCGCTGAGCGATGGACTACGACGTGCTCGTCGTCGGTAGCGGCATCGGGGGGATGGAATCCGCCCTGAAGCTGGGCGACATGGGGTTCAAGGTCCTGCTGGTGGAGCGGGAAGCAAGCGTGGGCGGGAAGATGATCCTGCTCAGCAAGGTCTTCCCCACGCTCGACTGCGCCAGTTGCATCTCCACGCCGAAGATGGCGTCGACGATCCACCACCCGAACATCACGACCTTCACGTACAGCGAGGTCGACGGGATCCAGCGCGATGGCGACGGCCGCTTCCGCGCCCGGATCACGCGGAAGGCGCGGTTCGTTGACGAGGCGGCCTGCACCGGTTGTCAGAAGTGCGAGACAGCCTGCACCGTCGCGGTGCCCGACCAGTTCAACGCCGACCTGGTCGCCCGTCGCGCCGCGTACATCGCGTTTCCGCAGGCCGTGCCGAAGAAGGCGGTCATCGACCGCGCCGGCAGCTCTCCGTGTTCCTACGCCTGCCCGGCCGGGATCCAGGCCCACGGCTACGTCTCACTGGTTCGCAGCGGCGAGTACGAGAAGGCCTTCCAGCTGGTGCTGGAGGCGACGCCGCTGGCCGGGACGCTGGGCCGCGCCTGCTACGCGCCCTGCGAGGTTGACTGCACGCGCGGCGAGCTGGAGGGAACGCTTCCAATCCGGCGGCTGAAGCGGTTCGTGGACGACGTCCATCATGCGGCGTTCGACGGGCCCGGCGTCACGCTTGCTCCGCCGAACGGGCGCAACGTCGCGATCGTGGGTTCCGGGCCGGCGGGCCTGACGGCCGCGTGGCAGCTTGCGCGCCGCGGGTACGGCGTGAAGATCTTTGAGGCTGCGCCCGAGCCGGGCGGCTTCCTGCGCCTCGCGATCCCTGCCTACCGGCTGCCGGCGGACGTGGTTGCCAGGGACATCAAGAACGTCACCGACATCGGCGTCGAGATCGCCACCAGTTCTCCCGTCGAGGATCTCGACGCGCTGCGGACCGACGGCTACGACGCGATCCTCCTGGCCACGGGCACGCCGCGCTCGACGAGCCTTGGCGTTCCGGGCGAGGATCGCCACGGCGTCGTTGGTGGCGTCGAGTTCCTGCGGGACGTCCGCCTGGGCAACGCGGCGGAGCTGGCGGGGAGACGAGTCGTCGTGGTCGGCGGCGGCAACGTGGCCATGGATGCCGCGCGGACGGCGCGGCGCCTGGGGGCCGCCAGCGTCACCGTCGCCTACCGGCGCGGGCGCGAGGAGATGCCCGCCCATCGTGCCGAGGTGGAGGACGCCGAGCGCGAGGGAGTCCATGTTTCATTTCTGGTTGCCCCATCCGAGGTCTCGGGTGACGAGCACGGAGACGCTCACGGCCTCCGCGCCACCCGGATGGCCCTCGGCGCGCCCGATGCGTCCGGCCGGCGACGCCCGGAGCCCATCCCCGGGAGTGAGTTCGTAATGGACTGTGATGTCCTGATCGTGGCGATCGGCATGGCACCGGACACCCGGGCATTCACGGCCCGTGTCTCGGCCAACGCCAACGGCACGCTTCGGGCGGACCCGACGACGCTGCAGACGGGCGTCCCCGACATCTTTGCCGCGGGCGACGTGGTGACGGGCCCCACGGACATCACACGGGCCGTCGGCGAGGGCCGGCGGGCGGCGTACATGATCGATCGCTGGCTCCAGGGCGGCGAGATGGTCGGGTTTGACGACCGGCTACCCGCCGTGAACAAGGAGCAGGTCCTGGCGCGCCAGCGAACCTACACGCTTCGCCCCGCGGCGGCGACGCCGTCCGCCGCCGACATCGCCCCGCGCGACTTCGACGAGATCGAGCCGCCGATGACACAGGCCGAGGCACATGCCGCTGCGGCCCGCTGCCTGGACTGCGCGGTCTGCAGCGAGTGCGGGGAGTGCGTCGCGGCCTGCCCGGTCGACGGCTGCATCGACCTGCAGGCCCGCGACGAGAAGCTCGAGGTCGAGGTCGGCTCCGTGGTGGTGGCCACGGGGTTCAAGCTCTTCGCCGCGGACCTCAAGCCTCAGTACGGCTTCGGGACCTACAAGAACGTGATCACGGGCATGCAGATGGACCGCCTTCTCGCGCCCACGCGGCCCTTCAACACGATCCTGCGGCCCGGCGACGGCAAGGTGCCCGAGCGAATCGCGTACGTGCTGTGCACGGGCTCCCGCGATGAGACCGTCGACAACCCACTCTGCTCGCGGTTCTGTTGCATGTACTCGATCAAGCAGAACCAGCTGCTGATGGGCGCCCTCCCGCTGGCCGATGTGACCGTCCACTACATGGACATCCGGGCGGCCGGGAAGCGCTACAACGAGTTCTACGAGCAGGCCAAGTCCATGGGCGCCACCTACGTGAAGGGCAGGGTGGCGAAGATCACCGAGAAGGACGACGGCGACCTGGTCCTGCGCTACGAGGACATCGAGAACGGCGGGAAGCTTGTCGAGGCCGAGTACGACCTGGTCGTGCTCGCGGTCGGCGTGCAGCCGAACAGCGACGCGGAAGGCCTCTTCCCGGCCGGCGAGCTGGCCGTGGACGAGTTCCGCTACGTTGCGGAGCCGAACGAGGACCTGGATCCGGGAGCGACCAGCATCCCCGGGGTCTTCGTGGCTGGTGCCGCCTCCGGTGCCAAGGACATCGCCGACTCGATCCTGCACGCGGGTTCGACCGCAGCCCAGGTCGCGGCGCACCTCGAACGCGCCCGCCTCGAGCAGGTGGGGGTACCGGCATGAGCCAGCCCGAGCTCGAAGGCGCTGCACCCATCCCCCGGCGGATCGGCGTCTACGTCTGCCATTGCGGCGGCAACATCTCCGACTACGTCGACGTGGCGAAGGTCGTCGAATCCGTCCAGGGCGGTGGCGACGTCGCAGTGGCGCGGACCGCCATGTTCGCCTGCTCGGATGCCTCGCAGCAGGACATGATCGACGACATCCAGGAGAACCAGCTCGACGGCCTGGTGGTGGCCTCGTGCTCGCCAAAGCTCCACACGTACACGTTCCGCGGCGTAGCGACGCGGGCCGGCCTCAACCCCTACGAGTACACCCAGGTCAACATCCGGGAGCAGTGCTCCTGGATCCACCGTGACGATCACGACGGCGCGACCAGCAAGGCGATCGGGCTGGTCCGGGCGGGCATCGCCCGAACGCGCTTGACGGAGCCCCTGGAGCCGATCGTGGTGGAAACCACGCCGAAGACCCTGGTCATCGGCGGCGGCATCGCGGGCCTCCGGGCGGCCGTCGGCCTCGCTGACATCGGCCTCCAGGTGGTCGTGGTGGAGCGCGAGCTGACCCTGGGCGGATGGGTCGGCCGCTTCGGGGAGCTGTACCCGTACGGCAAGGACGGCCATGCCCTCATTGCCGGCCTCGTGGCGGAGATCAAGAAGCGGCCAGCCATCACCGTGCTCACGGGTGCCGATGTCGTCGGGAAGTCCGGCAGCTTCGGTAACTACGACGTCGACGTTCGCATCGGCGGACCGGGCGCGGGGTCCATCTCCATTCGGGTGGGCTCGATCATCGTCGCCACGGGGTTCGACTCCTACCAGCCGGAGGCCGGCGAGTTTGGCTACGGCATCGATCGCGTCCTGACGTTGCCGGAGTTCACGGACCTGCTCGACCGCTCCAATGGATCCCTTGTGTACGACGGGAAGCCGGTCCGGAGCGTCGTCTACGTGTACTGCGTCGGCAGCCGCCAGGCATCCGATTTCGAGGGCGCCAACGAGTACTGTTCGCGCTTCTGCTGCACGGCCGCGGTCCACGCGTCCGTCAGGGCGGCCGGGCTGGACACGACGGCCCGCCAGTACCACCTGTACCGGGACATGCGCACGTACGGGAAGTACGAGACCATCTACACGCGGTCGCGCGAGCTGGGCTCGGTCTACGTCAGGTTCCCCGACGACACGCCGCCCGCGGTCGTGCGGGGCGAGGACGGCCGGCTGGTGGTCACCGTCCGCGACCTTCTCACCGATGGCGAGGAGGTGGCGATTCCGGCCGACCTCGTGGTCCTGGTGACCGGCATGGTTCCCCGGCAGAACGAGGAGCTGGTGGGCGTCCTCAAGCTCCCGCTGGGCTCGGACGGCTTCTTCAACGAGATTCATCCCAAGCTTCGGCCCGTCGAGACCGTGGTGGGCGGAGTCCTGATTGCCGGCGCCTGCCAGGGACCGAAATCCTCGTCTGAGAGCGTTGCTTCCGGCCTGGCGGCAGTCACCCAGAGTGCGGCCATCCTGCGCAAGGGCTTCGCGGAGCTCGATCCGCTGGTCGCCACGGTGGAGGTCAACGCCTGCACCGCCTGCGGCAAGTGCCTGGAGGCGTGCCCGTACGGGGCGATCGGGATGACCAGCGTGGACGGCCGGGAGGTGGCCGCAATCAGCGAGACCGGCTGCAAGGGGTGTGGCGGGTGCGTCCCGCTCTGCCCCGAGGACGCGATCGACCTGCGCGGGTACACGGACGCCCAGATCCGGGACCAGATAGACCGCCTCCTGGGGGTGCCTGTCGCATGAGCACGCAGAGCAGGGAAGTCCGCGAGATCGTCCGCGAGGAACCAGTCATGCGCGGACGCATCCTGGAGGCGCTCCAGGACGGACCCCGGACTGTGCCCGAGATCGCGTCGGCGATCGGGAGCCCGACTCACGAGGTGCTGTTCTGGGTGATGGGAATGCGCCGCTACGGCTGGTTGCGCGAGGTCAAGGGGCCCGCCGAAGATGGCTATTTCCGGTATCAGGCGGAGGAGCGGGCATGACCGCCCAGGTGGATGTCCGGCTTTACGGGGAGCTCCAGAGGTTCGGCGCGGCGAATGTCTCGGCGTGCTTCAGCTGCGGCACCTGCACCGCGACTTGCCCCCTGGTCACCGAAGACGCCACGTTCCCGCGGCGCATGATCCGGTATGCCCAGGTGGGCCTGCGCGACAAGTTGCTGTCCAGCAAGGAGCTGTGGACCTGCTACGCCTGCGGCGAGTGCTCCGAGACCTGCCCCACGCAGGCTGAGCCCAGCGAGTTCATGGCCGCCGCCCGGCGCTACGCCATCGGCAGCTACGACCGCACCGGACTGGCCAGGACGATGTACACGCGGCCCGTCCTGGGCACCCTGATCGCCGTCTTCCTGGCGGCCTTCTTCGCGATCTTCATGGCGGCGAGCCGCGGAGCCCAGGCCACCGGGTCGCTGGACTTGTTCGGCTTCGTGCCCGAGGACCTCATCCACACCACCGGCATCATCGTAATGGTGATCGTTGCGCTGGCCGGCCTCGCCGGCATCCTGACGATGGCCCGGCAGATCGGCCGGGCCGAAGGCGTGAGCTGGCGCACGCTGGCCGGCAGCCGCGCGGCGGTCGCGCGATCCCTCGGAGCGGTCTGGGAAGCGATCGGGGTGGAGTCGCTTGGCCAGCGGCGATACCGCGAGGACTGCGACGCGGACAAGGTGACGGTCCCCCTCTACCGTCGCCGGTGGCTCCTCCACGCGCTCACCATGTGGGGCTTCCTGGGGCTCCTTGCGGCGACGATCCTCGACTACGGCCTGGCGTTGCTGGGTATCAAGGCGACCGGCACGCCCGTGCCGATCTGGTACCCGGTCCGCCTCCTGGGCACGATCGCCGGAGTGATGCTGATCTACGGCGCGAGCATGCTGATCATGGAGCGCTACCGGAAGGCCAGCCGGTCGGTGGCTCACTCGACGCCGGCGGACTGGACGCTCCTCGCGCTCCTGTGGATCACCGGGGTCACCGGGTTCGTCCTCGAGCTCGCTCTCTATCTTCCGCAGGCTCCGGCCTGGGGCTACTGGGTCTTCCTGTTCCACGTGGCCGTGGCCATGGAGCTGGTCCTGCTCGCCCCGTTCATGAAGCTTGCGCACGTGCTCTACCGGCCCGTGGCACTCTTCTTCTACGCGCTCGCTCGGACGCCCGAGAACCCCGATCTTCAAGGAGGCACGAGATGACCGCCAGCCTGCCGCACATGGCCCATGATCACCGCGAGCACCTGCTCCGCCAGATCGACCGGATGCCGCAGACCGGGGACATGGTGGGGACCGCCTCGGCGGCCGAGCTCCGCGGGCGCCTCGACGAGACGTACGTGTTCTTGACCGAGGTCCTGATCCCGCACATCGAGGCCGCCGAGCGCGAGCTCTACCCGGAGCTGGAGCGCATGCTGCAGAGCGTCCACTCGATGGCGCCGCTTCGGCGCGAGCACGACGAGGTCCGCCGATCGACCGCCGAGCTGGCCCGGATCCGCGCGCACGTTGGTGACCAGCAGATCTCGGTCGCCCAGGCCATCGCGCTGCGCCGGGTGATCTTCCGCCTGTACGCGCTCCTGAAGGTGCACCTCGCCGAGGAGCAGGCCTACCTCGGCATCCTCGATCGCCGCGAGCTCCCGGAGATGGCCGATGCGCTCGCGGCGGCAATGGCGCATCCGGGCAGCCCGGAGGCCTGAGGCGCCGCTCGCGCCCTCCAGGGAAGCCGCGGCGCTATCCTTGCCGCGCAGTGAGCAGCGATCCTCAACCGCACCGCTCGACAACGCCCGCGGCTGTTCCCGGCGTTGACCCGGGCGCGATGCCCGACGAGGGTGAGCCGGGGGCCTCCGCGGCGGCGATCGAGCCCATCGCGTCCGGACGGGACCACGCTGGCCAGCCCGTGCACCGGGGCTGGGCGCCGCTGGGTGGCCATCGACGCTGGATGGAGCCGTTTGTCCTCGCGATGGTCGGGGCCACCGGCGGGCACGGCTACGCGCTGCAGGCCCAGCTCGATGAGCTCGGCATCTCGAACGGCGCCGTCGACGTCGGCCAGGTCTACCGGACGCTCCGCGACCTCGAGGAAGCCGGCCAGGTTGTTTCGACCTGGTCGTCGGACCGGGTGGGGCCCCAGCGCCGCGACTACGTCCTGACCGAGAGTGGGTTCGCGGCACTCCACGAGTGGGCGGCCGTGATGCGCGAGCGGACCCGCCTGATCGCCGAGTTTGACGAGCTGCACCGCCGGGTCCACCTGGAGCGCCCCGGGTAGTCGTCAGGGGTTTGCTCGTGCCCCGCGCTCGCGCGCGATCGCGCTTGCGCGCGATCGCGCTTGCGCTTGCCCGCGCCCCCGGTTGATCGTCCCCCGCCTCCTCGTGTGTGCCCGTGCTTGCCCGCGCATCCTCGTGCGCCCCACGTGCCGGCGCGTCCTCGGTTGCCCGCGCATCCTCGTGCGCCCCACGTGCCGGCGCGTCCGATCCGTGCATTCGGCGCACGAATGCGACTCGGGCGTGCATTGCATGCACGATCCTGCCGCGCTGGACGACCCGCATGCCCCAAGGAGCAGGGGAGCCGGCCAGATCGGCCCGGCAGCGGGCGAGTTTGTGCATCGGATGGACCCGTCCTGACGTGCGGACCCGTTCAATGACCCGCCACCCGTCGCGATCGTGCGTCTGATGCACACGGCGTCTGATGCACACGGCGTCAGGCCCTGGTCGGGCGGCGGCCTGCGCCGCGCCGGCCCTGGTCGGGCGGCGGCCTGCGCCCGGCCCTGGTCGGGCCGCGGCCTGCGCCGGCCCTGGTCGGGCCGCGGCCGGACGCCGAGCTACCTGGATGCGTGCGCCGTCAGCCAGCCCTGGGTGAGTCGCTTGACCGTCTCCACGAGCGCGAGATACGCGACCACGATCCCCGCCAGCAGGACCCAGTAGAGCGGCGGCAGCCCGGCGAACTCGAGGAGCGCACCGAGCGGGCTGGCCGGGATCAGGACGGCGGCCGCCAGGGCAGCCACGATCGCCACGACCAGCTCGCGGCTGGGCCGGCTGTGCCAGAACGGGCTGCGCTGCGTGCGGATGACCAGCACCACCAGGATCTGGGTGAACAGCGACTCGATGAACCAGCCGGTGTGGAATGCCCGCTCGTTCGACCCGAGGACCAGGAGCAGCAGGCCGAACGTCACGAAGTCGAAGACGGACGAGATCGGGCCGAACACGAGCATGAAGTGTTCCACGCCGTGGATGTCCCAGCGGGCAGGCTTCGCCTCCACCTCCGGATCCACCGCGTCCGTGGGGAGCGCCGTCTGGGACGCGTCGTAGATCAGGTTGTTGAGGAGGATCTGGCCGGGCGTCATGGGCAGGAAGGGGAGCAGGAGGGCCGCACCCGCCATGCTCAGCATGTTGCCGAAGTTCGAGCTGGTGCCCATCCGGATGTACTTGAGCGTGTTCGCGAACGTCCGGCGGCCTTCCGTGACGCCCTGGCTGATCGCTGCGAGGCTCGGCTCCAGCAGGATGATGTCCGCGGCGGAGCGGGCCACGTCGGTGGCGTTGTCCACGCTGATCCCGACGTCCGCGACGTGGAGGGCCGGCGCGTCGTTGATCCCGTCCCCGAGGTAGCCGACCACCGCGCCCGACTCCCGGAGCGCCCGGATCACCTGCAGCTTCTGGTCGGGGTCGACCCGGGCAAAGATCGTGATGCCCGGAGCGCGGGCGACCAGTGCCGCGTGCGTCAGCGTTCGCATCTCGTCGCCGGTCAGGATGCCCGTGACGGCCAGCCCAACTTCGCCGGCCGTGTGGCGCGCCACCAGCTCGTTGTCGCCGGTGACGACCTTGAGGGCAACGCCCTGGCGTGCCAGGTCGGCGATCGTGGCCGAGACCCCCGCCTTGGCGGGATCGCTGAAGAGGATCACGCCCTCGAAGACAAGGTCTCGCTCCAGCCGATCCGCGGCGGCCAGCCCGAGCGCGCTCCCCGGCGCCGCGAGCGACGCGAGCTCCTCGGCCGAAAGGACCCGCGACGCCACCGCCACCAGGCGGAAGCCGTCGGCCGAGGCCCCGTCGACGAGGGCCGCCAGCCGGGCATGCTCCGCGGCGTCGATGGGGCGTGCGGTGTGATCCTCGCGGACGCTGGTGGAGCGCACGACGACGGATTCCGGCGCGCCTTTTGTCACTACGAGGGGCGGTTCGTCCGCCCGCTGCACGACAACGCTCAGGAGCCGGCGTTGGAAGTCGTAGGGGAGCTCGGCGAGCTTCCGGTAGCTCGCCAGGTCGGCGGGCGCCGTGGCCTGGGCAAGGATCGCGGTGTCGAGCGGGTTGGCGAAGCCGGCCTGGAAATGGCTGTTGAGGTAGGCGAGCGCAAGCGCAGCCGCGGCCTCCGTGGCGTCATCGCGGTCGATCCCGGCCGACCGTTCAAGCCGCAGCTTCCCTTCGGTCAGCGTACCGGTCTTGTCGGTGCACAGGACGGTCACCCCGCCCAGGTTCTGGATCGCGGGCAGGCGCTTCACCAGCACGCCGTGGACGGCGAGCGCGCGGGCGCCGCGGGTGAGGTTCAAGGTCACGATGGCCGGGAGAAGCTCCGGGGTGAGCCCGACGGCGAGGGCCACGGCGAACAGGAGCGACTCGAAGAGCGGGCGCTGGAGCGCCACGTTGATCGCGAAGACGCTCACCACGAGGAGCAGCGTGACCCGGGCCACGAGCAGGCCGAACGCCCGGACGCCCAGCTGGAAGTCGGTCTGGGGCGCGCGCTCGGCGAGGCGCTTCGCGATGGCCCCGTAGCTCGTCCGCGCCCCGGTCGCGGTGATCAGGGCCCGGCCGGCGCCGCTCACGACGCTCGTGCCCAGGAAGACGAACGCGTCCCGGTCGGCGTCGCGCGCCGGGTCCGGCTCGCCTTCGCGCGGGGTCTTCAGGGCGGCCGCCGACTCGCCGGTCAGCGACGATTCGTCCACGTACAGGTGGTTCGCGTCCAGGAGCCGGCCGTCCGCCGGGACGATGTTCCCGGCCGCCAGTGCCACGACGTCGTCGCGGACAACATCGTGGACTGGCACCTCCTGCTCGCGCCCATCACGGATCACCGTCGCCCGCAGCGTCAGGCGGGCCTGGAGGGCGGCAACCGACGCCTCGGCGCGGGCCTCCTGGACGAAGCCCAGCCCCGCGCTCAGGGCGACGATCGCGAGGATGATCCCGGCTTCGACCGTGTCGCCGACCGCGATGCTCACGCAGCTCGCCGCCACGAGGATGAGGACGAGCGGGCTGGCGAACTGGCTGGCGAGGATCTTCAGGCTCGTCCGCCGGCCTTCCCCGCCGAGGGCGTTCGGACCGTCGTGCCGGAGCCGCTCGGCCGCCTCGCTGGAGGTCAGGCCCGCGACCTCGCTCGCGCTCGGGCCCCCCGCAGGGTCGCCACTCGGGGGCCTGGTCGCCGGGAGTGCCGCTGCGGCTGCTGGTTCCGGGTTGGCCACGTCCTCGCCTTTCGCGCCTGGTCCGTCGTCGCAGTGTACGCCGGGAAGACCCGGCGACAGACGCTGCCCGATGGCGCCCGGACTGGCATCGATCGACAGGTCGACCGGTAGAAGATTGGAGCTTCGAGGCCGTGGAGGCCGGCGCAAGCCTCGCCTGCCGGATCCCGCGTCCGGGTACGAACAGCCCATATCCGGCGCCACGATCGCGGCCGTACGCTCCGGCGCACGATGGCTGAACCGAGCCGCTTCTGCCTGGTCCTGGAGCGCACCTCCGAGGATGTCCACGAACCCGACTTCGTGACCAACCTGCCGCTCGTGAGCTTCGAGGCGTTCGTGCCGGCGCACCGGGTGTTCGGGTGGGTCCGGCTCGATGCCGATCGGCTGACCGACCTCCTGAACGACCACGAAGAGCTCCTCCTGGTCAACGTCAAGGTCGAGAGCCTGGATGATGGCGCCACCGTGACCGCCGACGAGGCGATCGTGCGCCGGGAGGACCTGGTCGCCGTCCGGGCCAGCGGTCCCCGGGGCCAGGCGTCCCGGCGCGAGGACACGCGGACCCACGCCATCGTTGTGGAGGCAGGGTCGTACCGGATCGGCGGCTACCTCCACGCCGCGCCGGGCGTCGGTGCGGCGAGCCGGATCTGGGGTCGGGAGCCGATGATCCCGCTGACGGAGGCCTGGATCGAATACCGCCCGGGCGGCGAGCCCAGGCGCTGGCCGGTGGGCACGATCATCGTCAACCGCGAGCTCGCGAGCCGGATCGAGAGTGTTGCGGAGCAATCCCTCGAGGATGGACGAGTGCCCTCCCTGGTCATCGCGGGCGGCTGATCCAGGGAGCGCGTCCGGGGTCGTCCGAAAGACGAGCCACGGGCGCGGATCGCGCGGCCGATCCGTGGATCCACGCATCCGGCGCACGAACGCAGCGTGGGCCTGCGTTGGACGCGCGACCCGGCCCGGCCCGACGGTCGGCGGGTCCCCAGGAAGCCGGGCCGTGCGACCTCGCCCCGTCGGGCGCAGACTGCGTGCATGCTGGAAGCCGGCCGGGCAACCGCGACGCGGACCGCGTGACATGAAGGCGCGGTTCGTCCGGTTCGGGGTCGTCGAGATCGACGGGCAGCCGTACGACCGCGACGTCATGGTCGTGCGGGGCCGCGTCCAGCGACGCCACAAGAGGGTCTCGCAGCCGCTGCGCGACCGCTATGGGCACACGCCGCTCAGCCTTGCGGAGCCGATCCCGTGGGGGTGCCGTCGGCTGATCGTGGGGACCGGGGCGGACGGCGCCCTCCCTATCACCGAGGACGTGGTCGCCGAGGCCGAGCGACGGGGAGTGGAGCTCATCGCCCTGCCCACGCCCGAGGCGTGCCGCCTGCTGTCTCGCGCCGACCTCGAGGATACGGCCGCGATCC
>Ga0209048_10003831_pt1 | contig 14526 bp, 13 predicted proteins | sample FrelakmetCRP12CR_FD_187146 | JGI IMG/M metagenome (GOLD analysis project Ga0209048, IMG submission 187146) | Freshwater lake sediment microbial communities from the University of Notre Dame, USA, for methane emissions studies - CRP12 CR (SPAdes)... | ecosystem: Environmental > Aquatic >... | reverse complement strand
CGCCGGTATTTTTCCAGTGACAGCTTCCCGCTCATTCCGATGCCCGCCAGATAAATGCGCTTTGGCCCGCCCCTTTTAGTAGAAAAGAGGGAGAGGATTTGATCCTCCTTACCGGTGAATTTTTCAAGTTCCACGGCCTCATTTATGTATGCGCCCAGCAGTTTTCTGAGTTTGCCCTTTTCCTTCCCGAAGATTCCCTTATCTTCAGGCAGGAGAATTGCTACGGCATCGGCCTTCACCTTCAGTATTGACGATTCGATCGCTGTTATTTTCATATTGCCTCTTTTTTCTGAGTGCGGGATTTGTTTAAGCCCTGTGATCAGGAAGCTTCAATCTCGCCCGAAATGTACCTGCCGGCTTTTTCTATGACTGAATTGACTATCTCTGCTATTTTGGCGTTAAAAAGCCTGGCTCCTGCGGCGTTGATGTGCCCGTTCCCGCCAAATTCCTTCGCCAGCAGGTTTATCGGAATGTTCCCTTTTGAACGGAAGCTGATTTTTACACCGTTGTGCAGTTCATTAAACAAAATGCCTACTAACACACCCCTGATGCTCATGGGGTAAATGGTAAAATTGTCGGTTTCGACCTCGGTTGTGTTTGTATCCTTGAACATTTTCTCTGTGCAGACCACATAGGCAAGTTTCCCGTCATACGCGGTTTTCATTGACTGGAGGACTTCACCCAGCAGCCTCATGCGGCCCGGAGTCCAGTTTTCATATACGTTGACGAACACTTCGGTCGGGTCCGCGCCCCTCTCCACTAGCTCTGCAGTGATTCTGTGGATCTCGGAATCGGTTCGGGGGTAGCGGAATGATCCGGTATCTGTCATGATGGCCGTATAGAGAGCCTGGGCGATTTCTCTTTCAATCGTGACATTATCCAGAGCTTTTACGAGCCCGAATACAATCTCACCCGTGGAAGTCGCCTCCTCGTCAATAATGTAATGAGTACCGAAAGGGTGGGGATCCAGGTGATGATCTATCACTACCTTGGCGCCTGTATTCTGGCGTACAAAAGGTTCGAGGCTGCGCAGCCTGTTCGGCTGGTTCGCGTCCAGTATGAAGATTACATCCGCACCGAGTATCGTGTCGCGGTGCCGCTCGGGGATGAAGTGAATTATCTGGTTTCCGGGATCAAGCCACTGGTAGTTCTCGGGCGTGGCGCTGTGGTTTATTATGGCCGCGTTCTTGCCAAGCTGACGCAGCACATCGGCCAGGGCTATCTCTGATCCCAGGCCGTCCCCGTCGGGATTGACGTGGGTTGTCAGGACGAAATTCTGATGCTGCCCGATGAGATCCTTTATCTCTTTGATGGATGAACCCATACTTTTGCTATGAAACGTTCCGATATTGAATAAAAAGGCGAGATTTTTGTCTCGCCGGTGTAATTGCAGTTTTCGAGTTCATCTGCATGTCTGATGAAATTACTTTATTGTCCAAGTTTCACCATGGTTTAAAAGTTTTTCCAGGTCGCCTTCGCCCTGTTTCTGGAGAGCCTCTTGGATCTGCCTGCCCATCTCCATCTCGTATGAGGGGCGTTGTACGGCATATACCACCCCGACTGGCCTGGGGAGCGTTTCTATGTTGGACATGCGCGCCAGTATAAAGGAAAGCATCGTGTCTTTTTCGTTATGTACGATCAGATCCTCAAGTGAATGCTTTCCGTCTCCCAGCTTCACGACCGTTGGCGTAAATCCTTCGAGTTTTATGCCCTTATCCCTGTCTTTCCCGAAAACCATCGGTTTTCCGTGTTCAAGGTACAAGACATTCTCCTCTTTGGTCTCCTTTTCTGTGAACTGAAAAAAGGCCCCGTCGTTGAAAACATTGCAGTTTTGGTATATCTCAACGAAAGCTGTGCCTTTGTGTTCAGCTGCGCGGCGGATTACACTCTGGAGGTGTTTCGGATCCCTGTCCAGCGATCTTGCAACGAAAGAGGCTTCGGCTCCCAGCGACACCAGCAGCGGGTTGAAGGGGTGATCCACCGAACCGTATGGGGAAGATTTGGTCACCTTGCCGAACTCGGAGGTGGGTGAATACTGGCCCTTTGTCAGACCGTATATCTGGTTGTTGAAAAGGAGGATTTTAATGTCGATGTTGCGCCTGCATGTATGGATCAGATGGTTCCCTCCGATGCTGAGCCCGTCCCCGTCGCCGGTCGCCACCCAGACAGAGAGGTCCGGACGCGCTATTTTCAGCCCGCTCGCTATTGCGGCAGCGCGTCCGTGGATGCCGTGAAATCCGTAGGTATCCATGTAATAGGGGAAACGGCTGGAGCAGCCGATCCCTGAGATGAAAACCAGCTTATGCCTGGGTATGTTCAGGTCGGGTATGACCCTCTGAACCTGGGCAAGTATGGAGTAATCCCCGCAGCCCGGGCACCAGCGCACATCCTGATCGGACTGAAAATCCTTGGATGTATATTTCTGTACGGGGGCCGCTTCTGATTTCTTCAATATTTCATCTATTAGTAGGTTCATCGCTCTCTTCACGTTAATAATTCATCAATTTTCGATTCAATTTCTATTGCCCTGAAAGGCAGGCCCTGCACCTTCCCGTAGTGGTGCGCGTCGATCAGGTATTTTGCCCTCAGCAGCTGCGAAAGCTGTCCCAGATTAAGTTCGGGCACAAGAATTTTCTTGAAGCTTGTAAGGATGCTTCCCACATTTTTCTGGAAGGGATTCAGGTATCTGAGATGAAGGTGCGATACGGATTTCCCCTGACTGCGCTTAGTCTCAACGGCAGTTCTGATCGCCCCGAAAGTGCCTCCCCAGCCGATCACCAGCAGTTCACCTTCTTTCTCCCCGTAAACACTAGCAGGGGGGATATCCTCAGCTATCCGGTCGACCTTGGCCTGCCGCATTTTTACCATGAATTCGTGGTTTTCCGGGTCGTAGCTGACATTTCCGGTTATATGCTCCTTCTCGAGACCTCCTATGCGGTGTTCCAGGCCCGGAGTACCCGGTAGTGCCCATGGTCTGGAGAGGGTTTTTTCGTCCCGCATATAAGGCTGAAACCCTTGAGGATCTGTCCGGAATTTAGGGGAAATGTCCGGCAGGGAAGCGGCGTCGGGGATCTGCCATGGTTCGGCGCCGTTGCCCAGGTACCCGTCGGAGAGAAGTATGACCGGTGTCATGTATTTGACGGCGATCCTGACAGCTTCGAACGCAGCCGTAAAGCAGTCAGCGGGGGTGCTGGCCGCTATCACCGGGATCGGAGCCTCGCTGTTTCTGCCGTGCACTGCCTGCAGGAGGTCTGCCTGCTCGGTTTTTGTGGGCAGCCCGGTGCTGGGCCCGCCGCGCTGCACATCGCAGATTACAAGGGGGAGCTCCAGCATGACCGCCAGACCCATGGCCTCGGTCTTCAGTGCCAGTCCCGGCCCGCTCGTCGTGGTCACTCCTATCGCGCCGCCGTAGGAAGCGCCAATGGCTGATGTAATGCCGGCAATTTCATCTTCCGCCTGGAATGTCTTTACGCGGAAATTTTTATGCTTCGAAAGTTCATGCAGAATGTCGCTCGCCGGAGTTATCGGGTAGCTCCCCAGGAACAGCTCCAGGCCCGATTTTACGGAAGCGGCTATAAGGCCCCATGCTATCGCTTCGTTGCCGGTCAGGCTGCGGTATTTCCCCGCTGAGAGAGTTGCCGGTTTCACCGAATACCGGGCCCCGAAGATTTCCGTGGTTTCGCCGAATGCATAGCCAGCCTTGAGTACCCGGATGTTCGCTTCCACCAGTTCGGGCGTTTTTTTGAATTTTTCGTGGATCCATTTGATCGTGGGCTCCATCGGGCGTGTGAACATCCAGTACATCATGCCGAGGGCGAAGAAATTCTTGCTGCGTTCCACGATTTTTGTCGACAGGCCCAGCTCCTGGAGGGCGTTGTGGGTGAGCTTCGTTATGTCGACGGAATGCAGCTGATATTTTGAAAGCGATTCGTCCTCAATCGGGTTTGTTTCGTACCCCGCCAGCTTCAGATTCTTGGCGCTGAATCCGTCCCTGTTTGCAATGATTATTCCGCCGTCGCGCAGGCTGCGCAGGTTTACTTTCAGTGCCGCCGGATTCATGGCAACCAGGACGTCGCAGCTGTCGCCGGGGGTGTTTATTTCGGTCGAACCAAAATGTATCTGGAAACCGCTCACGCCGAACAGCGTCCCGGCAGGGGCCCGTATTTCCGCGGGGTAGTCAGGAAGCGTGCTGAGGTCGTTTCCGAGGAGGGCCGTTGTGCTGGTGAACTGCATGCCCGTGAGCTGCATTCCGTCGCCGGAATCCCCGGCGAATCTTATTGTTACTTCCTCTAAGTCCTTGAGAGTTTTTGTCATATCAGAAAATTATTTACGTTAATCAACCGAGGTCGTTCAGGAAGGGGAACCATTTCGCGAAATATCCCGAAAGTACCGTCAGGTAGTTTGTCATAATCAGTATCCCGATGCCGACAAGCAGTATGCCGCCAACGAGTTCCACCTTGGGGAGGTGGCGCTTGAACTTGTTGAAAACATTGTAGAATGCCGTCACGCTCAGCCCAGTCAAAAGGAAAGGAATCCCCAGGCCTAGTGAATACGAGGTCAGCAAAATCACACCTTGTGCAACGGTTTTCTGCTGGCTGGCCACCAGGAGTATGCTCCCCAGGATGGGACCGACGCAGGGGGTCCAGCCGAAAGCGAATGCCAGGCCGACAATGAAAGCCCCGAAAATTCCGAGCCGCTTGCTCTGAGTTTGAATCCTTTTTTCGTACGTCAGGAAGGGGATTTTGAACACCCCCGTCATATGGAGCCCGAAAATGATGATTATTACACCTGCAATCCTGCTGATTATCGTGATCTGCTCCTTGAGGAACTTCCCGATCACGGTTGCAGATGCGCCGAGGGCTATGAAAACAAGTGAGAAGCCGAGGACGAAGAAGACCGAATTCAGCAGTATCCTGCGGCGCAGTGCCGCCCGGTTGGCGGAGGACTGCATTTCATCGAAAGAAACTCCTGAGATAAAAGAGAGGTAACCGGGCACAATGGGCAGAACACAGGGGGAAATAAAGGAAATTACTCCGAACGCAAAAGCTGACAGAATTCCAACGTTGTCCATCAAATCCTTTTAAAAGAACTGAAAAACCTAATATATTTTACGACTTTTCAGGCGAAGAGTCAAATCGCAAGCAGAATCACTCTCTTACCACCCAAACCTTGACTTTGCCGGTTACCCCGGTATGAAGTTTCATGTTGACCGTGTATATTCCGAGGGCCTTGATCGGGTCCTCAAGCTCGATGATCCGCTTGTCGACAGTAATGCCTTTTTCAATTAGCGCCTCGGCTATCATCTGGGAGGTGACCGAGCCGAAAAGCTTCTCGTCCTCGCCAACCTTCACCTTGAGCGTAATGGATATTTTATCGAGCTCCGCAGCCAGCTTCTCGGCTGAGTGCAGTTCCTTTTGCTGGCGGTCTGTGTGCTGCTTTTTCTCTTCTTCGAGAGCCTTGAGGTTTCCTTGGCTGGCCGCGTATGCAATATTTCTCGGGATCAGGTAATTGCGGGCGTAGCCATCCTTGACTTCAAGGGTGTCACCTGTCTTCCCCAGTTTTTCGTGATCCTGGCGTAATATGATTTTCATATTGGTCCTTTTTGAGTAAAATTTTTCACCTGATTGTGTCGGAAACAAAGGGCAGAAGGGCAAGGTGCCTCGCCCGTTTGATCGCCTGCACGAGCTGCCGCTGGTGTTTTGCGCAGGTGCCTGTTATCCTTTTCGGAATGATCTTTCCTTGTTCGGAAACGAACCTTATGAGCCTCTTTTCATCCTTGTAATCAATGTAGATTTCATCGTTTTCGCAAAAGCGGCATGTGCGTCTTTTTTTAATCTGTTGTTCCTGCTTTGCCATCTTGGTAGATCCTCATGAACCTTGTGATTGATTGTGTGTTTGCTCTTTTATTAGTTGGGATTCTTCGCTCGTAAGAAATTTGTCAAATGAATCATCTTCTACGGTCGACGGTTCCTCTTCATGATGTACTGCTGCCACTCCATGCGCGGTTGTATCTGGCGCATTCCCTTTCTTGTTGAGAAACTGGATGCGGCGGGCTTTGATTTCGACGATGTTCCGGCTGACTCCGTCGTCGTTTTTGAAAATATGGCTCTGTAGCTCGCCGTCAATGAGCACAGCGCTCCCTTTCTTAAGGCGGTTTGTGCAGCTGTCAGCCAGCTTGTTCCAAGCGACAACACCTACGTAGCAGACTTCTTCCTGCCACTGGTTGTTCGCGTCGCGGTATTTGCGGTTCGAAGCGATCGAGAAGTTTACCACGGGGGTCCCGTTTGTTGTCTGACGGAAGACGGGATCTCTTGTAAGGTTGCCGGCGATTATCACGCTGTTGAGTTCAGGCATCTTTAAATCGGCCATAGCTGTTCCTCCATGTCACTTGTTATCGGGGTTCGGAGACACTTCAGCATCATCCTCGAAAAGGGGCTCCTTCGCAACGGCTGGGGGCTCGGTCGCCACAACTGCAGGCTGAGGCGGCGGGGCTTGCTGGCGTGCTTTTATGGCCTTTTCATCCAGCTGGATTGTGAGGAAGCGGAGTATATTCTCATCCAGCAATAAAATCCTCTCGAGCTGCGGAATTATGGGTCCGTGGGCGAGGTACTCCAGGTTGATGTAATACCCGTTGTTCTTCTTCTGAATGGTATAGGCGAGCCGTTTCCTCCCCCACTTGTTCACTGCCAACACTTCCCCTCCGTTCCTGGTGATGGTCTCGGAGGCATGGCTGATTGCAGAATCTATCTGTGCATCCTCAAGCGAGGCATTGATAATAAATGTGGTTTCGTATAATCGTTTTGGGTTTTCCATATTGTTCCCTCTGGACGTTATTGAATGATCCCTGAATAATCACCCCTTTTACAGGAGGGGTAAATTCTGGGATAGGGTTTATTGTATTTTTAAACCGTTATAGCGCTCGATAGCGCTTTGTGTGCCCTCTCTTGCTGCCATGAGCACAGCATCCCGGGCATTTAAAATCATCTGATGCACGCTCCCTTTTTCCGATCTGTCAAAGCCGGAGAGTACAAAATCGGCCATTTGCTTTTTCATGCGGGGCGCTAGCGGACTCCCTATGCCGCACCTCAAGCGTGGGAATTGCTCGGACGAGAGGTGATAAATGATAGAGTACAACCCGTTATGCCCGCCCGAACTGCCCTGGAGCCTTATGCGCAGCGTTCCGAGCGGCAGCTGGATATCATCCAGCACAACAAGCAGCTGGCTTAATTCAATTTTAAAGTAATCAACAATTTCAATTACGGCTGACCCCGAGTTATTCATGTATGTCAGGGGTTTTACCAGCAGAAAATTTTCACCGGCCAGCATCTTTCTACCTATCAGGTATTCCCCTCGGCCACCCGACAGTAGGAGGCCCGTTTCCTCAGCGAGGGCGTCGACCACGGCAAATCCGATATTATGCCGCGTTCCCTCATACTCATACCCGGGATTGCCAAGCCCGATTACAGCCAGCACATTACTTCTTTTCTTCCTTGGTCGGGGCCTGGGCTTTGGCCGGCGCCGCCGCTTTACCGGGGGCTGCTGCCTTGGCCGGAGCAGCTTCAGCCTTCTTTTCAGCCGGAGCTTCCCCCTCTTCACCCTCTTCCGGTTTCTTGCCTTTCCCGATTACCTCGGGTTCAACTGTCTCCTCGACAGCGACAGTCCCTGGCACTGGTTCTTTCTCGACAGTCGGGGGCACTATGCCCACTATGGAGCTGTTTTCGTTTTCCAGAATTCTGACGTTCTCGATCTTGAGGTCCCGGACGTGGATGAAGCTGTTTATCTTGAGGTTCTCGATGTTGACTTCGGTATGGTCCGGAATATATTTTGGCAGGCACGAAATCTTAAGCCTGTGAATAATCTGCTGCACGATTCCGCCGTCGCGGACTCCCACGGGGGTACCCCCGATGAGCAGAACCGGTATTTCGAGTGTGATTTCTTCGTCTTCGCGCAATCCCTGCAGGTCAAAATGTATCGGTTTGTCCGTGACAGGATCGAATTGAACGGCACGCAGAATGCAGTTTTTGGTGTTCCCGTTGCTGAGTTTGAGATTTACGATGTGGGTTTCGGACGTATAGATCAGAGGCTTTAGGCTCTTTTCGGCCACCGAGATCGGGATATTATCTTCGCCGTGCACGTAATACACGCCGGGAATCTTCCCCTGATGTCTGACACTGTGACAGTGTTTTCCGAGCTGAGTTCTTATTTCTGCGTCTAATAGTATTTCTTGCATGGCATATCCTTTGTTTATCCTTTGTCAACGTCGAACAGCGAACTTATGGATTGATTTTTAAAGCCGCGCTTGATTGCATCCCCCAGGAGGTTTGCAACGGTGAGCACCTGTATTTTGCCGTTTGCCGCACTCTTTTCGTCGAGGGGTATGGTATCGGTTACGAATATTTTTGATACGCCGCTCGATTCAATGCGCTTCATCGCGCTCCCGGAGAGAACGGGATGAGTGCATGCCCCGTAAATATTATTCGCTCCTGCATGCTGCAGCGCCTCGACGGCATTGCAGAATGTGCCCGCGGTGTCGATTAAATCATCGACGATCAGAATGTTGCGGCCCTGGGCATTGCCGATGATGTTCATGACCTCGGCCTGATTCGGTTTCAGTCTCCGCTTGTCAATCAGTATCAGTTCTGCGCCAAGGCGCTTGGCAAAAGCCCGCGCCATTTTTATGCCGCCCACGTCCGGGGAGACAACAGTCAGATCGCGTATTTTCTTTTTTGAAAAGAACGAGATATAGACGGCGGACGAATACAAATGATCCACCGGAATATCGAAAAATCCCTGAATCTGCGGCGCGTGCATGTCCATCGATATGACACGGTCCGATCCGGCCTCGGTGATCAGGTTTGCTATCAGCTTCGCCGTGATTGAAACTCTCGGCTGGTCTTTCCGGTCCTGCCGGGCATACCCGAAATAGGGTATGACTGCCGTAACCCTCCTTGCCGAAGCACGCTTGGCTGCGTCTATCATGATCAGGAGCTCCATCAGGTTGTCCGACGGAGGGTTCGTGGACTGCAGTATAAAAACGTCGCTGCCGCGGATGTTCTCGTTGTATTTCACCCATATCTCGCCGTCACTGAAATTCTTAATCTCGACCTTTCCGAGATTTATACCTATGCGCTCGGCTACTTTTTGGGCTAGCCGCGGATTCGATCGACCGGCAAAAAATCTAAGATCAGACATTTTAGATTTGGCGACAGGACAGTGATTTTTTAATTTCCCCCGGAAAAGGGCGATTTTATGCATTTTCCGTTAAAAACTAGACCTTAATATACGTAAAAATCAAAAATCTTGCAAGAAATTTCTTGTTTTCGTTATAATAACCGAAAATGTTCAGATATGTTAAAAACACAAGGATTAAGCAGGGATATCTCCTCACCCATAGTTACCGGTGAGTCCATGCTCCTCTTCCGGCTGCTTGCTGATATAAGAGCGGGGATCCCGATTCGCCCCAACACCCCGCCCCGTATTTATTTTATGAGAACCATTTTCCTGGAATTCCGGAATTCGCTGTTGCCTGCTCCCGCGGCCGCAAATTGATAGATGTAAACGCCCGATCCCAGGTTTGAAGCGTCCAGAGTCAGCGTGTGCCTGCCGGCGGGGTACTGCCGGTTATCAGCGAGATTCAATACTTCCTGGCCCAGAACGTTGTAAATTTTCAGCGTCACAGCAGCCTGCATTGGCAGGTCGAACTGGATCACCGTGCTGGGATTGAAGGGATTCGGATAATTCTGCATCAGAGCGAAACTCTTCGGGATTTCAGAGTGTCCTTCGATCGTCAGCGCGATCGAAGCAGCCTGAGGATTCAATAATTTTATTTCTCCTGCCTGGGCGGAGGTTGAGGGTTGAAGGATCTCGCCCGTTTTTGCGTTGCTGAACCTCAACGCGCAAGGAGGCAGCTGGTTTAAGCGCCAGCTGATTGTAACTGGCCATGAGGCCGACTGCAGGGAGATCATAAGCTTCCCTGTTTCTCCGTCTAGAATTTCTGCCGTTCCGTTTGTGCTGAACCGTGCGTCGAAAGCCCCCTCGGGAGGGAGGGGCGGCAGCTCAAAAAGATCGGCCGGCAACTGAGGATTTTCGGATTTGCCGAAGTACAGGGTTTGCTGACTTCCGCTGCGGTCAGTGATGGTGAGGGTATTTAATTCCTGCAGGATGGCGGAATGCGCCAGCGGGGGGGACGCTGGTTTAAGGGCAGCGCCTGTCGAGTTTAGTACCAATTTTCCGTTGGCGGAGACTTTTACCCAGTATCCTTTTGAGGGGAGAATCGTATCGCTGTTGCGATAACTGGTCGCATACGCATAATATTGGCTGATGACTATCGAGGGGGGTGTCTGGACTATTGTTCCTATCGCGACCGGAGTTCCCAGGGATCCGATCATATTCCAGCCTTGCTTGACCTGGATCGTATCGGTGTTGCGGGCCGTTCCGTCGATCCCGATAAGCTCGGAACTTGCGAATTTGATCCAGTAACCGAGGCCGGTTTTCATGGTATCCGCTATGTAATACAGATTTGAATACCCGAATGCATTTGAAATTGCCGTCGGAAAAAGGTTGACCTTTCTCGGAGAGCCGGCCGGTACCACCGGAACGGAAATCATGTTCCAGCCTTGAGCAAATTGAAAGTATGCCGGCGACTTATGCACGATCTCGACAGTCGTTATGGCCGGATTTGTGATGACATAAGAGCTCTGTTTTTTCATGTCCACCCTGAACAGAGTCCCGTGGGTTGACTGATCGCGAAGTTCAACGGTTCCGCCAGGGAAGGCGGCGCTGATCCACCGGAGGGTCACTGGATATCCACCGGAACCGGGCTGAATGCTGAATGTATATGTGTTTTGCTGGTGCTGGTAACTCAGGACTTCTTTGATATCAACCAGGCTCCCCAGCGTGGGCGGGATCAGCCATCTGACATCGAAGATGTTTGAGGGTGGCTTTGGTCCGAGCGGGATCTCTCCCTGTGAAGAGTCGATTCCATCAGTGGCGCCAGGGGCAGCGCCGAAGAAAAGTGTATCGGTCAAAGAGCCGTTGTTTGTAATAAAAAGTGAGTCGGTATACTCGAATGGATGCCTCGGGTAATAATCATAATATCCAAAATACCAGTTCGAAAATCCTCTGACTGAATCAAGCGAGAGGGCGATAAGTGAGCTGTCAAGGTAATCCACAGTTCCCATGTTCGTAACCACCCCGGCAGAATCCTTGAAAAGAGCAAGATTATCTATTGTGATCTTTGTCTCGTTAGTGTCATATCTGAGGGATAGATAGTACAAGTAATTACTCCCGCCGCTAGCAAAGATCGAATAGTGCCGCCTAACAAAGAGGGTATCTGGGAAGCCCGAACTGACCGTCTGCGGATAGACGGTCATCGTCATCGCGGCAGGCAGGGCTCCGGCAGAATAGAACCGTACGCTGGTCACCGGACTTTCAAACCTGTATTTGTCGGTAGAAGCAGCGGCGATCCCCCTTTTAATCGTACCTCCGTTCACCAGCCCGGGACCCTGAAGAGACCGTGCATCGCTGTTCAGCACGTTCAGCGTGTCCGACTTGCGCAGTGTCATATCCGCCAGGATGGTAATGCTGTTCGTTACGGTCAGGTTGCCGGCAGACTGCATCGACGAATATTCTTCCATATAGAGGTTGTAGAAAAGTCCCTTGACCGTTCCGGGGCCTGTGCAGATGACCGTCGAACGGCCCGGATCAAACGTGCCGCCCGCCGATGTTATGAAACTGCCTCCCGAAATCAAATGAAGGGAGGACGTAGATTCGATTGAGAGAACACCGTCAATTTGAGTGTTTCCGGTAACAACCAGCTGGGAAAGGCCTTTTCCGATGCTCAATCTAGCCCCTGAACCGATCTGCAGACGGGCTAGGTTAAGCTGCTGGGTTACATTTCTATAAACGGGATTTACGGCCGTGGGAGGTATGTAGACGCTGTCTCCATTTAACGGTACGCCTACGGGATTCCAGTTGCCGGGAGTTGTCCAGAGGGAATCTTCCACTCCTGTCCACACGCGGCCCTGGAGCGGGGATATTGCGGAACCCAGGATGGTTCCGCCGATACCGGCACCAAACAAGTAACCGCCGCCCGTGCCGGAACGTACGAGCTGTATATCCCAGAGAGTATGCAGGGTGGGGGTGGTCTGCGGCTTCCAGGTCGCACCGCCGTCAGTTGTTCCGATTATCGTGCCGTCATCTCCGGCTGCCCATCCTGTGCTGGATGAAAGGAAAGTCAATCCGTAGAGTCCCGCATCTGTATTTGATGTCTGGGGCGTCCAGGTCTGTCCCCCGTCAGTCGTATATACAACTGTCCCGAAATCCCCAGCCGCGTATACCCGGTTTGCATCTATGACTTCGAGGGCATAAAGAGCCTGAAAAGTATTGCTGGCCTGATGAATCCATTTTGCGCCCCCGTTTGTGGTCTTAAGTATTTCGCCTCCATAACCGATAGTCCACCCAGTGTTGACGTCCGCAAATTTCACCCTCAGAAGTGAGGTAAATGTGTTCGAAGATTCCGGTTTCCATGTGAGTCCGCTGTTGGTTGTAGCCATGATCGTGCCGAAATCGCCTACTACCCATCCGGTGTTGGGATTCGCGAAATAAACCGAGTAGAGAGAAGGATCGGAATGGATGTTCTGATCCTGCCATGTAGTTCCCCCGTTAGTTGTTTTCAGTACCGTGGCACTGTCACCAACAGCCCATCCGACGCTGGTGCTTACCATGTATACCCCGTATAATGTTTTAATGACACCGCTGGGCAGCACTTCCCAGGAAGTCCCGGCGTCCTGGGTTCTGATGATAGTACCCTCTTCGCCGACAGCCCAGCCGTTGGTTATTGTCGGGAAGTGAATTCCGCTTAAAATATTTTTTACGCCGCTGGATTGCTCTTTCCAGGTGACACCCCCGTCGGTAGTCGCGGCAATGGTCCCGAAATCCCCGACTGCCCAGCCGGTTGTGGAGGAGATGAAATGCAAGCTGTAAAGATCGTTGTAGGTTCCGGTGGATTGCTCGAACCAGGAATTACCCCCGTCGGTTGTCTTTATGCAGACTCCGTAAGCGCCCACAGCCCAGGCGGTCAGCCATGTCGTGAATTGCAGGCTGTAGAGACTGAATTCTGTAATGCTGAGCTGGGGCACCCATGTTTCCCCTCCATTGTTGCTCCTGATAATTATGCCGAAAGAGCCGACCGCAAAGCCGACAGACGGCGAGACAAACTGCACCGAATAGAGGCTCTGGTTGGTTCCGCTGGGTTTTAAATTCCACGTTGCGCCACCGTTGTTTGTCGCAAGAACGATACCGTCGGTGCCTACTATCCAGCCTGTACTGGCATTCTGGAAATTTATTCCGTATAGCGTCGCCTCTGTTTGACAGCTTTCGGCGGCCCAGCTGTTACCCCCGTCAGTGGTCTTGAATATAGCACCCTGACTGCCGATGACCCATCCCGTCGTCGGGGAGATGAAACATATGCCGAAAAGATCCTTGAGAGTCGATATGTCCTGATGTATCCAGGAGGCACCCCCGTCGGTGGTTTTAAGGATCCTGCCGGTCTCGCCCACAGCCCATCCGGTCGTACCCGAGACAAACTGATTGGCGAAAAGCTGATCCGTGACACCCGCGATGTTCGGCTCGACCTGCCATGTGGTTCCTCCGTTGCCTGTCCTGATAACGGTTCCGTCCTCTGCGACAGCAACGGCTGTATCCTTGTTTACCGCCCAGATACTGTTCAGAACATTCCCCTGGGGGAGTGGATTTATCCACTGCCAGGATGTTTGCTGTGCAGACGCCAGGAACAGCGGACTCAGAAGAAGAGGGATAAGGAAGCGCATAATTTTCATAAAGAGTTACCCGGGAAAATTTAAATAAACGTTTGAATGGTTTTAATTATTTTATTAGAAGCATTTTTTGCGTTATTTGCAAGTAGGCCTTATCGCCGACCGGCGAGGCAGTGAACCTGTAAAAATAAATACCCGAAGTGAGGTCGCTGCCGCTAATCCGGACATCATAGCGGCCGCCGGCATAGTACTGGCCGTTAATCACAGTCTGAACCTCCTGTCCCAGTGCGTTGAATATTTTTAGCGTGATGTGTGATGGTGCAGGCACATCGAAATGTACGGATGTCACGGGATTGAAGGGGTTCGGGTAATTCTGGCTGACTGTAAATTCTACGGGTCTGGTTTCTTGGGTAACAGGCCTCAGCCGCAGGGATGTGACGGAGGGATCGCTGATGGTTATCCCGCCGCCGGAGGCAAGCGAACTGGCCAGGGTATTTCCTTCGGCATCCTTCAGTTCATATGCTGCATTGTCTGATGCTTTTACGTTCCACTGGAGCTTCAGCGGATACGCGGATGACTGGATGATAATTTGGGCCGGGACTTTTGCACGCTCTGTTTCTGAAAATGTTTCCACCATAAGCTGGGACTGGAACCGCGCGTCAAATGCTCCGGGGGGCGGAAGGGGAGGAAGCTCATACGCCGATAATGGCAGGTTAAGAGCAGGAACTCTTCCGAAGTATAGCGACTGGCT
>Ga0209048_10003830_pt1 | contig 14529 bp, 15 predicted proteins | sample FrelakmetCRP12CR_FD_187146 | JGI IMG/M metagenome (GOLD analysis project Ga0209048, IMG submission 187146) | Freshwater lake sediment microbial communities from the University of Notre Dame, USA, for methane emissions studies - CRP12 CR (SPAdes)... | ecosystem: Environmental > Aquatic >... | reverse complement strand
CCTACAAGTTGGTGTGCCGCGTGACGACGACGTCCAATCTGATTGACGACCGAACCATCATCCTCGACGTGGTGGAAAAATGATTGACCAACCTAAAGGACTGACATGAGCGGGAATAGTTTTCCTCAGACACTGGTGGCGGCGCAGGCGGACGGCACCGAGGTCGGGACCGTACAGTCCGGGACGAGCAGCCAGTCGGGCTCCTCCATCGCCTCACCCGTGACCTCGCGGGCCGCGGCGCCGTCGTCCGCGCCGCCGCCCTCGGCCGAGGCGCCGAGCATCCCGTCCTTCATGGCCGACTCGAACCGGCCCCACGCACCGCGCATCTCCAGCTCGGCGAACGCCTTGCGGGCATCCTCGTGCCGCCAGCCACCGAGGACCAGGTCGTCGACGTGGACGTCCAAGGGCACGTCACGCACCAACGGGATCACCTCGGCGTTGATGCGCACTCGTTCGGCGTGCTCGGCCAGGTTCTGTCGGAGCTTCGGCGACAGCGCGTCCAGGTGCGCGTAGAGGGTGTCGAGGTCGCCGTACTCGTTGATCAGCTTGGCCGCCGTCTTCTCCCCCACCCCGGGCACGCCGGGGAGGTTGTCGGACGGGTCGCCCCGCAGGGCGGCGAGCAGCGGGTACTTCGGCGGGAGCACACCGGTCCGCTCCTGGATGCCCGCTTCGTCGTACAAGGCGTAGTCGCTCACCCCACGGCGGTTGTAGAGCACCCGGATGAACGGGTCCTCCACCAGTTGGTACGAGTCGCGGTCGCCGGTGACGATGATGACCGGGTGGCCCCGGTCCCGGGCCTCGGACGCCAGCGTGGCGAGCACGTCGTCGGCTTCGAACCCCTCGGCCGAGACGACCGGGATGGCCAGCGCCTCGAGGACGTCGCGGATCATGTCGAACTGCGGGGGGAGGTCGGCCGGGGTCTCGTCCCTTCCTCCCTTGTAGTCGTCGACGATGTCGTCCCGGAAGGTGCCACCAGGCAGGTCGAAGGCGACGGCCAGACCCACCGGGCGGTGGTCCCGGATCAGGTTCAGCACCATCGAGGTGAACCCGTGGACGGCGTTGGTGGTCACCCCGGCACTGGTCTTGAGCGTGTCCGGGAGGGCGAAGTAGGCCCGGAAGGCCAGGGACATCCCGTCCAGGAGGATCAGGGGCCGGGCCTCGCCACCGGGGGCAGGAGCAGGTGGCGGGGTGGGGGTCATCGTGGGATCGACTCGGCCTAGGGCTCGAGTGTCCCCTCGAGGACCTGCCGGGCCACGTCGACCATGCGTGATCGGGTCCCCATCGCCGTCTTCTGGATGAAGGCGAAGGCGTCGGGCTCGCTCATCCCGTGGCGCTCCATCAGGACGCCCTTCGCCCCGTCCACCAGTCGGCGGGTCTCGAGCTTGTCCTCGGCCATGGCCTGGCTGCCGACGATCCCGTCGTCGACGGCCTGGCGGGTCTCGGCCTCGATGGCCCACTCCTGCTCGCACCGCGAGACGGCCTGGTCGATCGCCGGGATCAGCTCGATGCGCTGGAACGGCTTGACCAGGTACGCGGCCACGCCGGCGTCCCGGGCCTCGTCGATCAGGTTCCGCTGGCTGAACGCGGTGAGGATGAGGACCGCCACCTTGAGTTCCAGGTCACGGATGTCCCGCGCCGCCTGGAGGCCGTCGGCTCCGGGCATCTTGACGTCGAGGATGACCAGGTCGGGCTGATGGACGCGGACCAGCTCGACGGCGTCGTCGCCCCTTCCGGTCTCGCCCACGACGTCATAGCCCTCGTCGAGCAGGATCTCCTTCAGGTCGAGGCGGATGATGGCCTCGTCCTCTGCGATGACCACTCGCCTGCTCATCGTGTCTGCGCTCCTTGCCACGGGGATCGGTGCTCCTGCCTGAATACGGGATTGTTGCATCGAGATGCTGCCTTCGGGTGGTCCGGGGGCCGCAGCCCCCTGGATGGACGGGAACCGGGACCGACGTCAGGGACCGTCCGTCCCCCATACTGCCCGACGACGGGCCTCAACCGGGTCCGACCGCGAGCCGTTCGAGCAGGTCGTCCTGTCGGCGTTCCAGGTCGGCGATCTGCTCGACCAGGGCCTGGCGGGTCCGCAGCATGGCCGAGGCCTGCCGGCTGGCCTCGTCGTGCTCCTTGGCGGCCACAGGCGTTTCGGCCACCAGCGCCCGCAGCCGGGTGTCGTCAGCGATCTCGTTCACCACCACCAGCTGCTCGTCCAGCACGGACAGCTCGCTCCGGGCGCGCACCAGCCGCTGATGGCCGTCGCTCAGTCTGCGCTCGATGGTGGTGCGGTGCATGGAAGGGCAATTCTACGCATGCCGGACCCCATCGCAGACCGGAACCCTGCAGATTCGCCGATGGGCCCGATCCACACCGGATCGGCACCGTTGCGACCAGGTCACCCGAGGGCGGCGGGCAACGCCATCCGACGCACCACCCAGTGCTCGAGCAGCGCCGGAACCGGTGCCGGCCCCATGCCCGGAACCTCCGACACCGCCACCGTGAGGCGTCCACTCACCGGGTCCCGTTGCCTGATCATCGGTTCGACCAGGTCATCAGTGAGGTAGGTGTCGGGAGGAGCCAGGTCACCCGGGAGACTCCGCCCCGGCAGCGCAGCCAGTGCCGTGGTGGCCCGGCGGGCGAACCCTGACTCGAACATCCCGCCGATCCACCACGGGACGTCGTTGGCTGCGCACCACCCGACGACCTCCAGTGCTGCCCCGATCCCTCCCAACCGGGCCGGCTTGATGCACACCACCGAACAGGCGCCGGTGGTCACCGCCTCGATCACCGCCGCCGGTCCGTCGAGCGTCTCGTCCAGGCAGATCGGTGTGACCATGCGGGCGGCCAGCCGTCGATGGCTGTCCAGATCGAGGCGGTCGAAGGGCTGCTCGATGCAGAGAAGTCCGAACCGGTCGAGCCCGGTCAGCAGGTCCAGGTCGTCCGGCCCGTAGGCCCCGTTTGCGTCGACCTGGAACCGGGGCACCGGGAGGGAGGTGGCCGAGGCCCAGTCGGCCAGCGTCCTCACCGTCGTCAGCTCCGTGCCCGGGGACACCTTCACCTTCACCCGGACGTACCCCTGGGCGGCCAGGGACTCAACACCCCCCAACAGCTCGTCGATCGAGGATGGGAGTCCCAGGACGGCGCCCGGCTCGACGACGGCACCGGCCACACCGATCAGTTCGGCGAACGAACGCCTGCCGGCCCGCAGATGGGCATCCCCCACCGCCATCTCCAGGGCGGCTGCGGCCAGCGGTCCCGCCGGGGCGTCGACAGGGAGGTCCCCGAGCGCCCGGACGGCCGGAAGCGCGCCGGCGTGCTCCGCCGCAGCCGACAGTGCGGGCACCAGTACCTGTTCGAGTGTGGACCAGGCGCCGGCAACGTCCTCGGTGTCGTAGGCGGTATCGGCCAGGGCCGCGCACTCGCCCCAGCCGTCCACGACCGACCCGTCGGTCGTGTCACGGCAGCGCAGGCGCACCACGACGAGGGGTCGGGCGCGATGGGTTCCCACCGCGGTGCCGACCGGGGTGAGGAACGGGAGCTCGACCCGCAGCAGCTCGGCACCCTCGAGCACCATTGCGGAGCCGGTGCCGAGGTCGGCCCATGCCTGTCGGGGCGTCGACCGGTCGTGCCCCGATGCGTCCTGCATGCGGCGAGCCTACGGTCCCGACCGGTCGGCCAGGTGCCTTCGCTGGACCACCCGAGGACCGGCGCCACCAGTTGCGGGGATTAGGCTGCGGCCCCGTTGGCCCGGGTGGCGGAATGGCAGACGCGGTGGACTCAAAATCCACTGTCCGAAAGGGCGTGCGGGTTCGAATCCCGCCCCGGGCACCGACCACCGCCCCTCCGACGAACCACCGATTCCGCCCATGGCCGTGACACACTGGCCTCCCCTCCAGAAGTCCTGAGGGTCGACGAGCAGCGAGAGGAGTCCGTGGGTGCTGGCCTTCACCTTCCCGGGACAGGGGTCCCAGCGTTCCGGCATGGGACATGCCTGGGTGGACCACCCTTCGTGGGAGGTGGCCGGTGAGGCCTCTGAGATCGCCGGTCGTGACCTGACCGCGCTCCTCCTCGAGGCCCCGATGGCCGAGCTCACCAGGACCGCCAACGCCCAGCTCGCCACGTTCGTCATGAGCCTGGTCGTGCTCGACGCCGTCGAACGTCTCGGGCTCACCCCCGCCGCCTGTGCCGGCCACAGCCTCGGTGAGTACACCGCCCTGGTGGCCTCCGGCGCGCTCTCCCTGGCCGACGGCACCTCCCTGGTGATCGAACGGGGGAACGCCATGCAGGAGGCCGCCGACAGCCGGCCGGGGACCATGGCCGCGCTGATCGGGATCGCCGACGACGACGCCGAGGCCGCCTGCCAGCGGGCCGAGACCGACGTGTGGGTGGCCAACTACAACGCACCCGGACAGGTGGTCATCGCCGGCACCGGGGACGGGATCGCCGCCGCCACCGAGCACGCCAAGGAGCTCGGCGCCCGCAAGGTCCTCCCCATTCCGGTGTCCGGGGCCTTCCACACCCCGATGATGCTGCCCGCCCGCACCCGGCTCCGCGAGCGCCTGGACACTGTCACCTTCCACGCGCCCGAGATCCCGGTCGTCGCCAACGTCGACGCACGGGTGCACACGGATGCCGCCGAGTGGCCCGGGCTCCTGTCGGCCCAGCTGTGCAGTCCGGTGCGGTGGCGCCAGTCACTCGAGGCCCTGAGTGGCCGGGGTGCCACCGTCATCGTCGAACTGGGACCCGGCGGCGTGCTGACCGGCATGGTCCGTCGGGCCACGCCGGACGTGCGGGGTGTGTGGGTGGCCGTGCCCGACGACCTCGACAAACTGATGGACTCGGTGTCCGGAGTCGACGAGTGGGGTGCCGCCGGCCCGGGCAACCAGGGCGAGCACCTCTACACCTCCGAGCGGGTGGTGGTCAGTCCGGCGCCGGGCGTGTTCGAGCCGGCCCCCCATCTGGCCGCCCTGGAGAGCACCGCCCTCGCCGAGGCGACCGCCGCACCGGGCAGCGGCGCCGGGGCCGATCCCGGGTCGCTCCTTGCCGTCGGCGACCTGGTCGGGACCGTCGGGCTCACCGAGGTCCGCACCCCGTTCGAGGGGATCCTGGTCCGCTGGCTCGCCGTCCGGGGCGAGCGGGTGGTCGAGGGCCAGCCCGTGGCCTGGATCCGCACCCGGCCGGCCAACTCGTGACCGCAGGGAGGCCCATGACCGGCACCACCGACGGAGGACGACGACATGGCTGACCCGACGACGGACGACGCCTCGGGAGACGACGGGCGGGTGGTCCTGGTCACGGGCGGGTCGCGGGGCATCGGCCTGGCGTGCGCCGAGTGGTTCCTGGCCGAGGGCGACCGGGTGGCGATCACCTCGCGCACCGGGTCGACCGAGCACGACCTCGGGGTCGGGCCGGACCGCTTTCTCTCCTTGAGCTGCGACATGACCGACCCGGCCCAGGTGGACGAGGCGTTCACCGTCATCGAGTCGACCTGGGGCCCGGTCGAGGTCCTGGTGGCCAACGCCGGCATCACCAGGGACACCCTCGTGCTGCGGATGACCGAGGAGGCCTGGTCCGAGGTGATCGACACCAACCTGACCGCGGTGTTCCGGGTCACCAAGCGGGCGCTGACCAAGATGCTCCGCCTCCATCGGGGCCGGGTCATCATGATCTCGTCCGTGGGGGCGTTCATCGGGTCGGCCGGCCAGGCGAACTACGCGGCGTCCAAGGCCGGGCTGGTCGGGATGGCGCGCTCGCTCGCCCGCGAAGTGGCCAGCCGCGCCATCACCGTCAACGTGGTCGCCCCCGGCCTCGTCGAGACGCATATGCTGGCCGGACTCGGTGAGGCCAAGCTCGCCGAGTTCGCCGCTCAGGTGCCGCTCGGACGGGTGGCACGACCCGACGAAGTGGCCGGTGTCGTCGGATTCCTCGCCTCGGGCAGTGCCGGGTATGTCACCGGAGCTGTCCTGCCGGTCGACGGTGGGCTCGCCATGGGGCTCTGAGCCGTCTGGCGCAGGGCCGGCCGAACCGGCAACATGGCGCAGACGGGAACCGGTTCCGACCGCTTCGCACACGATCGACATCGAGACACAGACCAAGGAGATGCAGTGAGCAACGACGAGACGTTCGACAAGTTCAAGGAATGTGCGGTGGAGGTGCTCCAGGTCCCCGCGGACAAGATCACCAAGGAGGCCCGGTTCGCCGAGGACCTCGACGCCGACAGTCTGGACCTGGTCGAGCTGGTCATGGCGCTCGAGGAGACCTTCGACGTCACCGTGGACGAGACCGAGCTCGAGGGCATCGAGACCATCGGCCAGGCCTACGACCTGATCGTCGCCAAGATCTGATGCTGCTGGGCATCGGCCCTGACGGTCCGATCGCCGGGCGCCGGGTCGCCATCACCGGACTCGGCGTCCTCGCGTGCTGCGGCACGGGGACCGACGCCTTCTGGGAGGGGCTGCACGGTCCCGCCCCCGACGGCGAGCGGCGGGTCACCGACTTCGACCCCGAGCGCTGGTTCACCACCAAGGACACACGCACGCTCGACCGCTTCGCCCAGTTCAGCGTGGCGGTGGCCGACATGGCGGTGGAGGACGCCGGCGAGCTCGACGCCGACCCGGGACGGTCCGGGGTCATCATGGGCACCGGCGTCGGCGGGCTCCAGTCGCTCGAGACCCAGATCCTGGTCTATGCCGACAAGGGCGCCCGTCGGGTCTCCCCCCGGCTGGTGCCGATGATGATGTCCAATGCCGGGGCCGCCGCCGTCTCGATGCGCCTCGGGTGGCACGGGCCGTCCGAGACGATCATCACCGCCTGCGCGGCGGGTGCCCACAGCATCGCCCACGCCGCCCGCCTGGTCGCCTCCGGACGGTCCGACGTCGCCGTAGGCGGTGCGGCCGAGGCGGGCATGACCAACGTGGGGATCGCCGCGTTCGCCAACATGACGGCGCTCTCCACCACCGGCCACTCCCGACCCTTCGACGTGCGCCGGGACGGGTTCGTCATGACCGAGGGCGCCGGCGCGCTCGTCTTCGAGGACTGGGACCGGGCCGTGGCCCGGGGAGCCCACATCTACGGCGAGCTGTCCGGTGCCGGCAGCACGGCCGACGCCCACCACATCACCGCCCCCGCCCCCGGGGGCTCCGGAGCGGCCGCCTGCATGCTCCAGGCCATGGACGACGCCGGCATCCGGCCCGACCAGGTCCGGCACATCAACGCCCACGGCACCTCCACCCCGCTCAACGACCAGGCCGAGTCCGACGCCATCGGCAAGGTCTTCGGGGGCGACTCGCCGCCGGTGACCTCGACCAAGGGCGTCACCGGGCACGGGCTCGGGGCCAGCGGGGCCATCGAGGCGGTGGCCGCCGCCCTCACCATCCAGCACCGGAGTATCCCGCCGACGTACGGCTACGAGCAGCCCGACCCGGAGATCCACCTCGACATCGTGTCCGGGGCGGCTCGGCCGTGGGAGCCGGGCCCGATCCTCTCCAACTCGTTCGGCTTCGGCGGCCACAACGGGTGCCTGGTCATCTCCCCTGCTTGAGCACCCCGCCGGACGGTTCCACCGTGCCGGGTGCGCAATTCCGGCAGTGACGTTCGGGGAGGTCCGGGCAGCACCTACCGTGGTGGTCTCATGATCGACCCCGCCGCCGCCCTCGAGCACCTCCCCGGACCCGACGAACCGTCGGATCTGGCCATCGGGGCCTTCACGCCCCATGCGCCCTGGATCGTGGTGCCCGATGCCATGCCCTGGCGCTTCGCCCGGGACGGCGACCCGGACGTGGACACCCTGCGCGGTCAGGCCGCCGACCTGGCCCGGACCCTGGTCCGTCCCAAGCACCTCCCATCGGTGGGCCGCGTGGTGACCGTGGTCTACCGGCTCGGCGGCGCCCTCCTGCTGTGGGGCGCGAAGGAGCGGGGCACCCCCGAGTCACGTGCCGGTCTCTCCCGTCGGCTGCGACCCGCCTTCGAGCACCTGGGGCCCACCTACATCAAGCTCGGCCAGATCATCTCGTCGGGCGAGGGGATCTTCCCCGAGGAGCTGGTGGACGAGTTCCGGCTCTTGCGGGACCGGGTGCCGCCCGAGCCCTTCCCCGTCGTCCGCCGCACCGTCGAGGAGGACCTCGGGCGCCCGTTGAGCGAGGTGTTCACGTCCTTCGACCGCCGGCCCATCGCCTCGGCCTCCATCGCCCAGGTGCACGCCGCCACCCTGCAGACCGGCGAGCGGGTCGTGGTCAAGGTCCAACGCAGCCGGGTGGCCCCCCTGGTCCGCCTCGACATCGCCGCCATGGCGTGGATCGCCCCGTTCCTGGTGGGGAGGATCCCGGTGTCGGCCCTGACCAATCCCCCCGCTCTGGTCGAGCTGTTCGCCGAGACCATCGTCGAGGAGCTCGACTTCAGGCTCGAGGCCCAGAACATGCTCGACATCGCCGAGGTGTTCGCCGGGACCGGTCAGCGCACCGTCGTCGTGCCCCGGCCCCATCCGGAGCTGGTCACCCGCCGCGTGCTGGTGATGGAGCACCTCCACGGGTTCTCGTGGGGTGACGCCGAGGGGATGCGGGTGGCGGGCATCGACACCGCAGCGGTGCTGCGCTCGAGCCTCATCACCTTCCTCGAGGGTGCGCTCATCTACGGGGTCTTCCACGGCGACCTGCACGGCGGCAACATGATGGTCCAGGCCGACGGGACGGTCGCCCTGCTCGACTTCGGCATCACGGCCCGGCTGGGCGAACGCAAGCGCCAGGCCTTCCTCCGGCTCCAGATGGGGGCGAGCACCAACGACGTCACCGTCCAGGTGGAGGCCCTCCGCGACCTCGGCGCCCTGCCGCCGGACTCCGACATCGAGGCGGTCATCCGCGATCTCAACCTGGATCGCCCCCCGATCGACCCGACCACGATGACCGCCGAGGAGATGGTGGCCGAACTGCGCGACGTGACCAAGGCGCTCCTCGGCTACGGGGCACGCCTGCCCAAGGAGCTCATGCTGTTCGTCAAGAACATGCTGTTCCTCAACGGCGCCATGGCCACCATGGCCCCCGACGTCGACATCCTCGGCGAGATCATCGCCATCGTGACGTACTTCACCGAGCACCACGGCGAGCGCATCGCTCGCGAGGTGGGCTTCGAGGTGTCGAGCGACACCATCGACCTCGACGGGTACCGGGCGGCGATGGGCTTTGCCGAGGATGCCGATGCCATCACCTTCCGTGATCTGCAGGAGCGCCGCGAGCTCATCGCCAAGCGCCTCGAGGCCCACGAGCACCCGAGGCGCCGAGTCCCGCTCCTACGGGCCGCCTACCGGCTGTTCCGCCCCCACCGGGACTGACCGGAAACGCTGGTCGGAGGTGGCTCAGCCGGCGTCGATGGCGGTGCGCAGCGAGCCCACGAACTGGGCGGCCCCGTCGGGACCCCCGCCCTCGAGCAGGCGCCGCACCAGAGCCGAGCCGACCACGACCCCGTCGGCCACCTCGCACACCGTGGCGGCCTGATCGGGGGTGGAGACGCCGATGCCCACGCACACGGGAAGGTCGGTGACGGCCTGGATCCGGCCGGCCACCTGGCGGGCGGAGTTGGCCAGCACCGCCTGCTCGCCGGTCACCCCCATCCTCCCGACGGCGTAGACGAAGCCACGGGTCCGCTCACAGATCGCCCCGATGCGGTCCTCCGGGGTGGAGGGCGCCACCAGCAGCACGGTGGCGACGTCCTCGGAGTCGGCCGCCTCGGCCCAGGCACCCGCTTCTTCGAGCGGCAGGTCGGGGATGATCGCCCCGGACACGCCCGACTGGTGCATGGAACCGGCGATCCGGGCGTGGCCGGCCCGATAGATCAGGTTGTAATAGGTCATCACCACCAGGGGAACGCCCACGTCGACCCGGCTGAGGTCGGCCAGGACGCCCTCCGGCGTCGTCCCCCGGCCCAAGGCGCGCCGCGAGGACTCCTGGATGACCGAGCCGTCGATCATCGGGTCGGAGAAGGGGATGCCGATTTCGATGCCGTCGGCCCCCGCCCCGGCCAGGGCCTCCAGCACCAGCAGCCATTCGTCGTCCAGCCCGGCGGTGACGTACGGGATCAGGAGCTTGTGCCCGGCGTCCCGACGGGCACGCAGTGACGACTCGAGGGTGCCCGGCGTATAGGTCGTCGGCGACCCGGTCACGACCGGCCCCGCAGGATGTCGCGCACCTGGGCGACGTCCTTGTCGCCCCGACCGGACAGGTTGACCAGGACCGTCGTGCCCGGCGCCAACTCGCCGCTGGCGGCCGCAGCCACCACCCAGGCGAGTGCGTGGGCCGACTCGAGGGCGGGCAGGATGCCCTCGGTCCGGGCCAGGAGCTGGAACGCCTCCAGCACGTCCTCGTCGCCGGCCGACACGTAGCGGGCCCGTCCGAGGTCGGCCAGGTGGGCGTGCTCGGGCCCGATGCCCGGATAGTCGAGTCCCGCCGAGATCGACTCCGCCTCGAGGATCTGCCCCGCCTCGTCCTGGATCAGCGCGCTGTGCATCCCGTGGAGCACGCCGGGGATGCCAGTGGTCACCGCAGCCCCGCCCGATGCCTCGACGGCCACCAGCTCCGACGACGTGGCGTCGGCGAAGCCGGCGAAGATGCCCGCCGCATTCGACCCCCCGCCGGCACAGGCCACCACCACGTCCGGGTCGCCACCGTCCAGCAGTTGGTTGCACTGGACCCTGGCCTCCTCGCCGATGACCCGCTGGAATTCCCGGACCATCCACGGGTAGGGGTGCGGGCCCATGACCGAACCGAGGCAGTAGTGGGTGTCGTCCACCGAGGCCACCCACGCCCGCAGGGCCTCGTTCACCGCGTCCTTCAGCGTGCGGCTGCCGGCAGTGACCGGGACGACGGTGGCGCCCAGCAGCTCCATCCGGAACACGTTGAGCTCCTGGCGCTGGGTGTCGACCTCGCCCATGTAGACGACGCACTCCATGCCGAACAGGGCGGCGGCCGTGGCCGTGGCCACTCCGTGCTGACCGGCACCGGTCTCGGCGATCAGCTTGTGCTTGCCCATGCGGCGGGCCAGCAGGCCCTGCCCCACCACGTTGTTGAGTTTGTGGGAGCCGGTGTGGGTCAGGTCCTCCCGCTTCAGGAGCACCCGGACGCCCAACTGCTCGGACAGTCGTCCACAGTCGGTGACCGGTGTGGGCCGGCCGCCGTAGTTGCGGAGGATGCCGTCGAGCTCGGCCCGGAACGCAGGGTCGGCCCACGCGTGGCGAAAGGCGGCCTCGAGCTCGATGCACGCCGGCACGAGGGACTCGGGGACGTAGCGGCCCCCGAAGTCGCCGAAGCGCCCGGTCGGTCCCGGGTCGCCCATGATGGCGCCGGTGGTGGTCGTGTCAGTGGTCATCGTCACGTGCTCGCTGTTCGGTTCCCTTGGTGGTGGTCGGGCCCGCTGAAGGGCTCGACGGGTGTTCGGAGCCGGCCCGGTCCGGGCCGAGGGTGGTGCGGGCGGTGGTCATCCCTCGTCCTGCCAGTCAAAGAGCTCGGTGGCCTGGCGGGCACCAGGATCGACCGGACCGCCGTCCGGTCCTGGCTCGTCCGCCCGGCGCTCCCCGGCCACCCTCCGACCCGCCTCCCGGGCGGCGTGCACGAAGTCGCGCACCTTGCCGGGGTCCTTCACCCCGGGGGACGCCTCCACGCCGCTGGCCACGTCCACGCCCCACGGGTGGAGGTGGGCGATGGCCGCACCCACGTTGTCGGGTCGGAGGCCGCCGGACAGCAGGAGTCGGGACGGGTCCACGATCCCCTCGGCCATCCGCCAGTCGAAGAGCTCACCGGAGCCCGGATTGGGCCCGTCGACCAGCAGGGTCTGGGCACCGTACTCGGCGAACCGCTCGATGTTCCGGTGCCCGGCCGGGAAGGCCTTGATCACCCAGTTGACCCGCTCCGCCACCCATCGGGTGTCCTCGGCCGACTCGAACCCGTGCAACTGCACCGCCCGCAGCCCGATCTGACCGGCGATCTCGACCACCCGACGGGGGGACTCGTCCCGGAACACCCCGACCGTGACCGTCTCGTGGGGCAGCCGCTTCACGATGTCGGCCACCGCCGACGGCGCCATCTGTCGCGGGGAAGGGGCGAAGACGAACCCCACCGCCGATGCGCCCATGCCCACGGCCAGCAGGGCGTCCCCCTCGGAGGTGATCCCGCAGATCTTGACGAACAGCTCGGGGCCGTCGGTGCCGTCCGACATCGGACCACTCATGCCCGAGCGCCGAGCAGGCCGTCGACCGCCGCGCTCCGGTCAGCCGACCGGACCAGGGTCTCCCCCACCAGTACGCCCGAATAGCCAGCTGAGGCCAGGCGGGAGACGTCGTCTGCGTCCCGGATGCCGGACTCGGCCACGGCGACGACGCCGGCGGGCATCCGCTCCCCCATCCGCACGGCCCGCTCACGATCGACCTCGAAGGTCCGCAGGTCCCGTTGGTTGACGCCGATCAGGACCGCGCCGACTGCCAGCGCCCGCTCCAGCTCGGGCTCGTCGTGCACCTCCACCAGCGCGGCCAGGCCCAGCTCACGGGCCAGGCCCAGGAACGAGGTCAGTTCGGTGTCGTCCAGGGCGGCGACGATCAGCAGCACGGCGTCTGCACCCATGGTCCGGGCGTCGCACACGTCGAGGGCGCTGACGGTGAAGTCCTTGCGCAGCACCGGCAGTGCGCACGCCGCCCGGGCGGCCACCAGGTCGGCACGACTGCCTCCGAAGAAGGCCTCGTCGGTCAGCACCGACAGGCACGAGGACCCACCCGACTCGTAGTCGACGGCCACCATGGCAGGGTCGAGCGTCGGGTCGAGTTCGCCCTTGGAAGGGGAGCGCCGCTTGATCTCCGAGATCACGGCCATCCCCCGCTCCTCCCGTCCGCGGACCAGCGCCCCCACGAAGTCGCGTCGGCCGTCCGCTCCCTCACCGAGGCACAGCTCCCTGGCTTCGTCGACAGCGGCGCCCGGGTCGCGACGGTCCTCGGCCGCGGCAGCGCGGTGGGCAGCGAGGATCGAGTCGAGATAGGCCGGCATCCCGGCCCAGCCTACCGGCGCCGCGTCCCCGGTCGGTGGTGGCGACCTCACACTTCCCTCACGATGTCGCCGCTTCGCCCGGGTGCGGTGGCAGGCTGGTTCGGTGGCGGGTCCCGAGATGTGCGTGGTGGTGATCGAGGACGACCACCACATCAGCGACCTGGTCGCCCTCTACCTCCGGCGCGACGGGTTCCGTGTGCTGCAGGCGAACGACGCCGATGCGGGGCTGGTGATGATCGCCCGGGAGCGGCCCACACTGGTCGTGGTCGACATCGGACTGCCGGGCGAGCTCGACGGCCTCGACGTGTGCCGGAGCCTGGCCGCGCGCAACCCTCCCGTACCGGCGCTCATCCTGAGCGCACGCGACGACGAGGTCGACCGCATCCTCGGCCTGGAGCTCGGTGCAGACGACTACATGACCAAGCCCTTCAGCGCACGGGAGCTGGTCGCCCGGGTCCATGCCATCCTCCGGCGGACGACCTCGTCCGGCTCGGGAACCGACCTGGCCGTGGCCACGTTCGGGGGCGTGGTGGTCGACATCGGGCGCCACGAGGCCACTGTCGGCGGCGAGGTGGTGGCGCTGGCCACCCGCGAGTTCGGCCTGCTCGCCTTCCTCGTCCGCAACGAGGGGCTCGCCCTGTCGCGCCAGCAACTGCTCGACGCGGTCTGGGGCACCGACTGGTACGGCGACGAGCGCACCGTCGACGTCCATGTGCGCCAACTCCGCAAGAAGCTCGGCGCCGACCTGCCACTCGCCACCGTGTGGGGCGTGGGCTACCGGCTCGGATGACCGTGCTCCCCGCCGATCCTCCGCTCCACCGCATCCGGCTGGAACCGGCATGAGACGCCGCCTGACCATCGCCATCATCGCCCTGGTGGTGGTGACCGTGGCGCTCACCACCGCGGGCAGCTACGTACTGATCCGGCGTGCGACCGTGTCGACGGCGCAACAGGAGCTGGCCAGTGAGGCTCGGGCCATCTCCCGCACGTTCTCGGCCCGGGTGGGCCTGACCCGGGCCGCATTCGACCGGGAGCTCGCCGTCGTCACCAGTGCCGGTGCCTTCGGTTCCGTCCGGTTCGTCCTCCTCCGACCCGACGGCAGTTCCACCGGGAGTCCGGGCGGAGGCCTCACCCCGGCCCAGATCCACCCGGCCGCCCTGCTCGCCGGAGGACAGGTGACCGGCCACACCCGCTCCCTGCTCGCCTACTCGGCCGTCCCGACCCCGCTCCAGGCCACGACCAGGGGGACACCGGTGCTGGTGGTGACCCGCCAGATCCACAGTCCGGTCAACGGGCTCCGGTACTTCGGGATGATCGGGCTGGTGGCCGCCCTGGCCGCCGCCCTGGTGGCCGCCGCCCTGGCCCGCCGCTTCACCCGAGGATCCCGAGTTCACCTGACTGGCCGAGTCGATCAACATCATGGGGGTCAACCTGGTCCGGGCCCGCGACCAGGAGCGCCAGTTCCTGATGTCGGTCTCCCACGAGATGCGCACGCCGCTCACCTCCATCAGGAACT
>Ga0209048_10003829_pt1 | contig 14529 bp, 10 predicted proteins | sample FrelakmetCRP12CR_FD_187146 | JGI IMG/M metagenome (GOLD analysis project Ga0209048, IMG submission 187146) | Freshwater lake sediment microbial communities from the University of Notre Dame, USA, for methane emissions studies - CRP12 CR (SPAdes)... | ecosystem: Environmental > Aquatic >... | reverse complement strand
CAGCTCGCTGCGATCGAGCACGTTGTCGTAGATGCCGTTGCCGTTGTAGTCGATGCCGTGCACGACGATGACGGCATTGCCGGCCCGGATCGCCGCCGCGACCCCCGGGGGAACCGTGAACTGCCGCGTGTAGCGGATGGTCCCGGTGGTCGTGGTCGGGTAGCGCGAGAAATCGATGATGCTCTTGGGGCTCGTGTCGCCGTGGGAGGTCAGCGATACCTGTGGCGGACCGTAGAACTTGATCCCGTCGGTCGTGCTGATCGACAGGTGCCCGTTGTGCAAGCTCGCCGCCGACGCGGGCGGGCACACGCCCTGGCGGCCCGCGTGGATGTGCATTGCGTGCGCTGCGTTGTTGAGCAGCCCGTTCGTGTCCACGGTGACCGAGACGACGTTGCCGTTCAGGTGGACGGTGGCGGTACCGCTGCCCGTGACCCGGTTTGTCCGGACCGGTTGCGCGGCGGCCGCGAACGGCGTTCCGGACGGTGTGGAGGAACCGCCGCCCGAGCTCACGGCGATCACGACGACGACCGCGGCGACGATCAGCACCAGAGCCGCGAGGATCGGCCCGCGAGAGCGCTTGCGCGAGCGTCCGCCCGCGGCCGGCGGCGGGCTCGGCGGATCCGCCGGCGGCGGGGTCAATGAGACTGGCGGCACGGTGGGCGGCGGAGCCGGCGGCTCGGCTGGCGGGGCCGGCGTAGATGAAGCGGCCGCCAGCTCGGTCGGCGGCACGGTGGGCGGCGCGGCCGATGCCGCCGGTATGGAAGGCACGGCAGGCGGCTCGCTCGCCGGCGGCGGCGTCGGGGCCTCGGCCTGCGGGACGAAGGTCGCTGCCGCTGCCGCTGCTGCTGCCGCCGGTGGAGCGACCTCCAACGGTGGCTCGCTGATGTCCGTCTCCTGGGCGACGGGCTCGGGGAGATCCGGCGCTGACGGCTCAGCGGGTCCCGGCAGCGGCGTCGCTTCGCCGGTCCCGACGATCGTGGGGGGCCCCGTGCGGCGCAGCCCGCTCAGCGCCGCGGCCGCATCGGCGGCGAAGTCTCCGGCCGAGAGGTAGCGATCGCTCGACTCCTTGGCCATCGCCTTCTCGAGCACGGGCACGAAGGCGGGGTAGGTGTCGGTGATCTCGCCCTCGAGCGGAGGGGGCGGATCGTGGACGTGAGCGAACAGCGTCGCCACCGAGTTCTCACGCTCATAGGGCACCTTGCCGGTGAGCATCTGGTAGAGGACGCAGCCGAGCGCGTAGATGTCGGTCCGCGCGTCGGTCCGCGAGCCGGTGATCTGCTCGGGCGCCATGTAATCGACGGTTCCGACCATCAAACCCTTCGCGGTCAGGGCTGAGGCGCCGTCGAACTTCTTGGCCAGGCCGAAGTCGGTCAGGTAGGCGTGCTCCTGGCCGTCCTTGACGGTGATGAGGATGTTCGCCGGCTTGACGTCTCGGTGGACCAGTCCGCCGCGGTGCGCGGCGTCGAGCGCGGATGCGCACTGCTCAAGGAGGTCGACCGCCCGCGCCGGCTCGAGCGCTCCCTGCTTGATCAGGATCGCGCGCAGGTCGGTGCCGATCACGTAGTCCATCACGAAGAACAGCATCCCGTTGTGGTCGCCGGCATAGTGGATCCCGACGATGTTGGGGTGGTGCAGCGAGGCGGCGATCCGCACCTCGCGCCGGAACCGCTGCCGGAACTGCTCGTCCTCGGCCAGTCCGGGGGCGAGGACCTTGAGCGCGTAGATCCGGTTCAGCGCGACGTTCGTGGCGCGGTACACGAGCCCCATCCCGCCGCGCCCGATCAGCTCGTCGATCCGGTATCCCCCGACCACAGAGCCGCTCTGCAGCTGGTCACCTCTCACCGCCATGTGTGGATCCTCCCAGGAACCGTGCTACGTCGAGTGTAAGAATCGCACACGCGTGGACGTATCGCCAGCGGACTACCGCCACGGGACGCAATAGAGGGCATGCTCGCCGAGCAGTCCTTTGAAGTGATGCTCGCCCCGGGGCTCGAACTGGAAGCTCGGATCGCTTTCTGTGTACTCCTTGAGCGACGAGGACACGAGGATCTCCCCGGCCTCGGCGTAAGCGGCGATCCGCGCCGCCAACACGACGTTGCGCCCGAGGAGCTCATCGGGGTTGGCAGCGATCACGTAGCCGGAGTGCAGCCCGATCCGCAGCGCCAGCGCCTGGGACTCGTCGTCACCGTCGCTGCCGGCGAAGGTGCGCTGCAGCTCCACGGCGGCGTGGAGACCGCCGTGGGCGCTGTCGAACGAGGCCAGGAATCCGTCCTGCTCGAACTTGACCACCTGTCCGTCGTGCAGGGCGAGCAGCCGCTCGACGAGCAGATGATGGTCGGCGAGCAGCCGCTCCCAGCGGTCGGGACCCAGCCGCGCGGCGACGGCGCCGGCATCGGCCACGTCGCTGAGCATCAGCGTGAGCGCTCCGTCCGGCGAGCTCAGCCGGCTGACTGCGGGCGTCAGCGGCTCGAGCGCCGAGGCGATCACGTCGATCGAGGTGAGGTGTACCGAAGGTTCCACGTCCCAGCCTTTGCGCCCCCGCAATCCCGCGAGCATACCTTGACACGCATCCAGAACCGGACCAGAATCGCCCGCCTGGGATGAAGGGGGCTCTTGACCACGGGAACCGCGTCAGCGCATTTCCCCCGATCGGCGACTACGGGTTCCTGTCCGACTGCCAGACGACCGCGCTGGTCGCGCCCAACGGCAACGTCGAGTGGCTGTGCCTGCCCCGCATGGACTCGCCGAGCGTGTTCGGCGCGATCCTCGATCGCGACGCGGGGGGATTCCGCGTCTCACCGGCTGACGTGAGCGTTCCCGCGGCCCGGCGGTACATCCCGGGCACGATGGTGCTGGAGACGAGCTGGGAGACGCGCATGGGCTGGGTGATCGTGAGCGATGCGCTGAGCATCGGTCCCTGGCATCATGAGACCGAGCGATCGCACACGCACACGCGCTCGCCCACCGACCACGAGGCCGACCACGTGATGCTGCGTCTGATCAAGTGCGTGCAGGGATCGGTCGAGATCAAGCTCGAATGCGAGCCGGCGTTCGACTACGGCGGCCTCGCGGCCGACTGGTCCTACGCCGGCTCGGGCTACAACGAGGCGCTGGCGCGCTCCGAGGGCATGGACACCGAGCTGCGGCTCGTCACCGACCTGCGGCTGGGGTTCGAGGGGCCGCGCGCACGGGCCCGGACGATGCTGCACGAGGGCGAGGTCGCGTTCGTCGCGCTCGGCTGGTCGCCGCACCCGATGCCGAGCAGCTACGAGGAAGCGGACGCCTGGCTGGCGCGCACCGGGCGCTTCTGGCAGGAGTGGCTGAAGCACGGCACCTTCCCCGATCATCCGTGGCGCTCGCACCTGCAGCGCAGCGCGCTGACGCTCAAGGGCCTCACCTACACGCCCTCGGGGGCGATGATCGCCGCGGCCACGACGTCGCTGCCGGAGACACCGGGCGGCGACCGCAACTGGGACTACCGCTACAGCTGGATCCGGGACTCCACATTCATGCTGTGGGCGCTCTACACGCTCGGCTTCGACGAGGAGGCCAACGACTTCTTCTACTTCGTGGCCGACGTGGTCGAGGCGGAGGAGGGACACCTCCAGGTGATGTACGGGATCGGCGGCGAGAGCACGCTCCAGGAGCAGGAGCTCCGCCACCTCTCCGGCTACGACCATGCGCGCCCCGTGCGGATCGGAAACGGCGCCTATGACCAGCAACAGCACGACGTGTGGGGTGCCGTGCTCGACTCGATCTACCTGCACACCCGCTCGCGCGATCAGCTGCCGGACCGGCTGTGGCCGATCGTCAAGCGCCAGGTGGAGGCGGCGCTGGCGCACTGGCGCGACCCCGACTGCGGGATCTGGGAGGTCCGCGGCGAGCCCCGGCACTTCACCTCATCGAAGCTGATGTGCTGGGTCGCGGCCGACCGGGGCGCGCGACTCGCCCGCCTCCGAGCCGACGACGCGACGGCGGAGCGCTGGGAGGCCGCCGCCGCGGAGATCCACGCCGATATCTGCACGAACGGAGTGGACCAGCGGGGGGTGTTCGTGCAGCACTACGACACGGAGGCGCTGGACGCATCGGTGCTGCTGATGCCGCTGGTGCGCTTTCTCCCGCCCGACGATCCGCGCATCTGCGACACCGTGCTGGCGATCGCCGAGGAGCTGACCGAGGAAGGCCTGGTGCTGCGCTACCGCGTCGATGAGACCGACGACGGCTTCTCCGGCGAGGAGGGCACGTTCACGATCTGCTCGTTCTGGTTGGTCTCGGCGCTGGCGGAGATCGGAGAGCTGGCCCGGGCCCGGGGACTGTGCGAGAAGCTGCTCTCCTACGCGAGTCCGCTGGCGCTGTACGCCGAGCAGATCGACCCGATCACGGGCCGGCACCTGGGCAACTTCCCGCAGGCGTTCACGCATCTGGCCCTGATCAACGCGGTCGTGCACATCATCACCGCCGAGCGGCAGATCGAGCTGCGCGCGCTCGCCCGCGAGCCCGAGCTCGACCGCCCCGCCAGCGGCCTGTGAGCCATCTCACCTCCCGGGATCGCCGAACCTGGGTTAGAGTGCGCCCAGGCAGTCAGGCGCGTCAATAGGTACAGGGGTCCGTGCACACGGTCAAGTCGCCGGAGGGGAAGCCATTCGCGAACGCTTTTCGGCGTCTCGGCGGCGCGCACGAGGCTGAGCTGTTCGGTCCCCGTGGCCGCCTGCCGCAGCGCGGTGAGCCGGACACGAGCCGCCAGACCGCGCTGCTCGTCCTGGCCGGGCTGATCCTGGCCGGACTGGCGCTGCGCCTGGCCGTGTCGCGCGGGATCTGGCTCGACGAGGCGATCAGCATCCACCAGGCGCGGCTGTCGCTGCACGGCCTGTTCGAGAACCTGTACAACGGCGACCGCCAGCCGCCCCTCTACCACCTCGTGCTGTGGCTGACCATCCGCGCCTTCGGCCACGGCGAGTTCGCCGTCCGGCTCCCGTCGCTGATCGCCGGGACGCTCGTGATTCCGGTGCTCTACGAGCTGGGACGGGAGTTGTACGACCGCCGTACCGGGCTGATCGCCGCCGCATTCGCCGCCGTCTCGCCGCTGCTCATCTGGTACGCGCAAGAGGTGCGGATGTACGAGTTCGTGGCCCTATTCGGTCTGCTCGCTCTGCTGACGCAGCTGCGCGTGATCCGAAACCCGACGATGCTCAACTGGGCGGCGTACATCCTCGCCACCGCCGCGCTGCTGTGGTCGCACTACTTCGGGCTGCTCCTGATCGCCGTGCAGCAAGTCGTGTTCGTCGCCGTTCTCGTTCATCGCAGGCGCAACCGCCAGCCGACCAAAGCACTGGCCCTGGGCTTTGTCTACTCGGCCGCGGTGCTCGTGATGCAGCTCGTGCCCCTCCTGGTGTTCGCCCACCACCAGTATCAGGTCACGTCGGGCGCGGCCGGCTCGCCGAGCGGCACCTACGATTTCCTGTCCTTCTACTCCGTGCTCGCGAATATGGCCTGGTCGCTGTGGGGCTATCAGCCGGATGCCACGACCGTGCTCCTGGCGGCGATGTGGCCGCTGTTCCTGCTCGGCTCGCTGGTCCTGCTCGGCCGGGGTGGGTCGCGCCAGACGATGAGCCTCGCCGCCGCCGCCATCGTTCTCGTCCTGCTGCTGATCGTCGTGTCGGCATTCGACCGGTCGCTGTTCGAGGTGCGCAACTTCCTGATCCTCGTGCCGCTGGTGCTGCTCCTGAACGCGCGGCTGGTCACGGGCTGGATCCGCAAACCCCGGGCGCGGTTGCTGGTCGCCGGCGCGATCGTCGCGACCATGCTCGTCGGCCTGGCCGATCAGCAGCTGAACAAGGCCAATCCGCGGCTGTTCGACTTCCGCGGCGCGATCCAGGACATCAAGGCGAACGGCGGACCGAACAGCCTCGTCCTCTACGAGCCGGGCGACATGCGCTACGTGCTCGAGTACTACGCGCCGGAGCTCCGCAGCCAGCCCCTCTCGGTCCCCGTGTCGGCACAGCGGGAGGGGAGCCCCGTGTTCGTCCTCGCCTCCTTCCGGGGCAACAAGGCGTTCTTCAACGAGACGAACAAGGTGGTCGGTCAGCTGACCTTCTTCCGAACGCTCGTGCACCGCTTCACGACCCCGCAAACCATCGTCTGGGAGTTTCAATGAGCAGTCGGCCCTGGGACGTCCGTCTTCGCCGCGTGACGTGGCAGCCGGTGCCGAGCACCTGGAGCGTGCGTCGGCGCGTGCGCCTGCTGATCCTCCTCGGGGTGCCCTGCGCCGTGTGGTACTTCGGCTGGCTGCTCAACCCGGACCGAGTCAGCACCCCGTACCTGTACGGCATCCTGATCGCCGCCGAGCTGTTCAACCTGATGCAGGCGCTCGGGTTCTGGTGGACCGTCTCCCACGAGCGCGTGCGCGAACGGAGGGCACCGAGTCAACGGGTGGCCGTCGATGTCTTCATTCCCGTCTACAAGGAGCCGGTGGACATCGTCGACCTGACCGTGGCCGCCGCCGTCGGCCTGCGCGGCGCGGACGTCAGGGTCCATGTCCTCGACGACGGCAACGACGACGCGATGCGCGACCTCGCCGCCCGCTACGGCGCGGGCTACATCCGCCGGCCCGAGCACACCGGCGCCAAGGCGGGCAACATCAACCACGCGCTGACCAAGACCGACGCGCCGTTCATCGCCGTCTTCGACTCCGACCACGTGGCGGACCCGGACTTCCTCGAGGCCACGCTGGGGTGGATGGATGATCCCAAGATCGCCTTCGTGCAGACGCCGCAGTACTACGCCAACACCGAGCACAATCGCATTGCCGCGGCGTCATGGGCCCAGCAGGCCCTGTTCTTCGGGGCCATCTGTCGCGGCAAGGATGGCCTCGACGCCGTGTTCTGCTGCGGCACCAACGTGCTGTTCCGGCGGGAGGCGTTCGAGAGCGTGGGCGGGTTCCCGACGAACTCGCTCACCGAGGACTTCGAGCTCTCGATCCACCTCCACGAGCAGGGCTGGAGCTCGGCCTACCTGCCTGAGGTCCTGTCCCGCGGCCTCGGTCCCGAGGACACCGCCGCCTACGTCTCCCAGCAACAGCGCTGGGCCCGGGGCTGTCTGTCGGGCATCCCGCGCGCCCTGCGGGCCCGGCTGCCCCTGAAGCTGAAGGCGCAGTACCTGCTCTCAGGCCTGTACTTCCTGTCCGGCTGGACCGTCCTGATCTACATGTGCTTCCCGGTGATCCGTCTGCTCGGCGGCGGCCAGCCGATCGGCGGCATCAACGCGCCGATCTTCCTGCTGCACTTCGTGCCCTATTACGCCGTGGCGCTGACGATGGCCGCCATCGCCGGCGCGGGCACCTACACGTTCGCCGCGTTTGCCCTGTCGGCCGCCAACTTCTGGATCCACGTGCTGTCGACGGTCTACACCGTGCTGCGCAAGAAGGGCTCCTTCGTCGTGACTCCGAAGAAGGGCGCCGAGGCCCGTCAGCCGGCGGCGGTGATGCCCGCGCTGGCGGCCGTCGGGATCCTGGTCGCGGCCAGCATCTACGGTCTCGCACACAATCCGGACGCCGCCACGATCAACAACGTCTCCTTCGCCCTGGTCCACGTCTCGATCCTGATGACCGGATGCTGGGCGGCGCTCCAGAAACCGCCGGCGCCGGCATCGGGGGTATTCGAGCCGGCCGAGGTCGCGGCGTGAGCCGGCGTATGCGCGATGTCGTCGTGACCGTCGTGGCGGTGACGCTCGGTGGCGTGGCGCTGTTCCTGCTCGCCGGCTGCGGTGGGTCGAGTCCGACTCAGAGCGCGACCGCGCAGGTCCAGGCCCAGCCGCAGGACAAGGCCGTAGCCGCCGCGCGACTGTTCCTGGACCGCTATGTCATGCCGTACGGGCGCGTGAGCCGGATCGATCAGGGGGGCGACACCGTCGGTGAGGGACAGGCCTACGGAATGTTGCTGGCCGCAGCCATCGGCGACTCGCGCCGCTTCGACGCGATCTGGGGGTGGACGCAGAACAATCTCCGGCGGCCTGACGGACTGATCTCGTTCCTCTGGGCCCACGGTCACGTGCAGGATCCGCAGGCGGCCTCGGACGCCGACCTCGACGCCAGCCGCGCGCTGCTCGTCGCCGCGTGTCGCTTCCAGCGCCCGGCTCTGCGCCAGCAGGCGATTGCGCTGGGGAAGGCGATCATGCAGGGGGAGGTCGGGGGCTCCTTCCGGGGCGCCCCGGTGCTCACGGCCGGTCCCTGGGCGATCACGCCGGTGCTCACGGTGGACCCCAGCTACTTCGCGCCGGCCACGTTCGCGGACCTGCGCGCCGCCTCTGGCGACAGCACCTGGGACAGCGTGGCGGCGAGCTCGCGCTCGATCACGAGCACATTGATGCCGGCTGCGGGGCGGCTGCCTCCGGACTGGGCGCGGATCGAGGGCGACACGGTCGTGCCGATCGGCTCGCCGAGCAACGTGCAGACGCCGCCCCAGTTCGGCTTCGATGCCGTCCGCACGCTGGTCCGGATGGCGGAGGATCCCAACCCGGCCGGACGCCAGATCGCGGCCCGGGCCTGGCCGGTCTTTGCCGGGCAGGACCCGACCAAGCTGCCCGTCGAGCACGACCTGTCCGGACGCCCGATCGGACACACGCTGCATCCCGTCGTGCTCGTGGCCGCGGCCGGGGCGGCCGATGCCGCCGGCCAACCGGCGGCCCGGGACGGCCTGCTCGACGCGGCCGCGGCCCAGGACAGGCGCTTGCCAACCTACTACGGCGCCGCCTGGGTGGCCCTGGGCCGGATCATGCTCACCACGAACCTGCTCGACGTCAACTGCTCACGCTGACTCGCCGACCGCCGCGAGCACGGCCGCGCGGAAGGCCGCCGCGGTGGGACGGTCGGCCCGCGCCTTGGCCATCGTGCGCCGCATCACCTCATCGAGCGCGGCGGGCACGTCGCCTCGTCGCTCGCGCACCGAGGCGGGCTCGGCGTTGAGCTGCGCCCACATCTTGGCCATCCCGCCCCTCTGGTCCGCGAACGGGGCTTCGCCCGCCAGCATCTCGTACAGCACGCAGCCGAGGCTGTAGACGTCGCCCCGGTCGTCGGGCTCGCTGCCCTCGATCTGCTCCGGCGCCACGTAGTCGACGGTGCCCAGCACCTGATCCGCGGCGGTCAGGCCGGCGGCTGTCTCCGCCCGCTTGGCCAGTCCGAAGTCGGTGAGATAGGCGTGATCCTCAGGGGTCACAATCACGTTGGAGGGCTTGACGTTGCGGTGCACGAGCCCCTTCTCGTGGGCCACCGCGAGCGCCGCGGCGATCTGGGCGGCGATCCGCGCCGCCCGCCTGGGCTCCAGCGGGCCGTGGTCCTGGATCAGCGTGCCGAGCTCGGTGCCCTCGACCCATCGCGAGGCGGTGTAGACGCTCCCGTCCTCCTCGCCCGCCGCGTACAGGGGGACGACGTTGGGGTGGTCGAGCGCGGCCACGATCCTCGCCTCGCGGCGTAGGCGCTCGCGAATGACCGGATCGCGGGCCACCTCGGGCTCGACCAACTTGAGCGCGACGGGCCGGTCGAGCCGTACCTGGCGGGCGCGGTACAGAATCCCGATCCCGCCGGCGCCGACGACGCTCTCGACCTCGTATCCGGCGAAGGTGGAGCCGGGGGCGAGCATCTGGGCTAGAGGTCGCGCTCGGAGATCAGGCCGGCGGAGAAGGCCCGTTCGGCCAGGCGGACCCGCGTCGCGTCGCCCGGCAGCCCCTCGATGCCGAACTTCGCGTACAGCACGCGGAGATGGGTCCTCACCGCACCGACGGACAGGACGAGCTCGTCGGCGATCTGCTGATCGGTGGCCGGGCTGGCGAATCCGCTCCGGCCCTTGTACGGGCGACACAACGCCACCAGGACGCGGCGCTGGTTGCTCGAGAGGACGACGTCGGCCGGGGTCCCGGGTGCGCCGGCGGGCCCCGGCGCCTCCGGCCCCGGCGTCCCCGGCTCGGGCGCGCGGAAGGTGACCGTGGTCGCCCCGAAGCGCAGCGTGTCGCCGTCGTTCAGCCGGTGCCGGCCGCTCAGGCGCTGCTCGTTGACGAACGTGCCGTTGCGCGACAGGCCGTCGTCGACGAGCACCCACGCGTCCTGCGCCCGCTCGAACCGGGCGTGGAGGCGCGAGACCTGATCGTCCCAGTCGAGCACGAGGTCCGACGCCGGCTGGCGTCCGACCTCGGCCTGCGCCGCGTCGGGGGCGAACACGTACAGCTGCTGCCGGCCCTCACCATCGCTGTAGATCAGGAATGGCCGGCCCGCGCGTTCGGCCTCCACGCGAGCCTGCAGGTCGGAGACGAACTGCGCGTCGGCGGGAGTCTGTGCGGACACGCGGCCATTATCTCGGGGAAGCTCAGTGGTGTCGAGCGCGGTCGAGGCGTAGGCTTGCCAGCCGATGGCCGGCGAGCAGTTGCGGGTGACCGAGGGCAAGGCGCGCGGCGCGCGTCTGAGCGTTGACGCCGACCTGCTGATCGGCCGGCTGGCGCCCGACGACGAGGGGCGGCTCGGCGATGACGCTGAGATCTCACGCCGTCACGCCTACGTCTCGCGCGGCTCAGACGGGGAGCTGACGATCGAGGACCTCGGGTCGGCGAACGGGACGTTCGTCAACGACGAGCGCATCGACGTCCCCGTGATGCTCGAGGCCGGTGACGTCGTCCGGGTGGGCAAGACGGTCCTGGAGGTGACCGACGCCTCTGGCGCCGTGCCGGAGACATCGCCGTCGGTGGCGGCAGCGCCGGCGACCGAGCTCGCGGTCGCCCCGGCCGACCGGGGCGTCGTGCTCGTGGCTACCGCCGGTCCGGCGTCAGGGCGCCGCCTCACCGTGAGCGACGAGCTGCTGATCGGGCGGGAGGTGAGCGGAGAGGGGAGGCTGAGCGACGATCCCAAAGTCTCACGCCGGCACGCGCGCGTGGCCCGCGACGCGGGTGGGCGGCTGACGATCGAGGACCTCGGGTCGGCGAACGGGACGTTCGTGAACGGCGAGCGCATGGGCGGCTCTCAGGTGCTCGCGGTGGGGGACTCGGTGCAGATCGGCGCGACGACCCTCGAGGTGACCGAGCTCGGGCCGGCACCCGCCGCTCCGCTCGCCCCTGCGGCGCCGGCGCCCGCCGCCGCCGAGGCCCCGGCCCCCCCGCCCCCGGTCGCCCCGCGTCCCTCCGCTCCCCCGGCCCCGGCCTCGGGCGAGCTGGGGCTGACTCCCGTCCTGCCGCTTGGCGCGGTGTTCGCGGGTTGCCGGGTGGAGGAGGTCATCGGCCACGGCGCCATGGGGGTCGTCTACCGGGCCGAGGAGCTCGCGCTGCAGCGTCCGGTGGCGCTCAAGCTCATCCTCGCCGAGCACTCCCAGGACGAGCGCTTCCGGGAGCGCTTCCGGCGCGAGTCGCAGATCACCGCCGCGATCGACCACCCCAATGTGATCACGATCTTCGATGCCGGCGACGAGAACGGCGTGCTGTTCATCATGATGCGCCTGGTCGAGGGCACGGACCTGCGCGCGGTGATCGATGCTGAGGGAGCCGTCGAGCCGCTCCGGGCCGCGCGGATCGTGCGCCAGGTCGGCGCCGCGCTCGACGCCGCCCACGCCCGCGGGATGCTGCATCGCGACATCAAGCCCTCCAATGTCCTGCTCGCCCGCGATGACCACGTATACCTCAGCGATTTCGGGCTGGCCAAGCGCGCCGACTCGGGCGGCGGACTGACGCGGCACGGGACGGTCATCGCGCGAGCCGGGTACGTGGCGCCCGAGCAGATCCTGAACGAGCGCGTCGACGCCCGCGCGGACGTCTACGCGCTCGGGTGCCTGCTGTTCGAGGCCCTCACCGGGGAGCCGCCGTTCGCGCTCGAGGGCGGCGGACCGCTGGCCCACGTCGACGCCCCTCCGCCCTCGCCCGTCGCTCTGCGCCCCGGCCTCCCGCTCGAGTTCGACGCGGTGGTGGGCCGGGCGATGGCCAAGGACCCCAGCGAGCGCTATCCGTCGGCGGGAGACCTCGGACAGGCGGCGCTCGTTGCCGCCGGGGGCCTCCGGCGGGCGAGCCCCTGGTCCGTGGTGGCCACCGGCGAGGCGGCGTTCCTGGACGCGCGGATCGCCGAGCCGCCGGCGGACGCGCCCGTGGCACCCGTGCCCGAGGGCGCCGCGGCCGGGGGCTCCGACGCGCTGCGCTGGGCAATCGCGCTCGCCGGGCTGGCCATCGTGGCCGTGGCCATGGTCGCGGCCCTGAGCGGGATCTCGAGTCTGTGAGGCGCCGCCGGCCTGCTCAGAGCAGGCTGCTGGCACAATCCTCGATCGACTGCTCGACGGGGCGCGTCGTCCAGCCCAGGGTGGTGCGCGCCTTGTCGCTGGAGAACCATGACTTCTTGCCCAGGTCGCCGACGACCGATCGGATGCTGCCGTCGAACGGCGCCATGGCCCGGATCGCCAGGTTGGGCGCCACGCGGGTCGGAACCTTGTTGGCCGCGTCGCCGAGGCGCTCGCGGAGGATCGTCGCGACCTCGGCCAGCCACAGGAACCGGTCGGTCGCGATGAACCGCTGACCTCCGCCGGCGGGGTCCGTGAGCGCGCGGATGTGCAGGTCGGCGACGTCGCGGACGTCCACGAACGTGAACCCGAGCTGGGGCGTCGCGGGCATGCCGCTCGGCAGCCGCTGCCTCGCTCGGTGCGCCGGATAGCCTGTGCGCTTCCGTGTACCGGAATAACCCCTTCCCATGGCTGACCCGTCGCCTCGTGCTCGTCGGGCTTGTGGTCGGCCTCACGGCCGCGGCAATACCCGCGAGCTCGACGGCCAAGGGCGCGCGCCCCGACCCGACGTTCGGGAACGGCCGCGGCTGGGTGACCACGAGCCTCCCGGGCGGCAGCTCGCTCGCCTACGGCGCGACGGTGATCGGAGGGGGGAAGATCGTGACGGTCGGGCAGTGGATCCCCCCGTCGGGCAATGGTCAGGTCCTCGTCGCGCGCTACCTGCGCAACGGGCGCCTCGACCGCAGCTTCGGCTCGCGCGGCACTTTCCGGACGTCGTTGCCGACAGCGGATGGCCCGTTCACCGGCCTGGCGGTTGCGCAGGAGAGATCGACGGGCCGGCTGCTGGTCGCCGGCGGCTATGGCCTCGGCTCGATCCTGGTCCTCCGCCTGACGCCCAACGGACGACTCGACCGCTCGTTTGGCCCGAAGCGAACCGGGCTCACGACAACGCCGGTCGGCGGGATCGGAGAATCGCTCGTCATCCAGCGCAACGGCGGGATCCTGGTCGGCAGCTCGAACGAGAACCAGAACGGCCGGCCGATGGTCGTGGCGCGCTATACCCGCAATGGCGTACTCGACCGCCGATTCGGAAGCGGAGGGCTCGCGCAGGCGCTGTTCTGGAACCCGGACCTCACCTCCAGCGCGGGGGTTCAGGGACTGGCCTCGGCACCGGACGGAGGGATCATCGCCTCCGGTCATCTCGACTACATCGGCGGTGACGGACATGGGACCGCCGGCGTGTTCCGGCTGTCCGCGGGCGGCCGTCCGGTGAGCAGCTTCGGCAGCGGCGGCCACGTGGAGATCGGGTTCAAGAACACCTCGGGCGGCGGCAACGCGCAGTGGTTCCCGTGTGGGATGACCGTCGACTCGCGCGGACGGACCACCGTGACGGGAGACGGGTCGACGGGGCCGGGCGCCGCGCTGCTGAGTGCTCGGCTGACCCTGAGCGGCAGGCTCGACTCGTCGTTCGGCAAGGCGGGCCAATCCGTCGTCCAAGGTCTGCTGGACTCGGGCGACACCACGTGTGGAGCAGCGCTGACCGCGGCGGGCAGCCTGACCGTGGGCGTGGGGCGCACGCTGGCGGCGCTGCAGTCCAACGGGGCGGCGAACACCCGCTTTGCCCGCGGCGGTGTCCTCACGATCACGAAGCCTGCGCACGTGGGCATCAACGCGCTCGCGCGCTCCGGTTCGTGCAGCTTCGTCGTGGCGGGGTTCGCCGGTAACGACCTCTACGTCGCGCGCTACCTGCTGCCGACACGTTAGATCCAGCGAGGTACGCTGACGAAGTGAGTCGAGCGGCTGAGCGCCGGCGCAAACGGCGGGTCGCGCCTTAATTCAACCCCGCCCGCTTGACCATCGCGTCGACAGCATCCACGACCTCCGAGACTCGTCCGCAGACGCCGAGCATGGACTGCGACTGGATCCGTTGCGTGAGGCCGCGGCCACCGACGACGAACCGCGCGGACGGCCATTCCTGCTGTACCGCGGCAATCGCGCTGAACAACTCGTCGGCACGGTCGGGCATCGTCGAGCTGAGGCAGATCACGTCCGGCTCGAGGCGCCTCGCCGCGGCGCCGAGCGCGTCGGCCGGCACGTCCGCGCCGAGCATCACGACGCCATAGCCCGCGTCGCGCAGGAGATTGGCGACCATTCGCAGGGCCACGACGTGCAATTCGCCCGCCGGTGCCGCGAGCAGGACCCGGTGATCGCCCCGGGCCTCGGCGACACGCTGGACCTCGCGCTGCAGGGCGAGCACGCGGATCGAGATCTCGGTCGCGATGTGCTCGTCGGCGAC
>Ga0209048_10003828_pt1 | contig 14530 bp, 13 predicted proteins | sample FrelakmetCRP12CR_FD_187146 | JGI IMG/M metagenome (GOLD analysis project Ga0209048, IMG submission 187146) | Freshwater lake sediment microbial communities from the University of Notre Dame, USA, for methane emissions studies - CRP12 CR (SPAdes)... | ecosystem: Environmental > Aquatic >... | reverse complement strand
CAGGAGATCGGTCAAGGTGCCAGCGAGCCGGTCCTTTCTAAACCGCTTCAAGAGTCCGGCGACCTGGCTGTCCGTCGCTTCCGGGGGGACGGTGAGACTGATCGCATTCATATCCAAGATGGTTGTGTGGACTTTGAAGAGCACAGGCGCCGCTTCAGGATCTTCGATGATCGGCCCGGTCGGTCCTTCCGTCCCGGCGACTTGCTTGTTCTTTGAGCTGGGCACGATGAGGGCCACAAAGAGCCAGAGTCCGAACAAAATGCCGAAGATCACGATCAGGGGGTGGACTCCGGCACGCTTGCCTTCTTCGTAGGGGTGTGGCTCATCGCTCATGACGGAGTTCCTCGGTAGGTGTGACAGGATTCTGTTTCTTGGCTTCATCCCACAGCCGATCCATTTCTGCAAACGAGAGCTCTCCAACCGTACGGCCCGACACGGTCGCCTGGGCTTCAATGAATTGAAATCGTTCAACGAATCGGTTGGCGGCCTGGCGCAGGGCATCCTCCGGATTCACTTTGATAAAGCGGGCAAGATTTACGAGGGAGAACAGCACGTCGCCGAACTCCGCGACGATCCGCGCTTGTCGCAATGTCGAGGCCGCGGCGTCGCGCTCTGACTGGTTCGACGCGGGGGATCGAATCGCGACACGGAGCTCTTGAATTTCTTCTTCTATCTTGCCGAGGACCTGATCGAAGCCTTTTGCGTCGCGGGTCCAATCGAAGCCGACGCGGGAGGCGCGTGCTTGAATTTGGTAGGCCCTCAGGAGGGCCGGCAGCGTCTGCGGCACGCCGTCGAGCATCGAGTCTGGTCGGCCGGTCGCTTGCCGTTCCGTGCGTTTGATATCTTCCCAGCGCGCGATCACCTGGTCGGCATTCGCCGGGGTTGTGTCTGCAGGCCCGTTTCCAAACACGTGGGGATGCCGGCGAATTAGTTTGTCGGTCAGTTGCTCAAGCACGTCCTCGATGGTAAAGCTGCCAGCCTCTGAAGCGATCTGACTATGAAAGAGCACTTGCAGCAGCACATCGCCCAGTTCCTCCGGGAGTTTGGCGCGGTCCTGTTGGTCGAGAATTTCTAATACTTCATAGGTTTCTTCGAGCAGATAGGGTTTCAGCGACTCGTGCGTTTGCTTGCGGTCCCAGGGGCATCCGTTCGGCGCACGCAACGCGGCCATCAAATCGACAAGTTTATGAAATCGTTCCGACATCGCTGCCCTCATCGTCATACACAGTTGGGCGCTCATTATACCCGGTTCTCGACAGGCTTCAATCGGTCGGCGCGGCTTGCGCCCCTCCAGGGCCTATGGTAGGGTACCGTCGCTGCATCTGGAGCGGGGGAAAGGCCTGTGGCCGCAGAACAAGAAGAAGGATTTGTCGTTCGGGATCGACGGGGTGGGGGTGGGCTCGATCGTCCATCAGCCACTGCGGATGCCACGTCGGGGACACCGTCCCAGCAACAGGCTGCCCCTGCTGATCCGCACCAGGGCTCGGGAGTTCCCGTCACCTTTTCATCATTCGTCATTTCTCTGGGCAGCTCCTCGCTGATGTTGATGGGGGAACAGCTGGATCCCCATCAGCCTCCGATGCCGGCGAATCTACCGCAAGCGAAAGAGATTATCGACCTGCTCTCGGTCTTGGAAGACAAGACCAAAGGCAATCTCACGACGGAAGAACAAGCGGTGCTGCGGGATATGCTCTACGCCCTTCGGATGAAGTACGTGAGTTTGGCTGCCAAATAGTCGTACCCCTGCCGCCTGTCGACCCCAGACGTGTCTGCCAGCCACCATGGTTCATGCGAGGTGGTGAGACGTTCCCCTGATTCGGTGATAGTGAGTATTCATGCTTCCATACGTCGTGGGGCCGACAATCGGGGATGCCGGATGTGAATGACAGCAAGAAGGACATAGGCTCCCTTTCCGGGACAAAGACGGATAGCGGTTCCGTGACCGGGGTCGCGGCGCCACTTGCCGGGGCCGGCCGGTCTACACGGTCATTCGGACCTACCCAGGAGCCGGAACGCCGGAGGATGCATTTACGGCCGGTCTGGATCGTCCTCATTCTGCTACTGCCCTGTCTGGCGCTGACCTTTTACTATTCCCAGGTCGTGATTCCCGGTGGCGAGGAAACGGATTCCTTTCTGCCAACGACCAGCTACGCGTTCGTGCTTCTCCTGCTCAACCTCGATCTGATCGGGTTTGTGGTCCTGCTGCTGCTGCTTTCCCGCAATCTCATCAAGGCCTACTTCGAGCGGCGGCATCGACTATTTGGGTCGGGGTTTCGAACGAAGTTGGTGGCGGCTTTCATCGGTTTTTCGCTCATTCCGACGGTGCTCCTTGCGTTGGTCGCGAGTGGGCTGGTGAATAAGGCCGTGGATGTCTGGTTCAGCGATCAGATCGAACAGGTGATGCGGGATTCCTATGACGTGGCGCGGATGCAGCACGCCGGCCACATTACCCTGGCCGTGAACAGTGCCAGAGCCATCAGCCATGAAATCTATCGGGAGGACATGCTGCTGGCGGAACAACGCGATCTGCTGGTGGCCGCCATGGCTCGCAAGCGGGCGGAATTCGGCGTGGCGGGGATTGAAGTCTTCTCGGCCAAAATGGAAACGCTCACCAAGGCGCTGGATCTCGACGTGCCCTCATCGGCTCTTGATCTACCGATCGGCCAGCTGGTGCTTCAAGTAATCAACGGGAAGCAGGAAGTGAATGCGGTGCAGGAGGCTCAAACCGGGCGCTTGGTGCGGGCTGCGGCTCCCATCGCAGCGAGCGGGCGTGGCGGCGAGATCGGTGGCGTGGTAGTGGTGGAGGCCTTCGTTCCCGAATCGTTGCTGGCCAAAATGGAAGGGATTGGCCATCAGTACAATGAATATAAGCAGACCAAGGCCATGAAAAATCCCATCAAGGCCGGAGCCTATCTCTTCGTCGCTGTCATCACGATGCTCATTCTGTTCGGGGCGACCTGGTTCGGGTTCTATGTTGCGCGGAGCATCACGGTGCCGATTCAACGATTGGCTGAAGCGACGGAGGCCATTGCCCAAGGAGATCTCTCCGTCCGGATCGAGGGAAAAGCGACCGATGAAATCGGCACCTTGATCGATTCGTTCAATCGCATGACGGCAGATCTACAGGGGAGTAAGTCCGAGATCGAGGAGGCCAATATCTCGTTGCGCCACAGCAATCTTGAGCTTGATCGCCGCCGTGCCTACATCGAGACGGTGGTTGAGACGATCGCCGCCGGGTTGCTCTCGATCGACAAGAACGGGGTGATCACGAATTTTAATCCGTCTGGTGAACGGATCCTTGGACTTGCGGCGGATCGATTCCGTGGCAGACTGGCCAATGAGGTGTTCAAGGAGTTTAGACTCGATCTGTTCCAGACGATCTATGATCGGATGTTGGCCGATCAGCGCGATACGGTTGCCATGGAGGGTCCGATGGAGACTGACGGTAGATTCCTGACCATCGGGCTTCACGGATCGCGCATGAAGGACGAAGCGAACAAGGATCTCGGTATCGTGCTGGTGTTCGAAGATCTCACGGAATTAATCAAGGCGCAAAAAGTGGCGGCCTGGCAGGAGGTGGCGCGGCGGGTGGCCCATGAGATTAAGAACCCGTTGACGCCCATCCAGTTGTCCGCGCAGCGTTTGCGGAAGAAGTATTTTGAGAAGTCGCCGGATTTCGATGCGATCTTCGACGAGTCGACGAACGTGATCGTCAACGAGGTGACGAGTCTCAAGCATATGGTCGACGAGTTTTCGAAGTTTGCCCGGCTGCCGACTCCGCAGATGGCGCATCAGTCGCTCCACGATGTGATCAACGAAGTCACGACGCTCTATCGAGGGGCACACAAGGATGTGGAACTGATCGTGGAGTTGGACGAAGACCTCCCGTCGCTCAATTTCGACCGAGAGCAGCTCAAGCGGGTGATGGTCAATCTGTTGGACAACGCGATTCAGGCGATGCAACAGCAGGGGCGGGTGTGGCTCTCGACCAAGTACGATACAAAACGTCGGCGGGCCGTCGTGAGTGTGGCGGATGAAGGCCCCGGCATTGCGCCGGAAGACCAGGAAAAGCTGTTTGTGCCATACTTTACGCGGAAGAAGACGGGAACGGGGCTGGGCTTGGCGATCGTGCGGCGTATCATTACCGATCACGACGGACAGATTCATGCGAGCCAGAATCAGCCGAAAGGGGCCGTGTTCACGTTCGAATTGCCCGTGTAGCGCAGAGGTCACTCGTCATGCGTCAATGGTCACTCGGAATAACGCACGGGCTCTTGGGTAACAGCTGACTTCTTACGATTCACGTTTCATGGGGGATTCATGTCCGCATCGATCTTAATAGTGGATGACGAAGAGTCGATTCTCACATCCTTGAGCAGCATTCTGCGGGATGAAGGTTATGAGGTAGCAGTGGCCAAGACCGGCGTGGAGGCGTTGCGCGCCTACACCACGGATCCGCCAGATCTCATGCTCCTCGATATCTGGATGCCGGAAATAGATGGCATGGAAACCTTGCGCCGGGTTCGGGAACTGGTGCCGACTGCACAAGTGATGATGATGTCCGGGCACGGCTCGATCGAAACGGCGGTCAAGGCGATCAAGCTGGGGGCGTATGACTATATTGAAAAGCCGTTGTCGCTCGAGAATGTCACGCTGCGCGTCAAACATGCCTTGGACCAATACCGGTTGGAACAAGAGAATCGGACACTCCGGACCACAGTCCAGCGGAAGTTCGAGTTGGTGGGACAATCGCCCGCGATGCTACAGTTGCGGCAGCTGATCGAGACGGCCGGACCGACCAACAGCCGTGTGTTAATCGGAGGGGAGAACGGGACGGGGAAGGAACTTGTCGCGCGGGCAATCCATCTGCATAGCGCCAGGGCCGGTCGACCGTTTGTGGCTGTGAACTGTGCGGCTATCCCGGAGACCTTGATCGAGAGTGAACTGTTCGGACACGAAAAGGGCTCCTTCACCGGTGCGACCTCGATGAAACGCGGACAGTTCGAGCAGGCGGACGGGGGCACGCTCTTCCTGGACGAAATCGCCGACATGAGCCTGAACACCCAGGCGAAGGTATTGCGGGTGTTACAGGAACAGCAATTCACTCGTGTCGGTGGGACTAAGCTGCTCAAAGTGGATGTTCGGGTCTTAGCGGCCTCCAACAAGGATTTGCTCAAGGAAATCGAGAAAGGCGCGTTTCGGGAAGATCTCTTCTATCGACTCAACGTGGTACCGATAATCGTGCCGCCGCTCAGGGAGCGTCGGGAAGACATCCCGCTGCTCATTCGCCATTTCATGAAGGTCCATGCGGAGGAGCAGGGGTTGCGGAGCAAAGAGGTCGCACCGGATGCGATGGCAGTGTTTCAACAATATGATTGGCCGGGGAATATTCGTGAACTGCGAAACCTGATCGAACGATTGATGATCATGGTGCCAGGACCAGTCATCGAGGCAGCGCAAGCGGGCCTCTCGTTGCAGGCGCGTCCGACTGGGCAGGCGTCCCAGGCTGCGACTCCCGCGGCCAATCCACTCTTCACGCAGTCATATGACTCGCTCAGGGACGCCCGCAACGCGTTTGAAAAGGAATATATCGCACGCAAGTTGCGTGAGCATCATTGGAACATTTCTCGCACGGCTGAAGATTTGAAAATCGAACGGAGCCATCTTCATCGAAAGCTCAAGCTGCTTGAAGTGGAGATGCGACCGGAAGCGTAGCGTAGGCAGCCTGGTCGTCCTCCTGCTCGCGGAACGCGCACACTCAGAAGGTGCTCGTTCGACGGGCGCATTCGAGGACCGACCAAGCTGCCCGATGAAGAAAGAGATCAGCGAGCTTCGCGGGCGTATTCAAGGGAAGCCGCCACATCGGCCTCTCATGAGTGGAGGGCCAAGTGGATGCCCCGTTCCTTGTACGAACTCCTCCACTTCGGAGAAGATTATCCCTCGAACAATCCTCGTGCCTGTGCGTTGACCTCTGCAACAGCCCTCCGCTAAGATGCGCCCTCCTATGACAACCTATCGAGATGCCGGAGTTGATATCGATGCGGGTGACGAGTTCGTCGACCGTATTTCACCACTGGTGCGATCCACGTTCCGTCCGGAAGTCCTGACGGACATTGGCGGCTTCGGCGGATTGTTTCGGCTGCAGGCCCATCGCTATGCCGAACCGGTCCTTGTCTCCGGCACTGACGGAGTCGGAACGAAACTGAAAATCGCCTTCCTCACGGATCGCCACGATACCGTCGGGATCGATCTGGTGGCCATGTGCGTGAACGACATCGTGGTCAGCGGGGCCGAACCTCTGTTCTTCTTGGATTATTTTGCGACGGGAAAACTTGCCGTTCCCAAGGCTGAGGCGGTGCTCAAAGGGATCGCCGAGGGCTGTCGCCAGGCTGGTTGCGCCTTGATCGGCGGGGAAACTGCCGAGATGCCCTCCTTCTATGCGGAGGGCGAATATGACCTGGCAGGGTTCGCCGTCGGAGTGGTGGATCGACCCAAGATCATCGATGGCCGCAGCATCGTGCCAGGCGATGCCCTGATTGGATTGGCTTCGACCGGTCTTCATAGCAACGGCTATTCGCTCGCACGTCGTGTTTTGTTGGATCAGGCAAAACTGAGCGTGACCAGTCGCCTGCCAGAACTCGATCAGCCCCTCGGGGATGTCTTGCTGACTCCGACCAGAATCTATGCCAAACAGGTCCTAACATTGATCCAGGAATGTCCCATCAAAGGCATCGCCCATATCACCGGGGGCGGCATCACCGAAAATCTTCCGCGTGTGTTTCCTGCTGGCGTGCGGGCACAGGTGCGGCGGAGTGCCTGGTCCGTGCCGCCAATTTTCCAGGCGATCGCTCGGCTTGGACAGGTCGAGCGTGAGGAAATGTATCGCGTCTTCAATATGGGGATCGGGTTGATCCTCGTGGTGCCGTCGTCAGCCGCCCAGTCTGTCCTCTCGCGTGCCACGGCTTTGGGCGATCCGGCTTGCCAGATCGGGACCATCGTGTCATCGACCGGCGAGGGGCCATTGGTGCAGTATGTCGACTAAGCGGACGGATGCGCTTCGAATCGCCGTATTGGCATCCGGGCGCGGATCGAATCTTCAGGCAGTCATCGACGCGATCGAAGCTGGGACGGTTCAGGCGAAGATTGTCGCCGTCATCAGCAACAAGAAAGAGGCCCCGGCGTTAGAACGAGCCCGCCGACATGGACTGTCCGACCTCTTTGTCGATCCAAAACCCTATGCAGGCAGACTCGATAGTCGTGAGGCCTACGATCAGGAACTGCTCAATGTGCTCAGGGGCTACGATGTGGAGTTGGTGTTACTGGCCGGGTACATGAAGATCGTGACCAGGGTCCTCGTAGATGCCTATTCCAATCGTATGATGAACATCCATCCGTCCCTGTTGCCCTCGTTTCCTGGGTTGGACGTGCAGAAGAAGGCGATCGAGTGGGGCTGCAAACTTACCGGATGTACGGTCCACTTTGTGACGGAAGGCGTTGACGAAGGGCCGATCATTCTTCAAGCGGCAGTTCCGATTCTCGATGACGACAGTCCCGAGGCTCTGGCCGCTCGGATCCTCGTGCAAGAGCACAAGATCTACCCGCGAGCAGTCCAGCTCTTTGCCGAGGGGCGTCTGCGGGTTGAGGGGCGGCGCGTGTTCATCGAGCAGGGGAAGCCGGTCGGCGATGCTGTGATCAGCCCGTCATAACGGTATGGCGAATCGAACATCCGGTAGAGACTCAGGAAACGGTTGTGTATAATGCCATGGACGGTGAGCCGTTCGTCTCACTGGCTGAATGACGGTCGAGTGGGGGGCTAGCTCAGTTGGGAGAGCACGACGTTCGCAACGTCGGGGTCAGGGGTTCAACTCCCCTGCCCTCCACCAAACCAAACTTGCTCGTGCCGGTCGCGGTTCTCTCCTCTCATCTCCGATACACCACAGTGACGTGGGCGAGAAAGTTGGCGAGTTCGGCGGTATGCCGTCTGATCGCGTCCCGGTCTTTTCGTGCTGCCGCTTGCTCCAAGGCGGTTCCCATCTTACTAATATTGTCAAACCCGTATCCTCCTCCATCCCCCTTCATTTGATGGCCGATGATAAGAATCTGAGCCAGGTTATTCTGTTGCAACGCGGTTTCGAGTATCTGCACGTCACGTCGACGATTCTCTAGAAATCCTGGCACGATCTCTTCGAGGTCTTGGTCGATGTGTATGGTAATGGCGTTTGCTTTGTTTGCGTCCGGTCTCGTGGTCATATTGTACATCGTCCCTTACAAGCCTGGAGGACTTCCAGAAGAGTGTGCTTCTTGATTGGTTTGGTCATATGGGCATTGCAGCCGGCTTCGAGAATCTTCACCCCATCTTCTTTCAGAGCCAGAGCGGTTAAGGCAATCACCTGCGTGGGGAGGAGGTCATGCTCCCGCTCCCATGCCCGGATCGCTCTTGTGGCCTCATAGCCGTCCATCACCGGCATCTGCATGTCCATCAGGATCAGGTCGTAGATGCCGTTCTTAAATAGCTCCAGCGCGATGGCTCCGTGATCCGCGATATCGAGGCGATAGGGGGTCTGCTTCAAATAGGAACGGACCAGCACCTGATTGTCCTGGGAATCTTCTACCAATAAGATGCGAAGTGCTCTGACTTCGGTAGAAGGGATGGGAGCTACTGGTGCTGAACCAGTTTTTTGGTGGACGCCCTTGGAACGGTCGAGGGCGATGCTGATGGTTTGGAGCAGATCAGATTTCCTGATGGGTTTGATCAAATAGCCGCCGAGCCCCATGTCATAGGTGCGGGCGATGTCGTCGGCCCAATAGTGAGAGGCCAGCATTATGATCGTCAGGTTCTGATGAGGCCTGGCCCGTCTGATCTCTTCGGCGACCTGGAACCCATCCATCCCCGGCATGCGACAGTCGAGCAGCAAGAGCTGGTAGGGTCGCGCCGAAGTGGAACCTCGCCGCCATTCAGCGATGGCCTCGTGACCGGACGCAGTATCTGTCACTTGTGCCCCCAGGGCGGCCAAGGTTTCGTGAAGGATCAGGCGGTTGGTGGCATGGTCATCAACTACCAGGGTTCTGACCCCTTTAAGATTAACCGGGACGTTGTCGTGTGTGGGTGTCGGGCTGGATTGCACGGCTAACTGCACGCAGCAATGAAACGTGCTGCCCTCTCCGAGGGTACTCTCCACCCGGATTCGTCCGTTCATGAGCTCGGCTAATTGCCTCGAAATGGTCAGGCCTAAACCGGTCCCCCCATACTTGCGCGTAACTGAGGCGTGGGCTTGCGTGAAGCTTTCAAAAATGGCAGCAAGCTTGTCGGACGGAATGCCGATCCCTGTATCGCTAATAGAAAATCGAATGGCCCCAGGCCTGGAACGTTCCGGATCCTTCGTGACCCGTACCGTGACGGACCCGCTATCGGTGAATTTGATCGCGTTGCTGATGAGGTTGATAAGGATCTGGTGTAATCGATTGGGGTCTCCGATCACGGCGCGGGGGACGTCAGGCGAAAGGTGGCAGGCGAGTTCGAGGTTTTTTTCATTGGCCCGCATGGCGAGAATCTCGATAGATTTTTCAACCAAGTCGCTCAAATCAAAGTCAGTTGACTCCAGCTCCAGATGGCCGGCCTCGACTTTGGACAGGTCGAGAATGTCGTTGATCAGACTCAGTAGATTTCCGCCGGCTCGGCGAAAGATGCGCAAGTACTTTCGTTGATCGGGGGCGAGATCCGTCTCCCATAACAAATCGGCCATTCCGATAATGGCATTCATGGGGGTCCGAATCTCGTGGCTCACGCTGGCGAGGAACTCGCTCTTAGCGCGGCTGGCCACTTCCGCGGCCTCCTTTGCGACCACGAGAGCTTGTTCTGTTTCCTGACGTTCGAGGGCTTCGCGTTTCCGGCCAGCCCGCTCCTGTTTGAGCGCAGCCTGAACTTGTGCCAACGACGTTTGCGGCCGGCGTGTTTTTGGCGGAGGCTTGTGTCTGGAAGAGGTCGTGGTCCGGGGCATGGTCAGCGTGGTTTTAGGATCGAGACCGTGGATGCCTGCCCCCCCAGCACCTATCGATCCTCAGTCTTCGTGAGAGTGCGGGACGAGAGAGAGCATACCGGCTTGTTTGGACCGATTGCGGCCTTCCTGCTTGGCTTGATAGAGCGCTTGGTCCGCCGCCTTGATCAAATCGGTAGGGGAAGTGTTTCGGCTTGGGATCGTACTGGCAAAGCCCACGCTGATGGTGGTGCAGCCACCGTCTGAGTGCGTTATGCCGAGGGCCTCAATTCGTTGCCGAAGCGTTTCCGCCACCTGTGCCGCTCCGTCCGTACGGGTGCCGGGAAGGACGACCACGAATTCGTCACCGCCGTAGCGCGCGACGAGGTCTCCTGGTCTGTTGACAGCTCCCGAGATAGCGGCAGCAACCTGCCTGAGGCAATCGTCGCCCGACGTATGGCCGAGGGTATCGTTGTAGAATTTGAAACGATCGATGTCAAGCATGATCAGAGAGAGCGGCGTCAATTCGCGGACGGCGCGGCGCCATTCTTGGTCCAGGAAGTCGTCAAATTGCCGGCGGTTGGTAATGCCGGTGAGGCCGTCAAGACAGGACAGTCGCAGCAGCATCTGGTTCGCTTCCTGGAGTTGACGCATGACCTCAAGGAGTTCCTGTTCGCGGGCCCTCCGCCGTTCGATTTCGTGGACCAGGCGCAAGACCGACCGGACGCGAGTCAGGAGCTCGATCTTGTTGATGGGTTTTCCGATGTAGTCGAGCGCGCCTGCCGCAAAAGCGAGTTGGAGATCGACGGGATCGGTCTTTACGGTGACCATCATGATGGGCGTGTCACGGAATCGTTCGACCGCCTTAATCTGGCGGCAGGCCTCGATGCCGCTCATTTCCGGCATGACGATGTCCATGAGGATCAAATCGACTCGGGACGCGCTGTGCTTACCGTCATCGAGCCCGAGCAAACGGAATGCGGTGGCCGCCGAGTCGGCGACCAGGAGGTGATCGTAGCCGGCAGCCGAGAGCATCGACTGAACCAAGAGGCGGTCGTCCGCCGAATCGTCAACGATTAAGATGCCCATGCGCTCTGTATCCAGTGAATACGAGTGGTTAGCCCAAGAAATCGTAGCAGCTAGTCCTGGTAAACTCCAGGATAAAGCTTTTTGACGCAGGGCTGACAGATGCCGTGGCTGAATTCTGCCTCGGAATGTTCACCGATATATTCTTCCAACTGCTGCCAGAATCCACCGTCATTGCGGATCTTTTTGCAGGAGGCGCAGATGGGGATGAGTCCTCTGAGGACCTTGACCTCCCGCAGCGCTTTCTGCAGCTCATCATTGCTTCGACGGAGCTCCCCTTCGCGCGCTTTGCGGCAGTCCATTTCCTTTTTCAACGCCAGAGCGGAGGAGGCGCGTGCCAGGAGTTCTACGCTGTTCACGGGCTTGGTGATGAAATCGATTGCTCCTGCCGCAAAGGCCGCTTGGAGATTGGAGAGGTCGCTCTTGGCCGTGACCATGATAACCGGAATATCACGAAGATGCGGCCGGCTTTTAATCTGGCGACAGGCTTCGACTCCATCCAGTTCCGGCATGAGGACGTCCATCAGAATCAAGTCGATCTGGGTGGGCGGTTCCTGACCGTCCATGTCGAGCATGGGGAACGCAGCCTTTGCCGAGTCTGCGCTCAGGAGATCCGTATGGCCGGCCTTCCCAAGGATTGCGCGGAGGAGTACCTGCTGGTCTGGAGAGTCGTCGACGATAAGGATGCCCATGCCAAATCCTGTAAGGCGCCCGCACATTGTGTGCCGGCAATATCCTTTCAGTATAGCAGGCGCCGCTTGGGCTACTGGAGCTTGGCGCGGACGAGGTCGCTGATCTGTTTGCCGTCTACGGTTTGGCCGGCCACATGGGCCATCACGGCCTTCATCACCGCACCCATCTCTTTCAGAGAGCGAGCGCCGGTTTCTTGAATGGCCGCGTCCACGACGGTGGCGAGTTGTTCAGGGGAAAGGGCTTGAGGGAGATAGGATTCGAGAATGGCAATTTCCTGTCGTTCTTTTGCAGCGAGCTCGGCGCGATTACCTTTTTCGAATTGCTCGACGGATTCCCGGCGTTGCTTGATCATGCTCGTCATCACGCGGCTCATTTCCGCATCGTCGAGATCCTTCTTGATCTCCAATTCCTTGTTCAACACGGCGGCCTTGATCATGCGAATCACGTCCATCCGTAATTGGTCGCGGGCCTTCATGGCTAGCTTGAGGTCTTCTGTCAGACGGTCGTGTAGCGACATGGAGCTTCAGAGAGTTTAAATGGTGTGGTCGTGACATTACCGCGTCGTCAGGACCCAGTCAATGACGTATCTCACGTACCGAGCGAGGCCACAGCGGGAGCGGTAGTGTTCTGGTGCAGAGGGGCGTAAGATTAGGCGCGGTGGTAAGCCCCTGAGGTAATGGGTCTGAATGTGGGAGGGACTATATGGTGACCGATTGTGCAATCGTCAAGAGATTGAAGCGGATCACGGTTGCGGGCCTGATGAGTCTGGTGATGCTCTCCGTCCTTGGGGCTTGCGCCAGCGATGCAGCGAAGGGCCCTCCACCGCCGACCCAGGACAAAGTGCGCAGCCATGCAGATCGGGCGTTCGAGAAGCTCAAGCAGGAGGAGCAAGAGCGAGCTGCCCAGCCGCCGGTGCCACAGTAGTGGGGCCGATGCCCTAGCGATTCGATTTGGAAAGGGTCCACACCACAAACTGGGCGATGGGTTTCACGAGCGGCAATTCCCAGAGGAGCTGTTGGCGAGGTATTCGTTCCACTTGGCGGGCTTCATGGAAGGTGCCAAGAAGGCTGGAAGAGACCAGCAGGCGCATGACGCCTGAGAGAAAGAAGACAAAAGGTAAATTCGATGCAGGCTGGATGATGACTCCTGCCCAGTCAATGCGTGAGGGAAGGCGCTCCACCAAGTAGCTCCCAAGCAAGGCGCCCACCGACCATCCTATTGCATTGACCGTGCTATACAACGCGATGGCTTTCGCGCGGTCCTCCGGCCTGACAGAATCGAACACATAGTTCTGCAGTCCCAATGACAAGCCGCCCCAAATGACGCCGCCAAGAAAATTGACTGCCAGCAGAAAGCCCAGTTTCGTACTCACGAGGTAGAGCATCGGCAAAACCGGCACCGTGAATCCGGTAATGGACAACAAGGCCTTGTTCCCGAAGCGGTCCCCGAATTGGCCCCAGGCCTGCAGGGTGAGGAGTTGACCGAGGAGACCAGCGGCCAGCCATCCCCCGTAGCCGAAGTATGACAGATGGAGATCCTGCAGCATGTAGAGGACGAAAAATGGACCGGCAACCAACACGGCAACATGCATGAGTCCCGCGAAGAGCAGGAATCGACGAAAATCTTTCGTCGCGCTTTGACGGAAGAAGCCGCGAAATCCTTGCTGAGCCTCTTGATGGGCCGTGGGATGCACGTCTTGAACGGGGGACAAGGCCAGGACTGAGAGGATGCGAGCACTTCCAGCGACCGAGAAAATCAGTACGAATCCCCACCATGCGGCGGTGGAATGTTGCCAGAGGCTTAGCACCCATCCGGCTCCGCAGAGTGCAAAAAAGCTGAGGCTGGCGATGATTTGGGCTCGGCGTGCGAAATAGGCGCCCCGTTCATGCTGGTCGAGCCAATCGGCAATCAAACTATTCCAAGCCGGTGAGGTGAAGTGGGTGCAAGCAAAATAGGCGGCGGCGCCGCCCACGACGAGCCAGGGACCCCACTGCGGAAGCAGCAGCGGCAGAAGCACGATGGGAATCCAGGCGAAGGCTTGCCCAAAGGTGCCGGCAGAGATGAGGGCTTTGCGATTCGGGAACCATTGTAATAACTTGACGGAGACGAGTTGGGCCCCTGTCCCGATGAGTTGGGGCAATGCCGACAGCACACTCAATTGGAACGGGCTTGCATGAAGGAGAAGGGCGAAGGCGGAGAGGTATTGCTCCCCGCTTCCTTGCGTGACGGCCTGGCAGGCGCCATCCCGGAGGCCGTAGCGAAGGCCTTGCTCGCCGGCACTCTGCGACAGGGAGCTGGGTGGCGCGGTCTCTTGAATCCGCCTTGATGGTGTCAGCTGCACAGGATCATCTCCTGAGAGGGAACTCCGATCGAGCGTAGCACAGACGGTGGGGGACGGAGCGTAAATAGATGAGGAGCTTCGTTAGTCGGTTATTGACCCCTTGCCGCGCTCTCGATACCATAACAGCATGAGTGAACAGTAGTTGATGGTGGCTCCCATGAGAGAGACCAGAAGAAGAGGGAAGCAGGTCCTCGTAAGCGTGCTTGTGGGCGTGGGCTTCGGATTCTGTGTCTGGCAGGAAATCGAGGCGCGGGATCTGTTTGCGCCGAAAGAGCAAGCCACGACCGAAGCCGATCCCACGCAAAGCCCGTCGTTCGACGAACAGAAGAAGGGCATTCCGCAATCCCTATTTACCTGGATTAAGATGGCCAAAGGGTATGAGGTCGAGTGGGATACGTTTGGACGAAAAGGCTGGTACACGCAAGATCCTCGGTTG
>Ga0209048_10003827_pt1 | contig 14533 bp, 14 predicted proteins | sample FrelakmetCRP12CR_FD_187146 | JGI IMG/M metagenome (GOLD analysis project Ga0209048, IMG submission 187146) | Freshwater lake sediment microbial communities from the University of Notre Dame, USA, for methane emissions studies - CRP12 CR (SPAdes)... | ecosystem: Environmental > Aquatic >... | reverse complement strand
GGTGCGGCCGCCGTCGGTGCGCACCTGCTGGTGCACCTCGTTGGCGAGGTAGAAGCGCCGCTCGGTCTCCACCACATGGGTGAACATCGGGCAGACGTCCTTGTACTCGCGGTACAGCTGCAGTTCGACCTCGGACTCATAGTCCTCGAGATCTTCGGTGCTCACCTGGTCACCCCGGCTTCCCGGGCCCACTGTGGGCCGACCCGGACGTGCACGGCGTCTCGCCGGAGGAGGCGATCAGTCGCGCTTCTCTTTGACCTTGGCCGCTTTGCCGACGCGATCGCGCAGGTAGTACAGCTTGGCCCGGCGGACGTCGCCCCGGGTGACGACCTCGATCTTGGCCACGATCGGCGAGTGCACGGGGAAGGTGCGCTCGACGCCGACGCCGAAGCTCACCTTGCGCACGGTGAAGGTCTCGCGGATGCCGTCGCCCTGGCGGCGGATGACGACGCCCTGGAACACCTGCACCCGTTCGCGGGAGCCCTCGACCACTCGGACGTGCACCTTGAGGGAGTCGCCCGGCGCGAACTCAGGGACGTCGTCCCGGAGGCTGCGCATGTCGACGAGATCGGTGGCTTTCATGGTGCACACGCTCCTGGCGTGGGGGCGGGGGCGGCCCGACAGGGGCGGCCTCCACAGAAGTCTGCGAACGAGGAAGGACGCTGAAGGATAGGCGCGCGACGCCGAAACAGACAAAGTGGGTCACGCATCGGGGAACTCGTCGAGGTGGAGGCGGTCGTCGGGGGTGAGCCCGCCCCTGCGCTCGATGAGGTCGGGTCGCGCCTCGAGCGTGCGGCGCAGCGACTGGGCCCGGCGCCATCGGGCGATGCGCCCGTGGTCGCCCGAGCGCAGGATCTCGGGGACGGCCCACCCCCGGAAGTCGGCCGGCTTGGTGTACTGCGGGTACTCGAGCAGGCCGTCGCTGAACGACTCGTCGTCGGCCGACGCCAGGTTGCCCATGACCCCGGGCACCAGACGCCCGACGGCCTCGAGCACGACCATGGCCGCCACCTCGCCCCCGGCGAGCACGTAGTCGCCCACCGACACCTCACCGTCGACGAGGTGACGATGCACCCGCTCGTCGACGCCCTCGTATCGGCCACACAGCAGGGAGAACCCGTCGAGCGCCGCCAACTCGCGGGCATAGGCCTGATCGAGACGACGGCCCCCCGGGCCGAGCAGGAGCAGTGGACGGGGCGGGGCGACCGCCTCCACGGCGCCGAAGACGGGCTCGGGCATCAGCACCATGCCCGCTCCTCCGCCGAACGGTGTGTCGTCGACCGACCGATGGGGGTCGGTCGCCGTCGATCGCAGGTCGTGCACCCTGACGTCGAGCAGGCCCCGCTCGCGGGCCTTGCCGAGCAGGCTCTGGCCGGCGAACCCGTCGACCATGTCGGGGAAGATCGTGAACACGTCGATGCGCACGGTCGGCCTCAGGCCTCGAGGTCGAACAGGCCTGCGGGGGCCTCGACCTCCAACCGCCCCGGCGACTCCCAGCCGACGACGAACGTCAGCGGCACCAAGGCGCCCGTGTCGAGCACTAGGAGGTCGCTGGCCGGGTTGTCCTGAACCGCCGCGACGGTTCCGCGCTCGAGCCCCCCCTCGACCACGGTGGCCCCGATCAGCTCGTGGACCCACAGGTCGTCGGGGTCGTCGAGGTCGAGCACCTCGGCCCGCAGCACCGTGCCCGACAGGGCCTCGGCCGCCTCCCGGGTGTCGACACCGTCGAAGTCGACGATGAAGCGATGGTGGTGGGGCTGCGACGCCCGCACAACGAGCCGGCGTCCCGCGGCGTCGAGCACCGATCCCGGGTCGACCCGCGACCGCTCGGTCGTGGTGAGGCGCACGATGACCTCGCCCCGCAGGCCGTGGGGCTTGTCGATCCGGCCGACCTCGAGCAGAGGCCGCGGTGACTCAGTCGACGAACTCGACCTCTACCTCGATGCCGTCGCGCACCGCGGCGGCCCGCACCACGGTGCGGATGGACTGGGCGACGCGGCCGCGCTTGCCGATCACGCGCCCCATGTCGCCCTGGGCGACGTGCACGTTGAGCGACGGGCGCCGACCACGGTCGTCGACGTCGACCTCGACCGCGTCGGGGTCGTCGACGAGCGAGCGCACCAGGTACTCGAGCACCGTGCGGGCGTTGGCGGCGGGAATGGTGTTGGCGTCGACGTCGTCGTCGAGATCGTCGGCGGCGTTGTCGCCGAGGTCGGGCTCGTGGTCGCTCAAGACGCCGCCTCGGCGGTGGTGCCCTTGAACTGATCCCAGGCACCCGACACCTTCAGCAGCTTCTCGACCACCTCGGTGGGTTGGGCGCCCTTGCGGAGCCAGGCCACCGCCTTGTCGTTGTCGATCGAGATGACCGATGGCTCCTCGCGCGGGTTGTAGTGGCCCACGATCTCGATGAAACGGCCGTTGCGCGGCGACCGCGAGTCGGCGGCCACCACCCGGTAGGTCGGCTGCTTCTTCTTGCCCATCCGCATCAGGCGGAGCTTTACCACGTCGTTCTTCTCTCTTCGGTTGTGCGTCGTCGCCCAGGGGCGACCGTACATGGTGCGCCGCGATCGGCGCCCGGAGCAAGCCGGGTCAGCCGCGACGCGGCAGATCGGGGCGGTCGAGGCCCGCCAACGGATCGGCACCGAGGCTCCGCAGGTCGGGCAGGCCGCCTGGGGCGCCACCGGTGCGCCCGGCCGTGTCGAGGTTGGGCAGGGTCAACGGGGCCTTGCCTTTGGGGGTCGTGCGACCACCGGATCCCCGGGTGGCCTTCTTGCCCTTGCGGCCCTTCTTCATGCGCTTGGACCCGGCGCCGCCCATGCGCTTCATCATCTTCGAGACTTCCTTGAACTGCTTGAGCAGTTCGCTGACCTGCGTCGGGCTCGTCCCGCTGCCGGCGGCGATGCGATTGCGGCGTGACGCGTCGATCAGGTCGGGCTCGGTGCGCTCGGCCATCGTCATCGACCGGATGATGGCTTCGATGCGGGCGATCTCGCGATCGTCGATCTCGGCGTCGCGCACCTCCTTGGGCACCCCTGGCAACATGCCGATGAGCCCGCTGAGCGGTCCCATCTTCTTGATCTGCTGCATCTGGTCGAGGAAGTCATCGAGGGTGAAGGTGCCCTCCATGAGCCGCGCCGCGGCCTGCTCGGCCTCCTCCTGCTCGAAGACCTCTTCGGCCTTCTCGATGAGCGTGAGCATGTCGCCCATGCCGAGGATGCGTCCCGCCAGGCGATCAGGGTGGAAGAGGTCGAAGTTCTCGAGCTTCTCGCCTGTCGACACGAAGGCGATGGGGCGGCCGACGACCTCCTTGACCGAGAGTGCGGCGCCACCGCGAGCGTCACCGTCGAGCTTGGTGAGGATGACGCCGTCGAGCTCGAGCGTCTGATGGAACGCCTCCGCGGTGTTGACCGCGTCCTGGCCGGTCATGGCGTCGATGACGAGGAACGTGTAGTGCGGCTCGACCACGTCGGAGATGCGGCGCACCTCGTCCATGAGCTCGGCGTCGATCGCGAGTCGACCGGCGGTGTCGACGATGACGACGTCACGCCCGAGGCGCTTGGCCTCGGCCATGGCCGAGCGCGACACCTGCACCGGGTCGGCGGGCTCGCTGAAGACGGGGACGCCGATCTGACCCCCGAGGGTGCGCAACTGCTCGACGGCGGCGGGGCGCTGCAGGTCGGCGCCGACGAGCAGAGGATTGCGGCCCTGGGCCTTGAACCAGCGGGCGAGCTTGGCCGAGTTCGTGGTCTTGCCCGAGCCCTGGAGGCCGGCCATGAGCACGACCGTCGGCGGCTTGGGCGAGAACGTGATGCGAATGGTCTCGCCGCCGAGGGTCCGGGTGAGCTCCTCGTTGACGATCTTGACGACCTGCTGGCCCGGGCCGAGGGCCTTGGACACCTCTTCGCTCAGGCAGCGCTCGCGCACTCGGGCGACGAAGCTCTTGACGACCTGGAAGTTGACGTCGGCCTCGAGCAGCGCCAGGCGGATCTCGCGCAGGGCCTCGTCGACGTCGGCCTCGCTGAGCCGGCCACGGCCCTTGAGACGGGAGAAGATGCCGTCGAATCGGTCGGAGAGTGCCTCGAACATGGACTGAGAACCCTACCGGGCGGCGCGGGCGAGCGGCGCCACGGCGCTACGAGAGGTCGCCGGCACCGGCAGAGTCGGCGACCGTGCCCACCACGCCCGCAACCACGAGCCGATCGTCGACACCGACGACGCCGGGAATCGCGCCGGTGACCCGAACCAGTTCGTCGTGCGCCGTTTGATGGGGCACCTCGCCGGACAGGGTCACCCGCCCCCCGTCGACGGTGACCCCGGGCTGGGGCAGATGCCAGGTACGGGGCGCATGACCAAGCTCGAACACGATCTGGTCGGCGAGGTCGATGTCGGACAAGCCGCCTCGGTGCCGGAGGGCCGAGACCAGTCGACGGCGAAGGTCGCGCCCGGGGCCCGGGGCGAACAGGAGGCCGAGGCCGATCCCGAGACCGAACAGAAGCACGCCCCGCACCTTGGCCGCCTTGAGCGCGGCCCCCGAGGCCCTCACCGGCAGCGACCCCACCCGCACCCCGGCCTCGAACACGAACCCGACCGCGGCCAGAGCCAACTTGAACGGCAACAGCACCAGACGCACCATCGCCGTGATCGTCCCGACGATCAGCCTCATGAGAACAGTGCCTCCACGAACTCCTCGGCCTCGAACGGCACGAGGTCGTCGGCGCCCTCACCGAGGCCGATCAACTTCACCGGGATGCCGAGCTCGGCCTGGATGGCGACCACGATGCCCCCCTTGGCCGAGCCGTCGAGCTTCGTGAGCACGACACCGCTGAGCTCGACCGCCTCGGTGAACTGGCGGGCCTGCACCAGGCCGTTCTGGCCGGTCGTGGCGTCGAGCACCAACAACACCTCGGTGACGTTGCCGGCGCCCTTGTCGGCGACGCGGCGGACCTTGCGCAGCTCCTCCATCAGGTTGACCTTGGTGTGCAACCGACCGGCGGTGTCGGCCATGACCAGGTCGGCACCTCGGGCGGCGGCGCTCTCGACGGCGTCGAAGATCACGGCGCTGGGGTCGCCGCCGTCCGCGCCCCGCACGATCTCGGCACCTGCCCGCTCGGCCCACAACTCGAGCTGCTCGGCGGCCGCGGCCCGGAACGTGTCGCCGGCGGCCAGCAGGACCCGGTGACCGGCCCCGGTCTCGCGCTTGGCCAGCTTGCCGATGGTCGTGGTCTTGCCCACGCCGTTCACGCCCACGAAGAGCCAGACCGTCGGCGACGCGTCGGACAGGTGCAGGTCGAGGTCGAACCCCGAGAGTCGTGCCGTCAGCTCGGACTTGAGCGCCTCGAGCAGCTCGTCGCCCGTGATGAGGCCTTCGGCTTTCACCCGGGCCCGGAGGTGCTCGAGCAGCTCGGCGGTGGGCTCGATGCCCACATCGGCCCGGATCAGGGCCTCCTCGAGCTCGTCCCACGTCTCGTCGTCGATGCGCGAGCGGCCGGCGATGGCACCGACGTACCCCGACAGGAGGCTGCGGGCCTTGCTGAGCCGGTCGCGGAAGCGAGGCTTGACCGGCACCTCTTCGACGACCGCGGCCGCCTCGGCCACCGCAGCCTCGGCCTCGGCTACGACGGCCGCCTCCTCCGCCGGGGCGACCGCTTCCTCGACAGCCTCGCGCAGGGCCTCGTCGACCTCGGGTCGCTGGGTCTCGGGCGTCAGGGCCTCGGCGGCGGGGGTCTCTGCGGGATGCTGTTTGTTCTCCTTCAGCTCCTCGAGGACGTCCGGCGGCACCCGCGGGGCATCCGGAGGTGGCTCGAGCTCGGCGAGACGGTGCCGTCGGGTACGGACGAGGGCGAACGAGACACCCACCAGGACGGCGAGCACAGCGATGAGGATGACGGCGATCATGGTGCGCGCAGCCTAGTGGCCCCCTGCCTCACCGGGAATCCCGGCGCTTGGGGTCGACGGGCGGGCAACGGGGCGAAAACCGACTCGGGCCCACCCCCGGAAGGGCGGGCCCGAGCGGGCTGGGAACGCAACCGGCGGTGGGGTCAGTTGCCGCCGCGGGGTGTGGTCTGCGAGCTGCCTCCGGACCCGTTCGAGCTCGAGCTCGACGAGAGCGTGCCGAGGGTGACGGTGACCGTCGAGGTCTTGGCGTCGCGCACGATCTCGAGGGTGACCTGATCGCCGGGGCTGTGCGATGCGATGGCGCCTCGCAGCTCCTCGAAGCTCTTCACGGGGGTGCCGTCGACCGACACGATGAGGTCACCGTTCTGGATGCCCGCGGCCGCCGCGGCGCCGCCCGAGGTCACCTCTCGCACGTAGGCGCCCGGGTTGCCGCTGGGGTCGTTGGCGCCGGCCAGGCCGAGGCCGGCCCGTGCGAGTGAGCCGCCGTTGAGGATCTTGTCGGCCACCTGCTTGGCCTGGGCGATCGGGATGGCGAAGCCGATGCCGTTGTTCTCACCCGACTGGCTGAAGATCGAGGTGTTGATGCCCATGACCTGACCCTGCCGGTTGGCGAGCGCGCCCCCGGAGTTGCCCGGGTTGATCGGCGCATCGGTCTGGATCATGTTGACGGCCACGCCGACCTCGTTGTCGACGGGGCGATTCACCGCGCTGACGACGCCCGAGGTCACGCTCTGGGTCAGCCCGAAGGGGCTTCCCACCGCCACGGCGATCTGACCGACCCGAGGCTGGTTCGGCGACAACTGAGCGGCGGTCAGAGCCTTGTCACTCGACACCCGCACCACGGCGATGTCGGTGCTGGGGTCGGTGCCGACGACCTGACCGCTGAGCTTGGTGCCGTCGGCCAGGCGCACGTTCACCGTCGACTGGCCCGTCACCACGTGGTTGTTGGTCATGATCAGGCCGCTGCTGTCGTAGATCACGCCCGAGCCGAGCCCGTTGCTGACTTCGACCTGCACCACGGAGGGCGAGACCGCGTCGGCGACCGCGGCGACCGGCTCGTCGGAGTTGCCCGTGACCGGGGGCGGTCCGGTCACCTGGATGCCGTTGGACTCACCGCCGGTCGACGATGCCGAGATCGTGGCCGAGGTGCCGGAACCTGAATCGGTGAGGGCCCGGACGCCGTACCCGGCGCCGACCAGCGCGACGACAGCCGTGGCGCCGACCGCCATCCGCCACCCACCCCCGCGTCGGTGGGAGGAGGGAGGAGAAACGGGGGGTGGGGGCGGAGGCGTGGGTGCGCCACTCCCCCAGCCGGTGCCGGCAGGGGGGACCTCGGCGCCGGCGGGAACGCCGAACGACGGGGTGCCGGCGGGGGGCGGCCCGGAGGGCCGACCGACCGGAGGGGTAGCGGGGGGTTGCGGGGTCCAGGTAGCTGTCATCGCGTCGCATCCTCGGAGTAGTCGTCGAACAAGCGCGACGGTACGTAGCTCCGGCTAAAGGCCCGGTAAGCCCGAGTACGACTCCCCGCGACCCAGGCGGGCCACCCGCGGGGGATCGAGTGACTCAGGTGGGAGGCGCGGGTGCGTCACCCGCGACCGGGCGCCCGCTGGCCGCCGGGGAGTCGGCCGCAGGGGAGGCGCCGGTGGGTGAGGCGGCCTCGGAAGAAGTGGCGGCGGCAGGCAGCCACACCGCGAACGCGGCGCCGCGTCCGGGCTCGGAGACGAGTTTCACCTCACCCCCATGAGCCTCGGCGATCTGACGGACGATCGTGAGACCGAGACCGCTGCGCCCCTCGGTCCGGCTCGCGGCCGGGTCGCCCCGCCAGAACCGTTGGAAAACCCGCTCCTGGTCGGCGGGATCGATGCCCGGTCCCTGGTCCTGCACCGCGAGCCAGATCCACGGTGCCTCGCGTCCGGCCGACACGCGGATGGTCGTGCCCTCCGGACTCAGCCGCACCGCGTTCGCCAACAGGTTGGCCAGGGCCTGGCGCAGCGCGAGGCGGTCGCCCTCGACCCAAAGCCCCGGTTCCGACTCGCCGATCAACCGCACCAGACGGGCCTCGGCCGGAGCCCGGAACTCGTCGACCGCCTCGTTCACGAGCAGCGAGGCGTCGAGCGGCGCCCGCTCGAGCGACAGCGTGCCTCTACGGGCGTACACCAAGAGGTCGTCGACGAGGCGCGCCATCCGCTCGGTGGAGCGCTCGACGATCTCCGCGGTGCGCCGCAGCTCTGCGGCTGACGCGTCGGGGTCGCCGAGCGTGACCTCGAGATTCGTGCGGATCACGGCCAGCGGGTTGCGCAGCTCGTGGGAGGCCTCGTGGATGAACTGACGCTGGCTCTCGAACGCGTCGTCGATCCGGGTCAGCATGTCGTCGAACGTGTCGGCCAGGTCGCGCAGCTCGTCGGGCGGACCGCCGAGGTCGATGCGCCGCGACAGGTCGGTGGCCTGGATGTCGCGCGCGACCGACGTGATGCGCTCGATCGGGCGAAGCGCTCGCCCGGCGACGACCCAACCGACACCGAGGCTCGTGACGAACAGCCCGGCCAGGGCGGCGAACGAGTAACGCCGCAGATTGTCGAGGGTCTGCGCGTTGACGACCTGCTCGACCGTGCGCACGTCCTCGGCCTGGATGCGCACCCCGCCCGGCACCGGCGTCACCTGGTAGCGCCGGTAGATCGGCTGATCGTCGAGGGAGTGGGCCAGACCGATGTAGATCGCCCCGAGCATCACGGCCGCCAGCCCGAACAGCAGCGTGGAGTAGAGCAGCGCGATCCGGAACCGGATCGAGCCCATCCACGAGGGAAGGCGCTCCGCGAACCGCAGACCCCGCGGGTCGGCGCTCACGGCGATGCCTCGACATCGTCGCGGAGGCGATAGCCCCGCCCGATGACCGTCTCGATCGCCTGCGCCTCGTCGCCCTCGACCAGCTTGCGGCGCAGGGTGCCCACGGTGACCCGCACCGTGTTGGTGAACGGGTCCGCGTGCTCGTCCCACACGTGCTCGAGCAGCGTCTCCTGCGAGAGCACCTCACCCGGCCTGGTCATGAAGTACCGGAGCAGGGCGAACTCCTTGGCCGTGAGCTCGAGGGTGCGGTCGCCGCGACGGGCCGCGTGGCGCGCATCGTCCAACTCGAGGTCGCCGACGCGGAAGACCGAGGACTGCACCGGCGTGTCCCGGCGCACCAGGGACCGCACTCGGGCCGTGAGCTCGGGGAACGCAAAGGGCTTGACCAGGTAGTCGTCGGCGCCGACGTCGAGGCCCTCGACCCGGTCGTCGAGGCTGTCGCGCGCCGTGAGCATCAGCACGCGGGGCTGGGGCCGCAGGTCGGGGTCGGATCGCAGCCGCCGGCACACCTCGCGACCGTCGAGACCCGGCATCGTCACATCGAGGCAGATGAGGTCGTACGCGTTCACCAGGGCCTTGTCGAGGGCCTCGAGCCCGTCGTGGGCGATGTCGACCGCATACCCCTCGCGGCGCAGGCCGCGGGCCACGGCTTCGGCGAGATCGACTTCGTCATCGACGACGAGCACGCGCATCGGCGCCGACCGTAGCCTTTATGTTGACGTTCGCGGCCCCGTGGTTTGGTGGGCCCATGTCTCTTGCCCCCACTCTCCAGGAGCCTGTCCACATGTCGGATCCCGTCGGCGCCTCGTCCAATCCTGACGACGCCTCGGCCAACCTCGAGCAGGCCCTCTTCGAGATCAAGAAGGTGATCGTCGGCCAGGACCGCGCCATCGAGCGTCTGCTGGTCTGCCTGCTGTCGCGTGGTCACGTTCTGCTCGAAGGGGTACCCGGCCTGGCCAAGACCCTCGCGGTGGAGACGCTGGCCAGGGTCGTCGGGGGTACCTTCACCCGCCTCCAGTTCACCCCCGACCTGCTGCCCGCCGACATCGTGGGCACCCGCATCTACCGGGCATCGAGCGAGAGCTTCGACATCGAATGGGGCCCGATCTTCGCCAACTTCGTCCTGGCCGACGAGATCAACCGCGCCCCGGCGAAGGTCCAGTCGGCGCTGCTCGAGGTGATGGCCGAGCACCAGGTGTCGGTGGGCGGGGTCACTCACCGCGTGCCCGAGCCGTTCCTGGTCATGGCCACCCAGAACCCGATCGAGTCCGAGGGCGTGTACCCGCTCCCCGAGGCCCAGCGCGACCGCTTCCTGATGAAGATCGTGATCGGCTATCCGACCCCGGCGGAGGAGTTGGAGATCGTCCACCGCATGGGCGTGAACCCGCCCCACGCGTCGCAGGTGCTCTCGCTCGAGGACCTGATCTCGCTGCAGGACACGGCCGACACCGTGTACGTCGACCACGGCGTCGTCGACTACGCCGTGAGCCTCGTGCTGGCCACGCGCGAGCCGGCGTCCTACGGCCTGCCCGAGCTGACCGAGCTCATCGCCTACGGCGCCAGCCCCCGGGCCAGCCTCGGCCTGGTCGCGGGCGCCCGCGCCCTGGCTCTGCTCCGGGGACGCACCTACGCCCTCCCCCAGGACGTGTTCGACGTCGCCCCCGACATCCTCCGGCACCGCCTCGTGCTCTCGTACGAGGCGCTCGCCCAGGGCCGCGATGTCGAACAGGTGCTCGCCCGGCTGCTGAGCACGGTGCCCGCGCCGCGCATCGCACCCTCGCAGGACCCGGTCTTCCACGCGCCCTCGCCCGACCCCGACCGACCCGCGCCGCCCGCGCCCCCCACGCCCCCGCCGGCGCCGCCCGCCGGCTGGGCCCAGGCCGTGCCGGGCCAGTGACCACCGCCCACTCCGCCGCAGCGCGTCGATCCGCGGAGCGCCCCGACGCGAACGGCGCGCTGCGCGGCGTCGTCAACCATCCTCCCGACGTCGCCAACGGGTCGAGCGCCGACGTGCTCCGCCGGCTCGAGCTGAGCATCACCCGTCGCCTCGACGGCATGCTCCAAGGCGACTACCGGGGCCTGGTCCCCGGGCACGGCAGCGAGTTGGGCGAGACCCGCGAGTACTCCGCCGGCGACGACGTGCGCCGCATGGACTGGAACGTGACCGCGCGCATGCAGCTCCCGCACGTCCGCGAGACCATCGCGGACCGCGAGCTCGAGACCTGGGTGCTGGTCGACCAGTCCGCCAGCCTGGCGTTCGGTACCGCCGGGTGCGAGAAGCGCGACCTCGCCGTCGCCGCCACCGCGGCCATGGGGTTCCTCACCGCCCGCACCGGCAACCGCATAGGCGCGGTGACCCTCGAAGGTGAGCGCCTGGCCACCGTGCCGGCCCGAACCGGTCGGGTCAACCTGCAGGCGCTGCTCCACCGGGTCGTCACCGCGGCACGGATCGAGCACCCCGGACCCTCCGATCTCGGAGCCGGCATCGCCCGTCTCGGCGCCTCGATGCCCCGCCGGGGCCTGGCCGTCGTCGTGTCCGACTTCCTCGCCCCCGGCGAGTGGGACCGCCCGCTGCGAGCGTTGAGTGCCCGCCACGAAACGCTCGCCGTCGAGATCATCGACCCCCGCGAGCTCTCGCTACCCGACGTCGGCGTGCTCGAGCTCCGCGACCCGGAGACGGGCGCGACGATCGAGGTGCAGACGGGGAGCGCCAAGCTCCGCGCCCGGTACGCCGAGGCCGCCGCCGCCCAGCGGGCCGACATCGCCCGTCGACTCCGCGCCGCGGGTGCCGACCACCTCGTGCTGCGCACCGATCGCGATTGGCTCCTCGACCTCGTGCGCTTCGTGGCGTCCCGGCGTGATCGCGTCGACGCCATGGCGAGGGGGCGACGTTGAGCTTCCTCTCCCCCCTCCGCCTCTGGTTGCTCGTCGGGGTGCTCGTGCTCCTGGGCGCCTATCTCGTGCTGCAGTGGCGACGGCGTAGCTACGCAGTGCGATTCACCAACGTCGACCTGCTCGCCACGGTCGCGCCGAAGCGACCCGGTTGGCGCCGACACATACCCGCCGCGATCTACCTGCTCGCGGTGGCGACCCTCGTCGTGGGCTTCGCCCAGCCCACCCGGCAGGAACGGGTGCCCCGCGAGCGCGCTACCGTCATCATGGCCATCGATACCTCGCTCTCGATGGAGGCCGACGACGTGGCCCCCAGCCGCATCGAAGCGGCGAAGTCCGCAGCCGCGACCTTCCTCGATCTGCTCCCACCGAAGATCAACGTCGGCCTCGTGTCCTTCAACGGCAACGCCACGCTGAAGGTGCCCCCGACGACCGACCGGGTCGCGGTCGAGAACGCCATCAACGGGCTGCAACTGGGTGAGCGCACGGCCATCGGCGAGGCCATCTTCGCCAGCCTCGACGCCATCGCGGCCGTGCCACCCGACGACCAGGGCACGCCGGCCCCGGCCCGCATCGTGTTGATGTCCGACGGCTCCACCACCGACGGCCGGTCAAACGACTCGGCGACCAAGGCGGCGGCCGAGCAGGGCGTACCCGTCTCCACCATCGCGTTCGGCACCGACTACGGCACCATCACCGTGCCCCAGGAGCCCTATCCGATCCCGGTGGCCGTCGACAAGCAGGCGTTGGCCGACATCGCCAACCAGACCGGCGGCACGGCCTTCACGGCCGCTAGCAACGAGCAACTCCGCAAGGTCTACGAGAACATCGGCTCGTCCGTGGGCTACACGACCGAGGAGCGCGAGATCGCCGCCTGGTTCATCGCCGGGGCCCTCGTACTGCTGCTTCTCGGTGGCGGGCTGTCGCTGGCCTGGTTCAGCCGACTGCCCTGAGGGGGCGCAGGCGCCGTACACCCTCGGGCGAATGCGCCCCTCAGGCGCCGGTACCGACCTTCTCCGACACGACCCTCGACGATCCCCCCGGCTGCATCGTGACGCCGTAGAGGCAGTCGGCGGCCTCCATGGTGCGCTTCTGATGGCTGACGATGACGAGCTGCGCGTCGTTGCGGAACTCGCCCACCAGGCCCAGGAACCGGTGGAGGTTGACGTCGTCGAGCGCGGCCTCGACCTCGTCCATCACATAGAACGGCGAGGGCCGACTGCGGAAGACGGCGAACAGAAACGCCAGCGCGGTGAGCGACCGCTCGCCACCCGACAGCAACGAGAGCTTGCGGACGTTCTTGCCCGACGGCTTGGCCTCGACCTCGATGCCGGTCTCGAGGAGGTTCTCCGGCTCGGTGAGCCGCAGACGACCGGTGCCGCCCGGGAACAGCGTCTCGAAGAGCTGCTCGAAGTTGGTGGCCACGTCGGCGAACGCCGACGCGAACACGCTGACGATCTCACCGTCGATGGCCTTGATGATCTTGGCGAGCTCGCGCCGGCTCTCCTTCACATCGTCGAGTTGGTGCTGCAGGAACTCGTGGCGCTCCTGGAGCACCTCGAACTCCTCGAGCGCCAGCGGGTTGATCGGACCCATGAGGCGGAGGTCGCGCTCGAGCTCACGGATGCGGGCATTGGGTTTGGACCCCTCGGGAAGCTCGGGCTGCTCGGCGGCGATGGCCGCGTCGGGTTCGCAGTCGAGATCGCGCCGCAGGGCCTCGACCGCCGTCTCGATGCGCAGCTTCGTCTCGGCGTCCTCGAGCTCGACCCGCTGAAGACGCTCTCGTTGCCCGCTCAGCTCGCGCTCGGCCTTGGCGCGGGCCCGACGCTCACCGTCGAGGCGGGCGGCGACCGCACGCGCGGCCTCGGACTGGCGGCGGCGGCGATCGCGCAGCGCGTTGAGCTCGGTCTCGATCACGGCCGTGCGCTCGGCCACGTGGACGATGAGCCGGTCGGTCGCCACCTGGCGTCGGTCGAGCTCGAGACGGCGATCCTCGGCCGCCGACCGCTCGGCGGTGTCGCGCTCGAGGCGTTCGTCGACCTCGGCCAGGCGTCGGGTCAGGAACTGACGACGCTCGTCGACCGAGGCGCCCCGCACCTCCAGGTCGGTGCGGCGGGCCCCGACCTCTGCGGCACGGGCCTCCAGGCGAGACCTCGCTTCGCTCATGCGCCGACCGGCCTGGGCACTGGCCTCGTCGTCGGCCTCCAGGCCCGGAAGTCGGGCCTCGAGTTCGGCCGTGCGGGCGCGCTCGCGCTCGAGGCGCTCACCCAACTCGGCCAGGTGGCCCTGGAGGCCCTCGGCTTCAGCTGCCGCGTCGCGGCGGTCGGTCTCGACCCGCTGGAGGGCATCGGAAGCGCCGGCCAGCCGCCCGTCGTTCTCGTCGAGGCGGTGGGCGAGATCGGCCTCGGCGATGCGGGCCTCCTCCAGCGCGACGCGGGCCCCGCTGTGGCGTTGCGCCGCGACGGCGGCTGTCGCCGCCGCGGCCTCCGTGCGGGCACGGGCCTCGTCGAGCGCCGCGCCCGTCGCGCCGGTGCCACCCTGGCCCAGACGCCAGCCGGTGAGCCCGAACCGGTCACCACCGGCAGTCACGGCGATGGCGTCGGGATGGGCGATGACCACGTCGAGCGCTTGGGCCCAGCCGCCTTCCACGACGACGGCCGACCCCAACAACGCGTCGAGGAGGGCCTCGACATCGGCGCGACGGGCCCGCACGTGGCGCCGCAGCGGCTCGCCGACGCCGGGCGCGGTCCGCGTCTGTCGGGTGCCGCCCAGAGCCAGGATCGCCCCGGCGAGCGACTCGCCGTGCAGTGCAGCCAGGGCCCGTCGGCCGGCGTCGACGCCGTCGACGACGACCGCGGCCAGCGCCTCGCCCGCCGCGGCCTCGAACGCAGGCTCCCACCCC
>Ga0209048_10003826_pt1 | contig 14534 bp, 20 predicted proteins | sample FrelakmetCRP12CR_FD_187146 | JGI IMG/M metagenome (GOLD analysis project Ga0209048, IMG submission 187146) | Freshwater lake sediment microbial communities from the University of Notre Dame, USA, for methane emissions studies - CRP12 CR (SPAdes)... | ecosystem: Environmental > Aquatic >... | reverse complement strand
GACAAAGCCAAAGAACAATACTACACCGAGCAGATCACCGCGGGAATACGCTCCGGTGGTGCGGCCGGGCATGAGGTGTGTCACCATGCCCTGAACGACATGGGTACAATTGTCGCGGACAGGGCATTTTGCACAGAAGGCATAGATGAAGATCAGGAATACTGCGATGCTTCCAACAAGGTAGATGCCTGCTGCAGTGACTGAATACGGGAAGATACCATACAGGCCGACAAGAACTGCCGCTGTGATCATGACCAGACCGATGATGCCGTAGGTTTTCTTTGACATTACGTTTCAATTATTTTTTGCCGGTATATAATTTTCTCCTGCAATGCTGTCTTTTTTCATTCTCCCTCCGGTTCCCCCACCTTGCCGCACGCTCCACCCCCAAAACTCCCGTTGACCACAAGATTCATCTGCAAATCCAGTTTTCCCAAAAATCCCCGCCGCGTTTTATTTTTCATTGCCAGAATACCGGTTTTACTGCCAAATAACAGTGTAAAAACGATTCGTGTAACTTCCCATGTATGGTTGCTTTAAATAGCCCCCCACCGACTTTTCATTATCAGAATGATCAAGGAATTCTTCAGGAAACTGGTAACACGGGCAAAGGAGGTAGCAAAGGTTCTCAAGGCAAAATTCAATGCCTTGATAAGCAAGCTCATGCCCACGGCGCCGGTAAAACTATTCCTGGTTCCCGGTATCTCCCCTGCAATGGGAAATGCAATGAAGATGGGCAAGCGATACCGGCTGACAAGCGACCACTCCCCCATCTTTTCGCTCTACACGTTTTTTGGTGATAGGCAGACGCCGCTCACCGGTGTCTGAACAGTTTTCTGGCATCCTCCCGACAGGTCACCTGCCGCACCTTTGCGGGAGTTCATCGACAGGATGGTAGCCAGGGCTCTGTTCAACGCAGGTGCCTGCGTCTTCCTTGATGTTTGGACGGGCATGGGATTCTCTTCTGCCCGTTCCTGGTATCGCTGGTGAACATTGCAAAAAAATGGTGAAAAAATGCAGGGTATTGCACGTGGCCCCCTCGGGGTCACACGGGAAGCAGTTGACACGTATGAACGGCCGACCGGCTTCCAGGGCGTAAGAACGATCATGGTTGAACACACTGTCCGGGTAATTGTTCCTTTTCAGGGTGTGATTCAGCCTCCGTGGAGGCCTGCCCTGGGGCAACCTGTTGGAAATTCCGGGCAGTGCCTGTACCGTGCCGTCGCTTTCTTACGCAACCGTGCAAACCCTGCAGCCAGCGGACCTGGTGGTTCTGCATGACTGCCTTTGCCAGTGGCGGCCAGGTCATGTGCGGGGCAGGAGGCCAGGTGCATGTCCGCATCTGGGGTGAACTCCACTATGTCTGCATAGAAGACCTTGGCAGGCTTCTTTTTGTCGGCGACCGTGTACCACTCCTCAGGAAGGGACCGGGGGTAGTGCCACGGGAACCCGTCCGGGTCTCCGGCCCGGTCCGTATCAGCCCGTCCGGGAGGGCGGTCATTCTGGCAACCGGCAGCCAGCGATATATGCTCCCCCGCGACAGGTTCGTCGCGGTAGCACTGGGAGAGGAGGTATCCTGCCTCTGCTTTGAGATGCCTTCGGACGATGACAAGGAGAGCCCGGGTATTGTCCTCTCACCACCGACTGCCGGAAGTGTGGCCCCGTGACGAGCCGGCGCTGTATTCTCCTTGAGGAGGGGGTGCGTGAACTGCTCGAGTTACACCATTATACCGTCCGGATCATTCCGGTCGGGTATAAGCAGCGTTCCCCGCCGGTCCACCTGGTTGCAACACGCGGACCTTATGAGACGCGGTATATCAGGATCAAAAAAGTGATCCACCGTTCGAGGATAGCCCTGAATATTGAAACTCGGTGCCGGGGAGAGATCCGGCAGTACCGGAGGATACTTTCCGGGCCGGAAGGAATCCCCGCCCTGCACTGCGAGATCTGGATCTATTCCCCGCGTGACGGCTTCCATTGTTACGAGGTGCTCACCGGCAGCGTACGGGAAATTCCCCGGCTGGTACCGGATACTGGTGAACCACTTCCGGGCAGGGAGGCACCAGGATGATCTCGCAGGAATCGTTTCATTCGATGAAGAACCGCTCGGCACAACTGCTGGTGGTACGGGGCTACGAGCCGGTCCAGCCGGTCACCGGCAGCTACCTTTCGCGGTACATCCCCCTGCACCTGATCGGCCTGAAGGGGGATTACGAGGCCCTCTGCGTGAAACTGAGGATTGCCCGGGGATCGGTGAGCGAACCGTATGTCGAATCATTCTGCCGGTTTGATATCTGCCAGTTCCGCTCACTGCTCCTGGCAGCGCCGGGGAATGTATTTCTGCGCTGTGAGGTCTGGGTCGTGTCACCGGACAATGCAATCCATTGCTATGAAGTTCTTGCAGATACCATCCGCGAGGTGGCTGTCTTTGTCCGATGATACGGGTCCCCGGGTCATTACCTCGACACAGATCCCGGACGTCCCGCTCAACCTCATCCCGAAAACGATCGCTGACCAGATCAAAGGGAAGTACAAATGGGTATACCGGATCACGGCTATCATAACGTTCCAGAACCGGTTTACGTTGATTATTGAGACCCGCAACAGGACTCGCCGGAGGTTACCCCACGGGGATATGGCCGGATGCAAAAGACGCGGGAATGGTTAACCAGGAGACCGTGTACGGCTCTGCCTCCACGGGAGGATCCTTTTTTACCAACTGCACATCCGACTGCCCCCTGGGCTCCCTCCCCCTCTTTTTGGAAAGAGGAGGTCACCTTCCTGACCCATTCAAAAATATACCCATAAAAAGGTAAGGCATCGCTCCCTATTTTTTGATTCTTATGCGCCTGTCACGCCTTTCAAGGAGAGTAGTTCCCATACAAACGAAACCGTCATGGACAAAGGGTTTCTCAAATACCGGAATTACTTCGTCCTCATTGTCATCACGGCTTTCTTATTTTTTTTAAGGGAGTGCCTTTTTTCCTGGTAACCGCTGGTTCTTTCTGAATTGTTTTCCTTCCGGGGGGTCTCCCGGGGACCGGGGGTGGGGGAGAACCACCCAGGGTTATACCACACATGGGACAGAAGTTGGCTGCAGGGGGGACTTTTTTCCCGCAGTTCTTACAAAAAGGTGGATTTTCCGCGAGCGTATCGCGTATTTGTGTATCATCTGTTTTTTCCTTTGCGGAATCGCCCTGGGGCAGGTCCCCTCTCTCCTGGGGTCCGGGTTCATCAGGCCGGGGGGAAGCGGGAAGAATCTCTGGTCGCCTGGCAGGTTTCTGAAGGGACGGTTTGGGCGGTTGTAATGCGCTCTTCATAGCACCTTTTATCACCAATTGAATATCAGGCCGGGGCACGAGTGAAGAATCTGCTGGTGTCCCGGGACGGCGGATTTCTGCTCCCGTTACCTGCTTTTCTGCCGGTCCCGGCACCTCTTCATCCTGCCAGACCTCCAGGGTTTCTTCTGTTTTAAGTTCCTGTTCCTGCGGTATTCCCGTCAGGATATGGTACCTGACCCGGGGTGGTTTTTTCACGTCTTTGGCCGGCTTTCGTGTCACCTTGCGTTCATCCAGCATAGGGAGGTTCCCCCTTTTTATGGGAATATGAATTGTTGCCTGGTATGTACCTTTGTTATCTTCTTTTTTAAAAAACCCTGCAAAGAACTCTGCGCAGGATCAAGGGACGAGACCCGGATGGTGCTGACAGCATCACCTTACCTTCACTCCCATCCCGGGCCCCTCCTGACAAAATCTCACCTCATTCCAATCCGTGAAACTCAGCACAACACACTTAATCCCGTACTGCCAATTGCAGAATCAGGAGAGAGCTTCCATGAAAATGTTTTCTGGTTATCCGTGTATCGGCATAGCAATCGTCGTGCTTGTTGCAGTATCCGTGCTTTTCGCCGGGTGTACTACGAATTCCGGGCAGGGCGCACCTGCTCCGGTCAGTACCCCTGTTCAGGTCAGTACCCCTGTTCAGGTCAGTACCCCTGTTCAGGTCAGTACACCTGTTCAGGTCAGTACGAATGTGAGTGCATCCCTTCCCTATGGAGTAACCATTTCGGTCCCGGCTGGCTGGACGAGGCAGGATGTCTTTGCGAGCGGGGTCAGGGACTATGGTGCCACAACGATAAACATCGCCAATTTCTACTCTCCCAATGCCATCCCCGGTGACAAGGCATCCTACACGGCCCTGAGCATCGATGTCGATATTGACCCCGTAGCGGACTTTGAGAAGTACTTCAACAACGCAACCCTTGCCGTGACAAAGGCCTATGGTGAACCGACAACGGTGGAGGCCCACAGTTATACCATAACGATAGCCGGCTACAAATCGTACGAACTGGATTTCCAGTCCGCAGAGGTAAAAGGTACCTACATCTTTACCTCCACAGAAAACGGCATGTATATCTTCGCGTTCAAGGTCCCGAACAAACGTCTGGCAGTCCAGGCATTCCAGGACGAGATCGTAGATATTTACAAATCGATCAGGATCAATCCCCCACTCGTTGTTGTCACCCAGCACCGGTAACGAGTCCTCTTTTTTGCAGCGTGAACGGTTTTTCGCACACTGCCGGTCACCTCGAAGGAAATCCCCACCCTTCCACCTGTATATCAGATCATACCGGTATCAGACCAGGATTCCGGTTTCGAATTGAACGGGATCAAAGAACCTGAAGGTACCTCAGTAAAAATATGGTGAGTTGGTGAATTTACCAGAGTTTCCACCATGCTTTCTTCTCACCTGGTGCGAGTGCCCGCCCCAGCATTAAATAAATCCCACTTTTAGTTTCATAGGTATTGGGGACGATACGATATTTTTTATAAAGAATTTTTTCGAAAACATCTTCGGAAAGATCATGTTTTATCGCAATCGTCCGAAGTCGTGTAAGTCTTTTCTTGATATCCCGTTGATCTGCATCAAAAAGCCAAAAATCAGGATCTTTGAGCCAGAAACCGCTGATCTCTCCATTTTCGTCTTTTATAAAAGAATAATCTTTGTCAAGTGCTTTAACGAGCAGCGCCGCCATTGCATCAATTGACGCTGTAAGTTCATCCCGAGTCCATTCGTTATTTGACATTGAATGCATCAACTCTTAAAATCTGTATATTTTTTATTTACCCGACAGATACAAAGAAATTTCCCCAATATATGCCTCATTAAAAAATTTATCTGATTTCATACCCTGAATCTGTGAAAATACCATGGCGTTCATCCAAAATTTTCTTTGCGATATAACCGATGATGACGCCCCCGATTAGTGCACAAATAATTGCCCCTGGTTTCCCCCCCATTAAAAAAACCGATAATAATAATAAAAATGACGTCTGAATAAGGCAGATTAAACACAAAAAATTAATGATTTTTCATCCTCTGATGATCTGGGGACACACCAAATTTATCAATAGGTATTTCAATAGCGAGTTCCAGGATTTCTTCGACCCTAATTTTGTTTAATGGGCGTCCCACCCGAGAGAACACACAACATTTATCTACTGGAATAAAGAAGATGCTCCTTGTCCAGTGACTTCTGCAATCTTTGGACAGGAGAATAGCATGAAGGTTAATCATTCTATTGGTTCACGTGTTGGCGTTATTATTATTTTTTTTATAGTATGCATTGCTATGACCGGAACGGTGACAGGGAGTAAACCAATTGATAGCTCTCCTATACAAATTACCACAGATTCGCATTATGATCGTAATCCCTCAATCTTCAGAGGAGAAGATGGAAATTATTGGTTATTTTTCACTCGGGGGAGTGTTACCCCTGGTATTCGTGATTACGAGGGATATAATCCGGACTCCGATTATTATACGGTCTGGTATAAGACCGCCAAAAAATTGGCAGACTTACAAGATGCCCCGGAGCATAAAGTCCCTATCAATCCTCCCTATTCTACGGCCCAACGTGATGTCGCCGCCTTACAAACAGGTGACGGAAGAATCTGGGTTTTCACATCGCCTGGGTATGGACCTGAAGATACCAGTAATACTGCGATAAGGGCAATCCATTACTACATTCTTGACCACTACAAAACATGGACCGGTCCGTTTTCCGTTCTTCCGGGATCCTACAATGGGTGTGGGATTGGACATATTGATATTGTAGAAAGTTACGGCAAAATCTGGCTTTTCTATGACGAATGCTACATGCTAAAAGTAACGAGTTATGATCCATCGATTGGGATCTGGTCTGATCCGGTCCTAATAAATTCAACCGCTACTCTTGGAAAAGCCATTGTCGCGCGGGATAACTTCTATGTTGTGTGGGTCTATCTGGATGCAGCGCAGGGAGAATGGGGGCCAGGGATTTATCTTTCGACCTCAAGAGATGGCAAGAGGTGGTTGACAGGTTCCGAACCTGTTGCAGCATGGGGGAATGGTCTAACCAATTGGGATCCTGTCATTATTAATGATAAAAATGAATTCAGGATACTATGGGCTCCGAGCGATACAGAACAATTTATCGCAATGACATCTTCAACAAAGCCGTCAGATCCATTATCGTGGTCATCACCATTGCGAATTACCAGTGGTTCTACTTCACCAGGAAATTATTGGTGGGATTTCTGGCCGGAGGCTATCAAATCCGGTTCGAACACCGCACTGTTTTATTCATCTGAACGAAGTCCTGATGGAACTTCTCTATCAGATGGGAATATCTGGTTATTACCTGCCATTCCACTTTAATTTGAGTACGGCAGGCATTAATAACCCTATTTTTTTCTTCTTTTCAAATTCCCATAATGCATTAAAATCTTCCGTGGTTCCAACGGTAATTGGCATAATTTCTTGTTTTGTGACACTACGGAATAAAAGAATTATTTTTTTGTGTGTTATGAAAAACCAGAATAATACCGGGTGGGCCTAGTCCTGTTCCTCCTGGTTGGCGTTCCGGCCCTCTTGTATATCGTGATTCTCCGGGCAAAATGGCGCTAGTTCCCGGGGGACGTTGCATGGTATGGTGTTCGAGGGTATACCAGCGGTATTCCCAATGCCTGCGGACCCGGGTGTCCGTTTACTTCCGATAGTGTACATCCGTATGACCGCATAACGGACAGGAAACCCCCTTACCAGTCCATCCCGTGTGTCCGGTTCGCTCCATGGCGCTCCTGTACAAGCTAGCGGGATGCACTCGCATGCTATGATCCTTTTTTTAATTTCATTATCTTTTTACATCTTTTTTGCTTTCCTTGCAGTCAGGATAAGATCCTTAATCTCCGGTGGCAATTGTTCATCCTGCCATCTTCTTTCTGCATCTGTTGATTTACCTGCATTTTTCACGGCTTTCAAAGCATACCACGCTGCTCCTGATGAATGGTCAGCCATATGAGCAGTTGCAACAGCGTGTCCTACAGAACGAGCCACTGCAATCGCAGTCGGATTAGAAGATTCTCTTGCCACAGCATGTGCGGCTGCTGAAGCTTTCATCGCGTCACCAACTGAAACATTTCCTGATCTCCATTCTTTAGCCACATGTAGTGCATTTTTTAGTCGTTCATCTGGTATTTCACCGAAGAGATGCAATACATTCTCCGCACAGTCGCAGGCCCAGGTACTTACCTGGTAGTGCTGTTCCTTTTTCAGCGGTCCGCCCCGATGTGCTGCAATAAATCGTTTGTCTCGCATTTTTGCCTTTCTCCGCACTGTTTCATTATGGTATGGTATTTTTATAAATAACCACGAATTTTCAAAACTACCCGCGGTCTTTCGTCTGTTTTCAGACTATGGTATTTCATATATCCTATCAATAATCATGGAACCCATCATTAATGCTTTGTATATCCTCATGAAAATTTTTGGTCAGACAGGTCTGATCTTTTCATTAAACCGGGATTTCTGCAGAGCCGGGGAAAGCATCAGTCATTCTTTTTAAAAAATTGAGCACAGGGAAGTGAGGGATAGATTTTTTTGATCCGGTACAATAAGAATGGGGAAAAGCGAAAACGGATCAGGGAAACGTGTGGAGCTCAAAGATCACTTTTACCGCCGATAAAGAAGAATTCCGGATCACCTTTTATAAAAAACCCGGCCTCTTCACATACGCCCTTTCGGCAACGTTTTCCTGATGTATGTCGGCGAAAACTGGATTGTTTTGAATTTTTTATCCTTGACGTATACTACTTTTGCAGGTGAATCCCCGATCTTCTTCTCATCAATCTCGAAAAGGTCGGTTGCTTCCACAAGATCTTTGAGTTTTTTATACCCGTAATTACGGGGATCAAAATCCGGAGACTGGTTGACAATGTTCCCCCCCACATCTGCCAGGTTTGCCCAGCCATCATTATTGGAACACGCGTCAACCGCTGATCGCAGCAGGTTAACTAATCCGGCATCCCCTTTAAGTTGAGCGAGATTTTTACCGGGTTTTGTTTCCTTCTGGGTTTCGGGAGGCTGTTCATCGGTCAGCCGGGTCTTTCGCAGGATCTCGGTATAGACAAACTTGTCACATGCCTGGACAAAGGGCTTTGGTGTTTTTCGCTCTCCGAACCCGTATACTAACAGCCCGGATTCGCGGATCCGTTGTGCCAGCCGGGTAAAATCACTGTCGCTTGAAACGATACAAAAACCATCGAATTTATTGGTATACAACAGATCCATTGCGTCAATAATTAAAGCAGAATCCGTGGCATTTTTCCCTTTCGTATAATCAAATTGTTGTATAGGCTGGATTGAATAGTTCAGCAATACTTCTTTCCAGGGCTGGAGGTTTGGGGTTGTCCAGTTCCCGTAAATCCGCTTCACGCTTGCGATACCATAGAGGGCAATTTCAGCCAGCAGACCTTCGATAATTTCAGGCTGGGCATTATCAGCATCTATGAGGACCGCCAGTTTTTTTTGTGGTACACCCTGAAGGAAGGGATCTTTATCAAAAATCATATGCGTCTGATATCAATCAATGAGATATTCAACGTATTCATATAAACACCGGAGCAAAGAGCCGGTAATGCCGGAATGTTTTGGAATTCCCGGGATTTGGTACCCGTAGCCTTTCCCTGACCTTTGCAATAACCTGTTCAGGTACACGGATGAGTGCGGGTACGATGGCTCTTTTACGTTCCCGGATGACGGTGAATGGAACATCGTTCGATGGTATACCAGGTGTATTGACAGTTATTGCAGACCCATAGGTCATTTTCCTTCTGGTAGTGGGTATCCGGATGCCCGCATAACGGACAGGAAACACCGTGACCGGTCCTTCGTGGATGTTCGATTCGTTCCATGGCGCTCCTGAAATACTATTGGCGTACTCTGGTAATTCAATAGTCGTTTTCTGCATGTCACCTTTCAGGGCATGACGATGCGAATACAAATGTCCTGAATGCAACAGGGTACAGTAGTGCCCACTCCACTGGCTGGTTTTAAAATTTTTTTAAAATGGGATAGTATAAATATCCAGCAACGCATTTCCCTGTATCTCTATATTAAATATATGTTCACGCGATCTTTACCTGCGGGTGAGGTGATGAAATGATGACGCAAGTACGGTGTCCGGTCTGTGCCAGCGAAGACGTGTATAGTCTCTTAAAAACCCTTCATTGTAAAAGATGCGGAAATATCTGGAAAGAGGAAAAGAAAACCAGGGGTGCCTATGATACACGCGACCCTGGAACACCGATCAGTAATCGAAAGCGGACAATGGTGATAACGGATACGTTAGAGCAGAGAATGGAAAAGCAACTGGATGGCTATCTTAAAAAATTCAAGGGAAAATTCAGTATATATACCGTTACGCCAAACATCGGGGATATTTACATGGCTATGTTCAGGAGATACTTAAAAAAATGCGTAAAAAACAAGACACTGGTTGAAAAAAAAGACCGGTACGGAATACTCTGGTATTCAAGACCGGAGTAACATTATTGCTCCCCTTCACCCACCCCTCACCCCCCAATCAGGGCTCAGATTGGCTCAGATTATTCCCCCGTTTCCTTACCGCACACATCCCGCAAACACTATCGTGTTCTGCAAATAATGGGACGTAAAGAATTACCATAAAAATGAGCCCTGACCATGCCCCCCATCAGACCCCGGACACTCTTCATCCTCGCTTTCATCCTGCTGGCAGTCATACTCTTTGCCTGGATCACCTGGCAGTTCGACCAGGCCGCCCGCCAGAGCGAGCGCCACAATTATTACTACACGATCGACCTTACTTATACCGCGACAATCGAAAACGTGACCCTGTTACTCCCTGTCCCTGAACTGAACACTACCCCGTTGTTCATTCCATCCCTGCTGGACAAGACGGCTTATGGCGTCTCCCCGGAATGGAACCTCACGATTGTCCGGGAGAACGGGACCCCGATGCTCGCCATCAGGGCCTCCCGGATGGTTCCTGAATACCATGGGTACCCTGTCGCGATTGAGCCCGGGACGAGTGTCCTCCCGACAACCCTGGTCCCCGGCCGTGAGTACTCGAGTGATACTCCGGTCCTTATGCCCGTGACCATTGCAGTCATGGAAACGAGTGCGTCGGAGATCGACACCCGCCACCCGGTCGGCCATGAACCGCTCTTTTTCCCGGGGGGAGTGTTCACGCCGGGACCAGAAGTCTCCCCGGTCTGCAATTGCCCCACGTACGACCACCCGGTCCCGGTGTATATCAGCTATACGTCCGATCGCCCGGTGTCGATATCGCTCCGCGTGTCCGTCCAGGGGTCCAACGCTATCTGGAGAGGGGGCTGGGAGAGCAACACCTATTCGGACACCGTCGTCCTTGAGATCGCGAACGGTACGCAGGGTTGGGTTGGGGGGGAAGGGAAACTTTTCACGGTAGGAGGAGTATAGTACCTGGACCTGACGTAAAAAAACCCGGATCCGGTTTTTTATATACCCCCCCGGGGAAATCGCATGTACCAATTTTTAATATCCTGATTAACTCTACTCAATTACTATGAAGTGTCCCAATTGTCAGATGGAGAATACTGCTGATCCTGAATATTGTACCCAATGCGGAGGTAAACTTCCCAAAAAGAGACAACCGTGGAAATCATGGATATTTCCAAAGATGCTGATCATCTCAGTAGTAGTATTCTCATTTCCGTGGATGGCGATCTTTTTACTCATGCTTGCAGCAAGTGTGTTTGACCCGATAGGAGATACCTGGTGGAATGCGACTAACCTAGAGATGATCAGGGGCGTTTTTATCATATTTGCTTTACCGGGTCTGATCCTGGTTGCGGTATGTTCCCTGTTGTATTTTTTGTATCCATCATCCCGATGGGTGCCCCGCCGGACAAGTACACAACAAAAAGGGCAATTTGACGTAAAACGATTATTTGTCCTTATTGCAGTTTTATTCGTCGTATGGATATATCTGAATACCTCAATTTTCACGTATCTGCCCAACTATTCATTAAATGATGGCAAATGTGATTTTTGTGGTTTACCCGCTGTGTATACTTCAGGATTAGGTTCCCAGGAAATACATGAGCTTTGCGGGTTTCATGGATTTTCTTATATTGTATTACATCCGTGGATAGGATTAGAATTTTTATTCAACATAAGCAAAACAGGAAATTATGATATTATTGGCCCGCATCTTCTTGTCCTCTATTGGGGCCTGTTAACGTGGTGGGTAGTAATCGGTCTGGTAGTAATTATATCAAGATTTGATGATGAAAAAATATAGACAGCAGATCAGATTCAGCATGGACCAGGGTTCTGAAACAGGCTATGCCAGACGGAACGAACCATGAGATGATGTGGGAGTGGAGATGTGCGAGGGTATACACTTAAGCACGGTCAGCAATATTCGGTGAAAGCCTTCTTTCCCGATAGCGGGAGGTATTCCGGAGTGAGTTTCCTCAATGCTCGGATCCGGAGGGTAAGTGGCAGATTTATGGGGGGCCAACCGATTCTATACTATCCTGTTCACCGCCGAATAATACGATTAAATTCACGGGTTATACCGGCTCTTCGGTTACGCGAGGGATAGATATACAACTGAAATTATTCCATCTGCCAGAAGGTGGCGATCAGGAAATTCTCCTAGGTTCAACGAATTCCAGGAATGACGGTACATGGGAATACACATGGGATGGAAAAGCAGGCGGGTATACGTTCAAGGATGGTCAGGGATATGGGGTAAAAGCTGTGCTTCCCTGGAGGTATACGAAGATGGGTTTTACCTATAAATGTCCAACCTAACTGTAGTATTCATCAAATCAGCTAAGTTGTGGCCGAGGAATGAGGAATGGACCGGAGCATCAGCGAGGACGAGTGAACGACCCCCTTGAGAGTGAGTATGATGAGGTTGGTGGGATCTACCAATGAGATCATATTTTATACTTTTATTTAATTATAAAAAATATTTATTCTATTTTTACACCGGGAGTATTCAATAATTGTTTCCCTGACGGATTGAAGCTGATGGAGCCGGAGCGGATTCGGTCGATTGGAAAGGACCTCCACTTCCAAAAGAAGATTTGGTTATAGTAAATGTACCAAACAAGCCCCGGTTATCGGTACTTAATATCTGACCGGAAATTTTTTCGCCATCGGCCTTTGCTGAAATGATTCCCGTGTGATAATCAAGTGAATCCGTGGTCCAGTCCATGATCCCTTCGAACGATTCTCCGTTAAAGTTCCCCTGAATCGTTCCTGAGGCTTTATTCACTCTGTCCAGTTCGCAGGAACCCGGAAAACGATATTCAATTCCGGTGAGATACGAATATCCCGAAACCGATTTACCCTGTGTTGAAAATATTTTCCATACCAGCTGCCCCTTATAATTGAAATCGCAATAACGACCCTTGTAAAAGATATTGTATTCACCGGACCAGGTTTCCGGAAGGGTCATGACCTCTCTCTTCTGTTCATAAAATGTTATTACTCTGCACATACCCCCGGGCAAAGGATGGCTGCCGGGGGGAACGTACATTCTCGGGTATGATGCCCCTCCTGGCAAATAACCGTTCTGAACCATCGGACCCGGGCCTGACCAACCTCCGCCGCAACTTGTTTCGGTCTCATTAACAAATCCCGTTGTTCGTAACAGAGTCCCTTTCTCTGGTAACGAAAGGTCGTTCCGTTCCGTATTAATATTCATTTCATCAATGGTATCATTGATTGTATATCCTCCACTCCCTATTCTGACCACTGACCCCAGAAGAGTAACGGTTTTTCCGATATACAGATCCTTATGCTCGTTGTAAAATTTTATATCAGGATGCAACGATTGCACAAATGTCATCAGGTAGGGAAAAACTGCGGCAATGGCGATAATAACTGGGACGAGCAGGGGTAACCAGAATAACCGGCTTTTCTTTGAAAAATTCTCCTCACCCTTGTTGATTCTATCTGCAGTTTTGTACGCATCGATCATCCCGTAGAGCCAGGTCCCGATGGACGCAAAAAACAAGAAAGGTGCGGGAATGGCAGCTGCATAATACTGATAATTGAATAAAAAGGAAAAACATACCATCATTAAGAGAAGAGACCCGTAAGCAACCCCAAAAAATGTTAACCCTTCTCTCGTCTTTCCACAATACCAATGACCCCACCCGCAAAAAAGAAAACTGAACAGAACCGTAAGAAACCGGTTCCGCTTTTTTCCAGGAGGGAGTGGGGGAATTTTTCCACTACAATTCACACAAACACTAATCGTCTCATCTTGCATGGGCTTCCCGCATATCGTGCAATATTTTGACATATCTAATTACAATAAATACAACATACGATTTAAAAACATGACGATTTAAGGCTCTGTAAAAAACCTTAGTCCGAATCGAGATTAAGATTGAGAGAATAATTTTTGAAAGATTGTAGAGAATCAATTTGATTTTAAGTTCCTTGATCTGGCTTCTATAATTACGTGCTCTGAGGGATTCCCCGAATTCCCTGCAACAACCCTACCAGCAACTATGATCATCGGGTTCCTTGGAGCCGTGCTGCTCATCCAGAGAACCAGAGAATAATAATTTTTTCAAAAGGTCATATTAGCAAACTATTTTGCATAAATCATCTACAAAACAGCCGTTTTTTAAATACTATGATGTTTCACTCACCAACGTATGCGATTGTTCCCTATATCGAATCTGTAGGACTGTCTTTCTTCATCATCCCGCAATCAGTGCACATCCACCCACATGGTACGAAAGCAGCTCGATCCCGTTTATAGACTCGCTGCATCTTTGCACCGCATTTTGGGTGCTGGCATTTGGGGTGTTTGATGTCTGGCATGTAGGATGTATACAACTTGTGAGAAATTAAAGACCGTGGCGTGCTTCTTTTTTTCATTTCCCCTGCTGATTTTTCAATTTAGGAGTCTTTTTCTCAAAAAAGAATTGCCAGATCGCAATTTATGCACGATTCATACAAAATACTCCATTAATGGAGTGTTTCTTTAGAAAATTTTTCGCGATCTCTTCGGATGAAACTATTTCCCATGCCATTCTGTCCCCAATTTTAAATAAATAAAAAAAAAATCGTACATGGCAGGATTTATTTCCATTTTTGAATTCATATGCTAGTCAAAGTGAAATATATTATATTTTTAATTCAAGAAGTTTCTCATTGTT
>Ga0209048_10003825_pt1 | contig 14537 bp, 12 predicted proteins | sample FrelakmetCRP12CR_FD_187146 | JGI IMG/M metagenome (GOLD analysis project Ga0209048, IMG submission 187146) | Freshwater lake sediment microbial communities from the University of Notre Dame, USA, for methane emissions studies - CRP12 CR (SPAdes)... | ecosystem: Environmental > Aquatic >... | reverse complement strand
CTCTTCACCGGGCAGGTCGTGCGGCCGTGCCAGGAGATCATCGCCGGTCGCTATCCGTTCACCCGTGGCGCCGCGGCCGACGTGCCGGTGGCGGATTTTGCGCGGCTGTTCGGCTTCGGCGGCGTCTTCGACCAGTTCTTCAAGCAGTACCTGGCCAACCTCGTCGATACCAATCGCTCGCCCTGGCAATGGCGCGACGCCGGCGGAGGCGCCATCGGCCTGCCGGCTGCCATCCCCGCACAGTTCGAACTGGTGGACAGGATCCGGCAGCAGTTCTTCCGTCCGGGCGCGACCGATCCGGAGCTGCGGATGACGCTGTCGCCGGACTCGCTCGATGCGTCCGTGCAGCGCTTCGTGCTCGAGATCAACGGCCAGCGACTGGAATACGCGCACGGCCCACAGCTGCGCTGGCCGGTCAAATGGCCGGGCGACGCGGCGGAGCAGGTGGTCGTGACGTTTGATTCCGGCGCCGGGCCCGGCGCCAGCCAGTCCTACGAAGGGCCGTGGGCCCTGTTCCGGTTGTTCGATGCGTCGAGTCCTGCGGCCAGGCCGGACGGCGTGCACTTCCTGCTGAACGTCAGCGCGGGCGGCTCCTCGGCCCACCTGCTGCTCGATGCGGGCTCGGTGCAGAATCCGTTCGCCAGGCCGCTGCTGTCCCGGTTCCGGTGCGGTTGAGCGATGGCGTCCAGCGTCGCCGTCGGCTTCTACGGCAAGTTGCCGACGCTCGGTGACTTCGTCGGGCGTCGAGTGCCGGAAGCGCTGCTCGCGTCGTGGGATGGCTGGCTGCAGGGAGCGATCGCCGCCAGCCGCGAGTCGATGGGCGAGGCGTGGCTCGACCTGTACCTGACGGCGCCGATGTGGCGTTTCTTTGCGCAGGCCGGTGCGCTCGACGCGCAGGCGGTGGCGGGCATCCTGTTTCCGAGCGTCGATCGGGTCGGGCGCTGCTTCCCGTTTACCGTGTTCGCGCAACTGCCGGTCGACAGCGTCGGCCTGGTGGTCGCCGAGCGCTGCGCGGACTGGTTCGAGCGCGTCGAGGACCTGGTGCTGGCACAACTCGAGGAAGCGAGCCTCGGCCTCGACGGCCTCGACGAGGCGCTGATCGCGCTCAGCCCGCGACTCGAGGCGGGCATGGCCGGCACGCCGCGCTCGCACGCGGATGCGCAGCTTGCCCCCGACCGGGCGCAGGACGTGTCGCTGCTGCACGTGCCGCTCGGGGACCGCGCAGACGTCGGTGCCACGGCTTTGGCCTGGTTCGACACCATGCTGCGCAAACAGGTGCCGCGCTCGATCCAATGGTGGAGCAGTGGCTCGGCCCGCGTTCGTCCGAGCTGGCTGATCACCCGAGGGCTTCCGGAGCCGACGGCGTTCGCCTCGATGCTCAACGGTGCGTGGCACGACTGGCCGTGGGACTCCTGCGAGCTGGCGACGGTCGGCGAGGGGGGCGGCATGCTGCCTCGGCTGCACCTCGAGTCCGCGGGCTCGACCCACCCGGGCAACGTGCGATCGGAGAACCAGGATGCCTGGCTGGCCCGACCGGATCTCGGTCTGTGGGCGGTGGCCGACGGGATGGGCGGCCATGAGCAAGGGCATGTCGCCAGCCAGATGGCGCGCGATGCGCTGGCCAGTGTCGCGCCACAACCGACCCTGGCACAGCAGGTGCTGGCCGCGCGCGGTGCGCTCGAGGAGGCGAACCGTTACCTGTTCTCGCTGTCGGTGCGCCCGGTCAACCCGTTGACGAGCGGCACGACCGTGGTGCTGATGCTGGTGCGCGAGCACGTGGGCGTGTGCTTGTGGGCCGGCGACAGCCGCCTGTACCGACTGCGCGACGGCGCGCTCGAGCAACTGACGACGGATCACAGCGAGGCGGTCGAGCGCGCCGGGACAGCCGAAGGCGCGTCGAGCAACGTGATCACGCGGGCGGTCGGCGGTCGTGAGGGGCTGGAGCTCGACCAGGTCAGCTTCAGCGTCCAGGTCGGCGACCGATTCCTGCTGTGCAGCGACGGTCTGTACCGGGAACTGACGGATACCGAGCTGGCGCAGACGCTGCAGGCGGGCGATGCGCTGACGACGGTCGATGCGCTGCTGTCGCAGGTGCTGCGGGGAGAGGCTGCCGACAACGTCACGGCGATCGTCGTGGATGCACAACCCGCGGCGGACTGATCCGGTGTACGTTTCCGCAACACCATGACGACTTCCGAGGACCTCCTCAGACTTCTGGACCGGGCGCTGCACGGCGAAGTGCGACTCGAGGAGCTGTTCGCGGTGCTCGATGCCACCCGGCTGCAGTCTCCTGCCACCGCGACGGAGTTCATGCGCGTCGTCGAGGCGATGTATGCGCGCAACGAGATTCGCTACGACGCGTACCTGGTATTGAAGGACCGCCTGGCGGTCAGCACGCGTCCCCCCGCGACGAGACCGCCGGTCGCGATCGAGCCGCCGGCGATCCCGCCGGCCGGGGCGACGGTGCTGCGATCGTCGAGCGTGCCGGCGCCAGCGGATGGTCCGGCCGATCGAACGATGCTGCGCTTTCCGACCGAGCCGCGGCGGACCGCTCCACCGATCGTCGGCACGTCGCCAGTGCCTCCGACTCGTCCGCGAGCGCCTGCGACGGGAGGCCCGATCGAGACCGCGGCAGCGCCCCGTACGCCGGCCTCGCCGACCGGCTCGAGCACCGGCGGCGCGGCGCTCGACGACGCCGGCTGGACGCTCACCACGGAGCAGCCGCTCGAGCCCGGTTCATTGATCAAGGGCCGGTTCCTGCTCGAGGAGCGCCTGGGCGCCGGCGGCATGGGGGTGGTGTTCAAGGCGCGCGATCGGGTCAAGGAAGAGGCGCAGGATCGCGACCCGTATGTCGCCATCAAGTTCCTCAATACGGAATTCCGCCGCCATCCCGAGTCGTTCAAGGCCCTGCAGCGGGAGACCAAGCGCGCACAGACGCTGGCGCACCCCAACGTGGTGACCGTGCACGACTGCGACCGCGACGGCACGCTGATCTTCATGACGATGGAGTACCTGACGGGCGCGCCGCTCGATCAGTTCATCCAGCGCCATCCGCAGGGACTGAAGTTCTCCGAGGCGTGGCCGATCATCGAGGGCGCGGGCCGCGCGCTGATGTACGCGCACGAGCAGGGCGTGATTCACGCCGACTTCAAGCCCGGCAATGTGTTCGTCGCGGAGAAGAAGACCAAGGTGCTCGATTTCGGCATTGCGCGCGCGATGCAGTCGCAACTCGGGAGCCAGGAGGGCACGCGCTTCGATGCCGGCACGCTCGGCGCGTTGACTCCGGCGTATGCCAGTCCCGAGATGCTGTTGAACGAAGCGCCGGATCCGCGTGACGACATCTACGCACTCGCGTGCGTCGCCTACGAGCTGATGACCGGTCGCCATCCGTTCAACGGCGTGACCGCGGTCAAGGCGGCGCACGACGGCCTGAAGGTCAAGCGCATCCCGGGCATGGGGCGTTACCAGCACAAGGCTCTGGTGCACGGGCTGGCGTTCCGCCGAGTCGATCGGACGGCGACGGTCGAGGCTTTCCTCGATGAAATCGCCGGGCCGTTTGGGGTCAAGGGACGTGCGGTGCGTCGGGCCGTGCTGTCGACGGCCGGGGCGGCGCTGCTGGTTGCCATCGCGGCGGCGGCCATCTGGTGGTTCACGAAGCCGGACCCGGACAAGCAACTCGCGCGGCGCCTGCGGGAGTCCGCGGCGGCGCAGATCGAGGAGAGCAAGCGCAGCGGTGCGCACCTCGAAGCGCTTCCCCCGGAGATGAGCAAACTGCTGCTGGAGCAGGGCGACGCGTTGCTGGCGATGGGACGTGAGAAGTTCGATCCGCGCGTGCTGTCCGAGGGCGTATCGAACGCGCACGATGCGTTTGACCAGGTGCTGCAGGGCGACCCCGGCAACCTCCGGGCGGTGAACGGCATCGTGGCAATCGTCGATCTGTACGAGATCGAGATCAAGCGGCAACTTGACGCCGGAGACTACGCCGGCGTGGTCGAACTGACCGGGTATGCACGAAAAATCGACCCGAATCGCGCGTCGTTCGAGGATGCCGAGCGCGAGGCGAAGTCGCACCTGGCACCGGCCGCGGCAATCGTCGAGGAGAAGTGAAGCGTCGCGGGCGGACGGCGCGGCTCGGGGCCCTGGTCGCAGCCCTGGTACTGGTGGGCTGTGCCACGCCAGCCGAGCGCGTGGCGGAACTGGCGAAGGCGCATGGCTTCGAGCGTCGGGTGCTGGCGGGCGCCGAGTTCGAACACGTCGTCTTCTTCAATCACAAGCCAAACACGAACGGCGTCCTGCACGTCTACATCGAGGGCGACGGCACGCCGTATCTCGATCGCTGGACGGTTGCGCCGGATCCGACGCCCCGCCACCCGGTGATGCTGCCGTTGATGGCACTCGACTCGGCCGCGGCGGTCTTTGTGGGCCGCCCGTGCTATTTCGGCCTGGCGCGCGAGGCGCCGTGCACCACGATCGACTGGACGACCGGTCGCTTCAGCGAACGGGTGGTCGCGAGCATGGCGAGCGTCTTCGAGCAGGTTATGGCGGGCGGCGGTTACCAGCGAGCCGAGATCTTCGGGCACAGCGGCGGCGGCGCGCTCGCCGTGCTGCTCGCGAGGCGGCTGCCGCATGTCGCCGCCGTCATCACCCTCGGCGGCAACCTCGATACGGACCGCTGGTGCGATCTGCACCGCTACTCGCGGCTCGAGCAGTCGATGAATCCGGCGAGACTCGGCGCCCTGCCGGGCGCGGTCCGCCAGCGGCACTTCGTCGGGGAGGGTGACGACGTGACGCCGCCGTGGCTGGTCGACGCCGGTGCGCGTGCGATCGGCGCCCCGGGCGCGCAGGTCCTGCCTCGCGTCACGCACACCAAGGGCTGGGACGCGCACTGGCCGGCGATCCTCGCCGGCCAGTGATCCGAGGCGCTACCGGCCGCTCAACGGAACTCGTAGCGCAGCCCGATCGCGGCCTCGCCGTAGGTGATGCTGGAGAGGCTCGCGACGGACTGGTAGTCGACGAAGCCAGAGAAGCCGTTGGCGAACGTGCTCGACAGCCCGACCGCCCAGACGAAGAACGAGCTGTCCGGCTTGTCGGATCTCACCGTTGCGCGAGTCTGATCGGTCTTGAAGGGATCGTTCGCGTAGAAGATGTAGAAACTGTCGCGATTGTTCTCGGTTTCCGCCACGTACGCTGCCCGCGCGTAAGGCGCAATGACGCCCCAGGAGACGCTCGCGGTATAGGCGACGTCGAGACCGAGCTGAAACTGCAGCGACTTGGCGCTCTGGTCCTTGTACAGCAGGTTCAGTTCCGGGTTGGTGCCGCCTTTTTCCTGGTAGCCGTTGACGTTCGCCTTGACGTAGCTGACCGCTGCCGTGGGGCCCCAGCGCCAGGCGCCGTTGCCGAAGTCATATCCGGCGCTCAGGCCGGCCGAATACGTGCTGCCGTCGGTGCTGCCGCGCGCGTTGTAATCGATGCTGTCAGTGCCCTTGACCGGAGAGGCCGGGTTGCTGACGGTCACCGTGTACGCAACACGGCGGGACGAGTCGAAATTGAGGGAGCCGTAGCCGGCGATGAAGTCGAGGTAGTACTTGGGGCCATACCAGGACGCGAACAGCGATCCCGTGACCCCATCGTCGTCGAGCGAGCCGCCGCCCTTGTAATCGGAGTTCGACTTGTTGTAGCCGATGGCGACGCCGCCGACCAAGCTGTCCGTGAAGCGGTAGTCGACACCGGCCGTGACGCTCTTGTGCGTGAAATCGTACGCGGCCTCATCGGGCGTGAGGTCCTTGTTGCCGGACCCGTACCCGCCGTTCAGGAACATGCCGAGGCGTCCGGCCTCCTCGCCGCTCGCTCCCCCCGTCGAGGAGGCGGAGATGCTGCCGGGGCCGAGATTCTGCGCCAGGGCTCCACCGCCCAGTCCGCCGCGGAGTGTCACCAGCCGGCCCGCGATGTTCGTCCGCTGGGCGCGACTGAAACTGAGTGAGTTGGTGGTTGCCGCATTGAGCTCCGCGGCGGTCACCTCCTGCAACGCCGTCGACTTCTGATCGGTATTGTCGGCGTTCACGATGCGACTGCAGCGAACGAACAAGTCCCGCTCCACCGTGCCGGGCGCGGGTCCGGTTCCGTTGTTCTCGGCCTTGAGCTGCGGACACAGGCCGACGGGACCCGTCGGAGTGACCGTTCGGATTGCATCCGACATCGACTGCTGGTTGAAATTGAGGCTGCTCGAGGTCGACTGTGCACGTGCCGGCAGCGCGATCGTCAAGCAGCAAACAGCCGCTGCGATTGCCGCCCAACCGGACACCCAATGCGGTGGAGTCGCAGGAGAAACGTGTGCCCCAGAGCAATTCAGCGACGAACGTGAATGAAACATTGTTGCAGCCTCCCTGTCGTTACTTGTCTTTCGGCGATGGGCGTACGGCGATGCGATACCAACTGGGCGTTTTCAGCCATCTGTCGGACTGCACGGGGCCTCCCGATCGCATCGAACCCCCCCAACACCGCGCCTGAATAGGATCAGAACACGGAAGAAATGGCCGAACCCGTGGTGCCGACCCGGCCGCAGTCACGTCGCTGGCGACGGGCAACTCATCGGCGGCGGTGCAGACCACCGATGGCCTGGCCGCGGTTGCTCGAAACCGTCGCCTGGCGAACCCGCGACCACCTTCGTTGAACCTTCGACGCCCAGTCGGGTACTTACTTCATTCTGGTTTCAAACACGTATACCGCAGTCTTTTCCGACAGGCAAACGCATGCGATCCGGACATTGCGATGCAGCAATACAGCCATCCGGCGCGAATCTTGTGACACCCCGGAATGCGGTATAGGCTCCGCGTGCTAAGGGAAAGCCGGCCGAAGTCAGGCCCGCAGGCAGGAGGACGCTGATGCTTCGCTTCGTGCTCCGCTCTTTCACCCCGTCGAAACTTGCGCGCCATCGCCTGACCGCGATCGCCCTGCCTGCGGCCGCCGTCGCGCTCGGCGCCTGGGCGGCTCCCGGCATCTCGGCCGACGCGCCGGTCAGTGCCGTGTCGCAGGATCCGAGCCGACTGCAGATCGTGGATTGCCTGCTGCCGGGGCAGGTGCGCAAGCTCGGTGGCCAGATGACCTACATGAGCCCGCGGCGCGCGCTGAAGACCAGTGCCGCCGACTGCGAGATCCGCGGCGGGGAGTACGTTGCGTACGATCGCGCCAACTATGCCACCTCGCTGGCGGTGTGGTTGCCGCAGGCCCAGGGTGGCGACGCGCAGGCGCAGAACTACGTTGGCGAGATCTACGAGCAAGGCCTCGGCCGCGAGCCCGATTTTGTGCAGGCGGCACAGTGGTATCAGAAGGCCGCCGCGCAGAACTACACGCGGGCGCAGCTGAACCTCGCCTACCTCTACGAGCAGGGTCTCGGCGTCACCAAGGATCCGCTCAAGGCGCTGAACCTGTATCGACAGGGATCCGGGATCACCGACGACAGCCTGACCTATGTCTCGACGATGACGGCCGCGGTTTCCGACGTGCAGCAGAAGGTCGACGATCTGACGGCGCAGCTCGAGCAGCAGAATACCGAGGTCGAGCGGCTCAAGGGCGATCTCGACAAGAGCCAGTCCCAGCTGGCCGTGCAGCGCTCCACGCTGGCTCGCGCGCAGGGGGACCAGCGCGCGCTGCAGGCGCAGGTGGCGGCGCTCAAGCAACAGGCGCCGACGGATCCCGCCCGGGTCGCCCAGCTGCAGCAGCTCGAGCGCGACCTGAACGAGCGCGAGGCCAAGGTCGCGGATCAGGAGAAGTCGGTCGCGGCGCTCGAAGCCGATGCGGCTGCCCGCCGGGCCCAGCTGGGCGACCAGCTGCGCGCCGCGGCGGACAAGGACGATGCGCTGCGGGCGCAGCTCGCGCAGTCCTCGCAGCAGAACACCGAGCTGCAGCAGAAGCTGGCCGCCACCGAGCGCCGGCTGGTCGACACCGAACAGCAGGCGGCGAAACTGCGGGCCGATTACACCAAGCAGCAGGCGAGCATCGCCGCGGACCGCGCGCTGTTGGCCAGCAAGCCGGCGGCCTCGAGCCCGACGCAGCGCCAGCAGATGCAGGCGGAGATCGACGCGAGGGAGCGCAAGCTCGCCGACCAGCAGCGGGAGATCGCCGGCCTGCTGGCGCAGCAGCGCGACTACACGGCCGAGCTCACCCGGCTCAAGGCGGCGCAGCAGGCGCAGGGTGCCAGCGCCGGGCAGCAGCAGGCGCAGCTCGCGGCCACGCAGCGCAAGCTGGCGGACTCGCAAACCCAGGTCGAGCAGTTGACAGCGCAGTTGGACGCGGAGCGGCAGAAAGCGGCCGCCGATCGCCAGCAACTGGCCAAGCAGTCAGGATCGACGAGCGCCCAGGCGCAGCTGGCCGAGCGCGAGCGCCGCATTGCCGACCAGCAACGGCAGATCGATGCGCTGCATGCGCAGCAGGACAGCTACAACCAGCAGATCGCGACGCTCAAGTCGCAGCAGCAGCAGGCCGGCACCGTCCAGGGGCAACAGCGCGCCGAAGTGGCCTCCGCGCGCACGGAACTCGCGAGCACCCGCCGGCAATTGCAGGAGACGGAACAGCGGGTCGCCGATCTGACGGCCGAACTCAACGCCGAACGGGCGAGCATCGCCGCAGAGCGCGACGAGCTGAACCGTCGCGCCGCGTCGGCGGCGGGGGCGCAGCAGGCCGAGGTGGCGCGGCTGCGTCAGGCCCTCAGCTCCCGGGAAGCGGACCTGGCCAGGCAGCAGACCCTGATTGCGTCGCTGCAGTCGGAGAGCGGCCTGTACAAGCGCAAGATCCAGGAACTGCAGGCGCTGCCGCTCGAGCAGGTGGCGATGCGCGGGGGCGCGGCGCAGCCCGCCGCGCCCGGGCTCGCCGCGCGCAACGTCCCGAAGGACCTGCGGATCGGCACGTACTACGCGCTCATCATCGGCAATAACAAGTACCAGAACTTCCCGAACCTCGAGACGGCGGTCAACGACGCGCTGGCGATCGACGAGGTTCTGCGCCAGCACTACGGGTTCAAGACCACGGTGCTGATCGATGCGACCGACGCCAGCATCCTCACGGAGCTCGACCGGTTTCGCAAGACGCTGAAGGTCGACGACAGCCTGCTGATCTATTACGCCGGCCACGGCGAACTGGACCGACAGAATGCGCAGGGCTACTGGCTGCCCGTCGATGCCCAGCGCGACAGCCGGGTCGCGTGGCTGTCCGGGCAGCAGATCACGGAGCAGATCAACCTGATGACGGCGCGACACGTCATGGTCGTGGCCGATTCCTGCTATCAGGGCGTGATGATGCGCGACAGCGGCGTCGCGCTCACCACCTCGAGCAGCGATGAAGCGCAGATCAAGATGCTGATGTACGCGGCCAGGCTGCCGTCGCGAACGGTGCTGACCTCAGGAGGCGAGCAGCCGGTGCTCGATACCGGCGGCGGCACGCACAGCATCTTTGCGCAGGTGTTCCTGCGCGTGCTCAAGTCGAACGATCGCGTGCTCACTGGCGGCGCGCTGTACAACGCGCTGTTCGACGACGTGCGGAGCGCGGCGGCGCGCCTCAAGCAGGAGCAGAGCCCGCGCTATGACAAGCTCCGCGCGGCGGGACACGGGAACGGGGAGTTTCTGTTCATTCCGCTGGCCTGAAAGCCGCGGGTGCGCGCCCCGAAGACGCTGAGCCAAGGAACTCCACGCGTGGGCGTCATTGGCTGCCGGAAGGCAGCAAGGAGACGATCATGGCAAGTGCGAGCCCGAGATTCGTCAAGCAGGTGGCGGCTGTCCTGCAGGGGCACCTCGTCGACAGGATTGAATTCACGTTCGACTCAGAAAAGTTGTACGTGAGCGGCCTGCGTCTGTGGTGGGTTGGCGAGGCGATCGCACGGGGGCAGATCAGGGTCGCAATCGGTCCGACCGGCACGGAGCTCGATGCCGCTTACAGCGCACATTCAAATACCATGACATTGATACACGAACACGTCGCGGACTGGCCACCTGGCTGTGCCGCCATTCTGCACGAGGGGGTTCACGCACTCGTCGACTTGTTCGAATGCACGTCCACGACCGAGATCACCGATGAGGCGGCGGCCTATCTCGCGGAAACGATCTATCGATACTTCGGAAAGATCGACGTGCGCAAAGAGGCGGGGGCGAACGGAGACCCGACCGCGCTGGCCATTTTCGACGCGGCGCACCGGCTGGCCGCCAAATACGGTCTATATAAGAAGAGAGGCGCCAGGCTCACGGGTCAGCAGTACGAACCCCTGCGCAAGGCCGTACACCACCACGAAGCCTATTCCGGGATATCGCTCGATCAGCTGACCAGCGGACACGGAGTCCCGGACTGAAGTTCTGCGAATTTTTGCGAATCATAGAAGCTTTTCGCTTCATGTTCGTTCGTTCTACGCGCAGTAGGACTAAGGTCATGCTACCTTTCACTGACTGTTGGCGATCCGATTCCCCGGGCCGCTCTCCAGATCGTCAGCCCCATCGCCAGTGGTCTGGGCAATCGCGGGTGTAGATGGTGGACGCCTACGCTTTCCCTGGCTTTCGTCCAAGGGGCTACGTTGCGCGGCTACTTCGGCGATCCGCAGACGCGGGTCGTCCATCTCGCGGGGCGCGCAAAAAAATGAGCGTACTGCGGCGTCTTCGGAATGATGCATCGCGGCTTCTACTACCGTATGCGCCCGCGGGTACGCGGCTTGCCGAGCGGTCCGTTGCGCGTCTACCTTGATCTGCAAGTGCGCCGGGTCGACTGCCGCCGGTGTGCGGCAGTGAAGCGCGAGCGGCTGGAGTTGCTGGCCGACAACCCGTTCTACAAGAAGCGCTTTGCGTACTACGTCGGCCGATGCTGCCGCTCGGCGACGATCAAGGATATCGCCGAGGAGCTGCGGCTGGACTGGGACGCAGTCGACTACGGCGATGCTCGACGCGGCCTGCCGTCAAACCTCTGGTTCCAGGACAGAACGCTCGGCGAACCAGTTCTTATGCCTTCTCACCCACCTGTGACTCCGCGAGTTTGCAGGGAACTCCACATCGTGCAGTCCCACAATATCCGTTTGGATTCTTCGCGAGGTACTGCTGGTGATAGTCGGCGCTGATTCTGGAAATCCCGGAGAAACCGCGACATTATCTCCGTCGCATGCGCTGATCGGCCGACTTCCGGGAGACCCCCATCGGCACCGATCGGTAGACCAGGGACGCCATTTCTGGTTGACGAGGCTCATTATGGCACTTGATGCCATATTTGCTATATGGCATCCTACGCCATATGAAGGCTCGACTGGCGTTTCATGACAAGCAGGTGTTGCCCGATGGATCGATCGTCGAAATGAAGATCTGGGAAGTCCCGGAATCGGTTCCTGGCAGTGGGCATCGCCTGAAGTACAGCCTTTTCTATGGGCGGTCGGGCCGGCGGTTGGTGGGTTACGACAATGAGCGAAGCAAGGGCGATCACCGGCACATTGAAGGCAAGGAAGAGCCGTATTCGTTCATCACACCGGAGCGTCTGATCGAAGATTTCCTGGTGGATGTCCGCCGGCTGCGAGGTGAGTCATGAGTAAGCGAATCAAGGTTCATGTCGGCACGCTCGAGGAGATGGGCAAGCGCTTCGTGAGCGCGTGGCATCGACTCGAGGGCGGCGAGAAGGTTCGCGAGCGGCACGTGACGTTTCCGGATCTGCCCGCGATGCTCAATGCGCTCTCACCCAAGCGACTAGAACTACTTCGTGATGTCCATCGGCAGCCAGCACCGTCAGTGAAGGCTCTTGCTGAGCGACTTGGACGCGACTACAAGCGTGTACACGAGGACGTCGAAACGCTCGCCGCCTCTGGTCTCTTGCTACGCGACGACGGGCGCGTGTCGGCGCCTTACGATGCGATTACCGCGGAGATGCGACTGTAATCCAGCCTGGAACGACCTCTGGGCGCTGATAATCCCCAGGGCACGCGTGCGGGCGACTGGAAGCGGGACTCACTGCAGCGGAGGGGGCACGGTGGAGCTGCCGGGCAAGAGACTTGGTCACTTTTCCTCCAATGCCCGAAGGGCGTTCGTAGCCATGAGTCTCACGCCGTGGCTGCTCTCGATCGCGAACTACGCCCTGGAATGGGGGCTGCTTGGACAGTACCGCAAGATCGCAGTTGCGATTACGTCCTCCGTCCTCTTTCTCACGATGCGCTACCTTGGACCGACCGTCGAAGATGAACGGGCATATCGAGATGGCCACCGTACCAAAGGCAACCAGTGCTGCGCACTGACAATCCCACGTCTGTCGAACGGATGGGTTCGCAAACATGCAAGCAGGTCAGATCCATCGCGATTCGCTTCGCCGCTGTCCTTCCTGACCGTCGGTCGACGGTAGACTTCCGGTAGACTTCAGCGCCGCTAACGGGCGCCTACATTCTGCGGAAACAGGCAGGGTCGCGGCCCTGAGCTGAGCTGACCACGTGACTTCCATTCGGAACCCTCAGTTAACCAACTCTTGCGCCTTCTCCCCCACCGGTAACTCCGCAATTTTGAAGGGAACTCCGCAGCCCCCGACCCCGCAGTACCCGTTCGGGTTCGTCGCCAGGTACTGCTGGTGAAAGTCGGCGCTGAAGCGGGAATCTCAGCGAAGACCAACGAGTTGTCGCTCCGCAGACGATCGACCGGTCGATCTCCGGTAGACGTTGTCGTTGCGCCACCAGTAGACCGGCGCGCGATCCCTGGATCGCGATCGCGGCGTAGCCCGACTTGCTACAGCAGAATCTCCTTCACAGTGCAAATGGAGTCCCGTTTGAGATTCAACTGCGCATCAAAGCACTCATCGCCGACCCTAACTTGAAATTCCGTGCTCTTTCCGACGCTGAAGCTGACGTACCAGCCACCTTCACCCTCTCCACGACTTGGCGGGCCGCAAACCCGCTCGAACGCGGCGAGCGTAGACCCAGGACCGAGCCCATCCTTCGTCGTGAACGTCGGATCCGCGGTCGACACGTGATTCCAGTGCTTGACCAGTTTGTGGCCATCGACCGACACCACGACGATGGCCGACGAATCGCCCTCAAGCTTCACGCTGGCCGTCGCGACATTCGCTGCACCGGAGCGTCTTCTCAGCAGCGGCACGGAGTCATTCACCCGGACCGAACCAATCGACTTAGCCTCGACGTCGATGAGAAATCGGTCCGCGTCGGTTGGCGACGCTGCATGCACCAGCGATGCCGTGCTCGCGAAACAGACGAGAATCGCCGCCATCCGCCACTTCAGTTGTGGGCCTCCATATAGGCCCGCCGCAGCGCGTTCATTCGAGACTGATATCCCGCCCCCTGGGCCTTGAGCCGATCAATCACGTCGGCATCAATGCGGAGCGACAGGAGCGATCTTCTTGGAACGGGCTTCAACCCCTTCCGGGCCGCCGCACGTGCGAACATTTCGGGTGTCCATTCGGGCGCGTCGCCGTCCTTCACCATGTTCGCGTCGGTCAGTTGTCGCACCCGGCGCATTTCCGTTCGTGATTTGCGAGAAGTAGTTGCGCGCTGCATGTTTCGTGGCCTTGCGGATTGAGATGATCCGGATCTCGTCGTGGCGCTCGGTATGCGCGGACCGGGAAGAAACTACTGCGCGTCCGACTCCCGCGGCCACCAGCTGCAGACCTGGGCGGTGATCTGACAGTTCTGGCCCTGCAGTCTCCTGCATTCGGCAATCGCCTTCGAGATGGCGTCGGGCAGAGCTTCGTGCCCGCCACTCTTCTGGTATCCCGTCAGTCCATAGCCCCGATCCCCCGAGGCGACGACGGCGCATCCATCCTGGATGGGAACCGTGATGTCACAGGTGCGGCCGCCCGCTGCCTTGCAGCGCTGCTGCGCACGTTTGAACGCCGTCTGACCGTTATCGTCGCCCCAGGCGCGGCCCGAACGCCCCGTCGCGGCGTCGTACACAATGGCGCCGTGAATCAGCGCCTTCACGGCTGGTCCTCTTGCACCGCCGCCACTGCCACCCCGCATGCTGGCCAGCGTGCAGTTCGATTCACAGACGCTGCGTGCGGACGCGCAATCGCCGCCGGCGCCCCCGGTACACTCGGGCAGCAACCCGCACTGCTGCAGGCACAGTCCGTATTGGTCCGCCGCCGCGCGCGACGCCTGCGCGAGCGCCCCGATCGCCGCGAGAAGCGTGAGCAGGGGAAGCGCCGCGCGGAATCGCGTACCCATCATTTCGCTGCGCAGTGTCCGACGAGGTCCGCCATGAAGGGCGCATCCTTCGGAGCGATCACGGCCGTTCGAGCAACGCGTCCATAGCCGACAGTCAGGCGCCCGCCCGCACGAAGTGCCGTCGCCAGTGCGTCCGTCACCGGCAGGTCGCCGGCAAGGGCGCCCGCGCCATCCTTCGGGACGCGTACCTCGACGTCCTGGGCGGCGAAGCGCTGTCCGCCGACGCTAACGGCCAGATCCATCGGCTGCTCGCGTCCGTCGATCGTGACCCGTCCGTCGCTGCCCTACAAGTTCAAGTTCAAGTTTTCGGGCTGTCCTAATGACTGCATGAACTCCATCCAGCGTTCGGATATGGGGGTGATCGGCA
>Ga0209048_10003824_pt1 | contig 14541 bp, 16 predicted proteins | sample FrelakmetCRP12CR_FD_187146 | JGI IMG/M metagenome (GOLD analysis project Ga0209048, IMG submission 187146) | Freshwater lake sediment microbial communities from the University of Notre Dame, USA, for methane emissions studies - CRP12 CR (SPAdes)... | ecosystem: Environmental > Aquatic >... | reverse complement strand
GATCATGCAGCCCGGCGGCAGCATCGAGCACTGGAACGACGAGGCGGGCGCCGTGTGGCTGCAGCGCCTGACGCAGCGGTTCCAGCGCCACGTCTGGCTCAACCCGGAGCCCGAGGACCGCTGGAACTACACCGCCTCGATCGGCATCGCGCGGCAGTTGCTCGGCGAGCGCATGTTCCCGATGACGCTCGCCGGCCTCGACAGGGGCATCCAGGCGCTGAAGAGCTGAGCCGGCCGCGGCGCCTGCCGCGGGCCCTCAGCCCGTCTTGCCGCCGGCCGCGGCCTTCAGGGCCTTGATGTCTTCGAGCACCAGCTTGGAGTGATTGTCGGGGTTCACCGACTCGTAGTGCTTGGCGACGCGGCCCTGCGGGTCGATGATGAACGTGTCGCGCCGCGCCACCTCGAACAGCCCGTAGGACTTCAGCACGCCGTACTGGCGCGTCACAGCCTTGTCGCTGTCCGCCAGCAGCGTGAAGGGCAGGCCGTGCTTGGCGACAAACGCCTTGTGCGAGGCGACGTCGTCGACGCTGATGCCGAGGATTACGGCCCCTTCCTTGTTGAACGCGAAGACGTTGTCGCGGAAGCTGCAAGCCTCGGTTGTGCACCCGGGCGTGTCGTCCTTCGGGTAGAAGTAGAGCGCCACCCACTTGCCGCGGTAGTCCGCGAGGCTGTGCCACTGGCCGTTCTGGTCCTGCAGCTTGAAGGCGGGCGCTTCACTGCCGACGGCGGGAGGATCGGCAGCCGCCACGCCGGCGACCGCCAGCGCGAGCAGGGCGGTCACGGCAACGGTGAAGCGGCGGAGCGATGCGTTGATCATAGAGCCCCCGAGGGTGTGACGGGCGTGCCGAGCGAGCGTGACATACTAGACCCGGTCCGAGGCGGTGTCAGCGACGACCGAGGGTTTGCGGTGGCCGACACGGAAACGAACATCTTCTTCTTCGCAGACCGCGAGGCTTTGGTTTTGTCGGGCGGCGGTGCCCGCGGCGCCTACCAGGTCGGCGTCCTCAAGGCCATCGCCGAATGGCTGCCGGCGAACGTCCCCTGTCCCTTCGAGGTCCTGGTGGGCACCTCGGCCGGTGCGCTCAACGCGGCGGCGCTGGCGGCCGGCGCGGCCAACCTGCAAGAGGCAGTGCGGACCCTCGAGCGGGTGTGGGAGAACTTCACGGTCGACCAGGTGATCCGCGTCGACAACCTGACCATGATCCGGGGCGCCCTGCAGTGGCTGATATCGCTGCTGTCGGCCGGCTGGATGGTCAGGTCGCCGCGTTCGCTGCTCGACAACTCGCCTCTGCGCGACCTCATCGCCCGAACGATTCCGCTTGAGCAGATCCGCAAATCCATCGTCGACGGACCGATCCATGCCTTGGCGGTCGCCACGACGAGTTACTCGACCGGACAGGCTGTCGCCTTCTTCGAGGCTCTCCCGTCCTTGCAGGAATGGAATCGGGTCAGCCGGGCGGGCGTGCGCCGTGCGATCGACCTCGACGTGCTCATGGCGAGCGCGGCGATTCCGTTCATCTTTCCCGCGACGAGCGTCGATGGCCGCCACTACGGCGACGGGTCCATGCGTCAGCTCGCCCCGCTCAGCCCGGCCGTGCACCTCGGGGCGAATCGGGTGCTGGTCATTGGTACGCGCGGGCAGCCGGCGCCGCTTGCGAGGGAGCAGGCCGACGTGCCGCCGAGCCTCGGACACCTGCTCGGCTTCGTGCTCGATGCGCTCTTCACCGACGGGCTCTCGATCGACCTCGAGCGGCTGCGGCAGGTCAACCGTTTGCTCCAGCTCGGCTTCCCCGGGCGGGCACAGGGCTGGCGGCCGTTCGAGACCTGCGTGATCGAGCCGAGCGTGGATCCCACCGCACTGGCTCGCCAGCACGAACGCGCCCTGCCGCGCAGCTTGCGCGCGCTGCTGCGGACCATGGGGGCGATGGAGGCTCGCGGCGGGCTGCTCCTGAGCTACCTGCTGTTCGAGGGGATCTACACGCGAGAACTGATTGCGCTCGGCTACGCGGACGCGCAGCGTCACCGCGATGAGGTCGAGCGCTTACTCGGTCCGCGGGCCGGAAGCGGCGCCGCGCCGAGCGACCGCCCACAGCGGCCCGCCTGAGGGGCCCCGGGGCAGCCGGTTCCGCCGCTCGAGCCCGGAGGGGGCGCGCCGCGTCCTACTCGTGGCGCCGGCTCGCGAGGTCGCGGTGGCGGATCAGCACCTGGTCGTGGCGGCTGTGGAAGTGGGCGGCCAGCTTCTCGACCAAGTACACCGAGCGGTGATGGCCGCCGGTGCAGCCGACGGCGATCGTCAGGTAGCTGCGGTTCGAGCGCACCAGCGAGGGCAGCCAGCGCTCGAGGAAGTCGCGGATGTCGCCGAAGAACCGCGCCACTTCCTCCTCCCCGTCGAGAAACTTCGCCACGGCCTCATCGCGGCCGGTCAGGTCGCGCAGCGCCGGACGCCAGTAGGGGTTCGGCAGCGCGCGGGCGTCGAACACAAAGTCGGCGTCGTCCGGGACCCCGTGCCGGTAGGCGAAGGACTGGAACAGCAGGGACGGCCCCGTCTCCTTGCGCTCCACTACCCGCGAGCGGATCAGCTCGCGCAACTCGTGCACCGACAGCCGCGAGGTGTCGATGATCAGGTCGGCCGCCGTGGCGAGCGGCGCGAGCAGGCGCTCCTCCTGATCGAGCGCCTCCTGCAGGCCGATGCCGGCCCGGCTCAGCGGGTGGCGCCGCCGGGTGTCGCTGAAGCGCTTGAGCAGGGTCTCGTTGTCGGCCCGCAGGAACAGCAGTTCGCAGCCGATGCCGCTCTTGCGCAGCGAGCCGACCAGTTCGGGCACCTCCGCGAGGTCCTCGGGCCGGTTGCGGGCATCGAGGCCCACCGCGGTGCGGCGGTACGGGGTCTCGCTGGTGCGGACCGTGTAGGAGATGAACCCGGGGAGCAATCCCGCCGGGATGTTGTCGACGCAGTAGTAGTCGAGGTCCTCGAGCATGTCGAGCGCGACGCTCTTCCCCGATCCGGACAGCCCGCTGACGATGATCAGGCGCATCCGGCACCTTGCCTCATGGTCTGCGCTCGCATCAGTCCTGTCCTCATGGCCGCCGTTGCTCCAGGGCTCTAAGCCCGCTCGGCCACGGCCTGGCGGCGTTCGCTCGAGGAAGCGAGGCCGAGTGCCTCGCGGTACTTCGCGACCGTGCGGCGGGCCACCTTGACGCCCTCCCGCGAGAGGACCTCGGCGAGCTGCGCGTCGCTGAGCGGCTTGTCGGGCAGTTCCTCGGCGATGAGCTTGCGGATGCGCGCCCGGATCGCGATCGAGGAGACCTCCTCGCCGTCGTTGCCCGAGACGTGGCTCGAGAAGAAATACCGGAACTCGAAAATGCCGCGCGGCGTGTGCATGTACTTGCCGGTCGTGACCCGGGAGATCGTCGACTCGTGCATGCCGACGGCCTCGGCCACGTCGCGCAGGATCATCGGCTGCATGGCCTCATCCCCCTTGTCGAGGAACGCGGCCTGCCGTTGCACGATCGTGCGGGCCACCTTGAGCAGCGTCTCGTTGCGGATCTCGAGGCTGCGGATCAGCCAGCGCGCCTCCTGCAGCTGCGCGCGCAGCGTCGCATAGTCGGCGGAGCGCGCAACAAGGCTAGCGTAGCTCTGGTTGACCCTGAGGCGCGGCACGGACGCCGGGTTGATCTCGACGGACCAGCCGTGGTCGGTGCGCTTCACGAACACGTCCGGGACGATGTACTCGGGCGCCGCCGAGTGGAAGGCGGCGCCCGGCCGCGGGTGGCAGCCGCGAATCAGGGCCAGGGCGACCTGCACGTCCTCCTCCCCGGCGCCCGTTACCCGGCGCAGCGTGGCGACATCCCGGTCGGCCATGGCCTGGAGGTGGTCGCGCGCAATGGCGATGGCGAGGTCGCGGCCCGACGTCTGCGGCTCGAGCTGGGCGAGCTGCAGGCAGATGCACTCGGAGACGTTGCGCGCGCCGATGCCCGGCGGGTCGAGGGTCTGGATGAAGGCGAGCACCTGCTCGATGTCCTCGGCGGACACCGGCAGGTCGGCGCTCAGGCTGCGGGCGATGTCCTCGGGGGACTCGGTGAGGTAACCGTCCTCGTTCAGGGCGTCGACGATGGCCTCGCCGATCCACAGCTGACGGGGGTCGAGTCTGGAAATCTCGAGCTGCCAGACGAGGTGCTGGTGCAGGTCCTTGCCGCGCTCATCGGAGATCTCGAGCGGGCGGTCGTCGTCGTCGCGCTGGCCGTCGCCCGACGGCGTCGAGGACTCCGCCCAGGGATCCTCCATCTCGACGCTGACCTCCTCCTCGGCGGAGCTCGCCGCCTCCTCGGAGTCCTCGGCCGAAGCGGGCGGCTGTTGGTCGAGGGACGTGAGGTCGATCTGCTCCTCTTCCTCCGCCTCGAGCATCACGTTCGACTCGAGCGCCTCGAGGACCTGCGCCTGCAGCTCGAGCACGGGCATCTGCAGAAGCTTGATCGCCTGCTGCAGCTGCGGCGTCATCGTCAGCTGCTGCCCGAGCTTCAGTTGCAGGGCCGGCTTGAGCATCGTGTCCCAGGTCCCGGGGAAGGATCGCCCCGGCGGCGTTCAGAGGCGGAAGTCCTGCCCCAAGTAGACCTCACGCACCTTGGGATTGGCAAGAATGTCGTCCGCGGATCCGGACGCGATCACACTTCCCGAGCTGACGATGTAGGCGCGACCGCACACACCCAGTGTTTCGCGGACGTTGTGGTCGGTGATCAGGACGCCGATGTTGCGTGCACAGAGGTGGCGGATGATGCGCTGGATGTCGTCCACCGAGATCGGATCGACGCCCGCGAAGGGCTCATCGAGCAGCATGAAGCGGGGCTCCGCGGCCAGCGCCCGCGCGATCTCGACACGCCGCCGCTCGCCGCCGGAGAGGCTCATGCCGCTGCTCGCGCGGATGGGGGCGATGTGCAGCTCTTCGAGGAGCGACTCGAGCGCCGCCTCGCGGGCCGCGTCGTTGTCGAGGTCGGGCCGCATCTCGAGGATGGCGAGGATGTTGTCCTCGACCGAGAGCTTGCGGAACACGGAGGCTTCCTGCGGCAGGTAGCCGAGGCCGAGGCGTGCACGCCGATGCATGGGCAGTCGCGTCAGTTCCCGCTCGTCGAGGAAGATGCGCCCCTCGTCGCACGGCACGAGGCCGACGATCATGTAGAAGGCGGTGGTCTTGCCGGCACCGTTCGGGCCGAGCAGCCCCACCACCTCGCCCGAGGCGACCTCGAGCGACAGGTCGGAGACGACCTGGCGCGACCGGTAGCTCTTGCCGAGTCCTTCGGCCCGCAGCCGGCTCATGGCGCCGGTTCCTTGTGCGGCGCGGGGGGCGGCGACGGCAGGTTCTTCGGGTTGATGGTGATGTGCACGCCGCCGGCGTCCTTCTCGTTGGGGTTGGCCAGCACGCGCTGCTTGGCGATGTCGTAGATCAACGTGTTGCCGCGGATCTCGTTCTGCCCGTCGGACAGCCAGGCGTCGCCGACGAGTTGCACCGTGTTCGCCGGCACGTCGTACTCGATGGACGCCGCCCGGCCCTTGGCGAGCTGCCCGCGGTCCTTGAGTTGGTGCTCGAAGGAGGCCGGCGCGCCCTTCGCGAGCGCGTGCGCGATCAGGTTGTTGCGGAAGGAGATCTGGGCCGAGTCCGATTCGAGCTTGCCGTCCGGCGTCACGATCTGCACCTGGCCCAGCAGCGTCCACTCCGAGTTCGCGAAGTTGAGTCCGCTCGCCCGCGCTTCCTGTGCAGTGACCTGCATCTGTCCCTGCGTGATCTTGATGCGCCGGAACAGCAGCGTGTTCTGCTTGTAGTCGAAGTCCGAGGAGGCCGCCTGCAGGTCGATAGGCAGCCGGGTGTCCTGCCCGCCGAGAAGCGAACCGGTCGGCGCGGCGTGCACGCCGAAGCAGGCAAGCAGGGCTGTGCAGGCGGCCGCGCGGCCGAGGCTAAGGAATGAAGCGGCCATTGACGTTCGATTCTAGCTGCACGGTGCCGCTGTTCAAATCGGCGCGCAGGCCCTCGCCGTTCAGCCGGTGTGCGCCAAACTGCAGCGCGACCGGCTTCGCGGTCTTGAGCGAATTGGCGTGCGTGTCGTAGGCGACCGCGTCGGTCGTGATGACGGCGGCGCCGTGCTGGGCGTCGCCGGTGACGAGGACGTTCCCCATCAGCAGCAGCGTCTTGTGGTCCGGCAGCATGCGCCCCTGCCGGGCGGTCAGGTTCCACTTGCCGGCCTGCTGTCCGGTGTAATCGAGGCTCAGGTCCGACATCAGGACGCTCTGGTCGCTCAGCTGCTGTTCGATGGATTTCGCGTGCAGCACGATCCGCGGCTCGCCCTCCACGCCCATCTCGCTCAGCACGGCGTCGGTCAGGTAATAGCCGCGGGTCTCCTCGGGCGTGGTCGTCTCGAGGTTATCTAGTTCGCGGCTCAGCAGCCCGTACAGCAGCACGAATCCCGCGACGGTCGCCGCCGCGAAGATCAGCCCACGCCTCAACGCGTCTGTGCGCTGAGCAGCAGGTCGCATGCTTCCCTCACGGCGCCGCGGCCGCCGGCCGCCGCGGTGATCCAGTGGGCCGCCGCCTTGGCGGACGGATGGGCGTCGGCGACTGCGATGGCGAGCGCCGCCTTGCGCAGCATCGGCAAGTCCGGCGAGTCGTCGCCGATGCAGGCCACTTCCTCGACCGCGGCCCCGATCTCGAGCCGCAGCGCCTCGAGCGCCGCCGCCTTGTCCCCGACGCCCTGGCGCAGGTGGGCGATGCCGAGCTCCTCGGCGCGCCGTCGCACGGCCTCGGAGCTGCGTCCGGAGATGATGGCCACGACGATTCCGGCCTTCTGCACGGCGACGATGCCCGCCCCGTCCCGGACGTGGAAGGCCTTGAATTCCTCGCCGCTCCCCGAGATGTAGAGGCGGCCGTCGGTGAGCACGCCGTCGACGTCGAGGACGAGCAGGCGTATCCGCCGCGCCAGCTGTACCACGCCCTCGCTCATGCCTACATCACCCTCGCGCGCAGCAGGTCGTGGACGTTGAGTGCGCCGACCAGGCGGCCGTCGCTGTCGGTCACCGGCAGGGAGGTGATGCGGTGGGTCTCCATCAGGTGCACGGCTTCGGCGGCCAGCATGCGCGGATGGGCGACCTTGCAGTTGGTGGTCATCACCTGCTCCATCCGCGTGGCGTGCACGTCGACCTGCCGGTCGAGCGCGCGGCGCAGGTCGCCGTCGGTGAAGATCCCGAGGACGCGGCCGGTTTGGTCGACGATCGTGGTCATGCCGAGACCCTTGCGGCTCATCTCGAGCAGCCCCGCGCTCAGCAACGTGGCCGGGCCGACCCGCGGCAGGTCCTCGCCCTTGCGCATCACGTCCTCGACGTGCAGCAGCAGGCGGCGGCCCAGGCTACCGCCCGGGTGGGAGCGGGCGAAGTCTTCCTCGGTGAAGCCGCGCGCCTCGAGGACCGCGACCGCGAGTGCATCGCCCATCGCCAGCGCGGCGGTCGTGCTCGCAGTGGGCGCGAGGTTGAGCGGGCAGGCCTCCTCCGGCACGCTGACGTCGAGCGTGACGGTCGCATAGCGCGAGAGTGTCGAATCGCGCTGCCCGGTGAGGGCAATCAGGGGCACGTCGAGGCGCTTGATGACCGGCAGGATCGTCAGCAGCTCGTCGGTCTCGCCAGAGTTCGACAGCGCCATCAACACGTCGTCGGCGGTGATCATGCCGATGTCGCCGTGGATGGCCTCCGCCGGATGCAGGAAGAAAGCCGGGCTGCCGGTGCTGGCGAGCGTCGCGGCGATCTTGTTGCCGACGTGCCCCGACTTGCCCATGCCGGTGACCACAATGCGCCCCCGGCAGGCGAGCAGCAGGCGGCAGGCGGCGGCGAAATCGTGCCCCAGGCGGTGCTCCAGCGCCGCCACGGCGTCGGCCTCCGTCCGCAGCACCCGGCGGCCCCGCTCGATCAGCTTTTCGTCGTCCGACATGGCTGACAGTCTACAGCCTCCAGCCGGCCGCCTACTTCCATTAGACTGGCGGTTCCACCCCTCTCGAAAACGCCGTACCCGCCATGACCGCCGAAGAAGTGACCGGCCTGATCCAGGGTCATCTGCCCGGAGCCGAGGTCCGCGTCGCGACCGACGACGGCACGCATTTCGAGGCCGTCGTCGTGGCCGCGCAGTTCGAGGGTAGGCGCCCCCTCGCGCGACACCAGCTCGTCTACGCCGGGCTCGGTGCGCGCATGGGCCGGGAAGTTCACGCCTTGTCGATACAGGCCTACACGCCCGCCGAGTGGCGGGCGGCCGGGCGAGCCTGACCGGGAGCCGACCGTTGGACAAACTGCAGATCCGTGGCGGGGTACCGCTCGACGGCGAGGTGCGCATTTCCGGCGCGAAGAACGCGGCGCTGCCCATTCTCGCCGGCGCGCTGCTCGCCGACAGCCCGGTCACGGTCGGCAACGTTCCCCACCTGCGCGACGTCACCACCATGATCGGACTGCTCGGCCGCATGGGGGCAAGCGTGACCGTGGACGAGCGCATGCGGGTCGAGGTGGACTCCCGCACCATGCGCGAGACGTTCGCGCCCTACGAGCTCGTGAAGACGATGCGGGCCGCCATCCTCGTGCTCGGCCCGCTGCTGGCGCGCCACGGTACGGCCGACGTGTCGCTGCCCGGCGGCTGCGCGATCGGCGCGCGGCCCGTGAACATCCACGTCGCCGGCCTGCAGGCGATGGGCGCGGAAGTCCACATCGAGAACGGCTACATCAAGGCCCGCGCCGGGCGCCTCAAGGGGGCCCGGCTGGTGCTCGAGACGGTCACCGTCACCGGGACCGAGAACCTGATGATGGCGGCGACCCTCGCCGAGGGCCGGACCATCCTCGAGAACGCGGCGCGCGAGCCGGAGGTCGTCGACCTCGCCCGGTTCCTGAACGCCATGGGGGCCCGCATCAGCGGGCACGGCACCGACACCATCGTCATCGACGGCGTGGAGGCTCTGCACGGCACCAGCTACGACGTGCTGCCAGACCGCATCGAGGCCGGTACCTACCTGGTCGCCGGGGCGATCACAGGCGGGCGGGTGCGGGCGCGCAATGCGCGACCGGACACGCTCGATGCGGTCCTCGGCAAGCTCGCCGAGGCGGGCGCCACGGTGGTGCGCGGCGAGGACTTCGTCGAAGTCGACATGCGCGGCCGCCGGCCGAAGGCGGTGGATATCCGCACCGCCCCCCATCCCGGCTTCCCGACCGACATGCAGGCCCAGTTCGCCGCCCTGAACACCATCGCGGAGGGGGTCGGGACCATCGTCGAGACGATCTTCGAGAACCGCTTCATGCACATGCTGGAGATGCGGCGCATGGGCGCGGAGATCCGCCTGGAGGGGAATACCGCCATCATCAAGGGGGTGCCGAAGCTGACGGCGGCCCCGGTCATGGCGACCGACCTGCGGGCTTCCGCCAGCCTGGTCTTGGCGGGCCTCGTGGCCGAGGGCACGACCGAGGTCGAGCGGATCTACCACATCGACCGGGGCTACGAGTGCATCGAGGAGAAGCTGCAGGGCCTCGGGGCACAGATCAGGCGCCTGGCCGGCTGATGCGGTGCAGCGCGTCTATTCGCGGGAGCCCCGGGCCATCTATAATGCGCTGCTGCCCGAGGCGATCCCCCCGGTCCCCCTCGAGCGCACCCATTTCTTTCTCTTCCTTGAAAAAATGGTCCGATTGACCCAACGGCGCGACCCGCGCACCCCTAAGCAAGGCCTGTCCGCTGAGGAGAATGCTGGATGACCGAAGAAGTCGATGCGGGCAGGCGCCATTTTCTGACCGCCGCCACCGTGGCGGTGGGCGCCGTCGGAGCCGCTTTTGCGCTCACGCCGTTCCTCGCCTCCTGGAAACCGAGCGCCCGTGCCAAGGCCATGGGCGCCCCGGTCGAGGTGGACATCAGCAAGCTGGAGCCGGGCGCGCTGCTCAAGATCGAGTGGCGCGGCAAGGCCGTCTACATCGTGCACCGCACGCCGCAGATGCTCGCCCAGCTGCAGGGCGTAGCCCCGCAGCTGCGCGACCCGCAGTCGGCGGACTCCGACCAGCCCCCCTACGCGAAGAACGAGCAGCGCTCCATCAAGCCCGAATACCTGGTGCTGGTGGGCGTGTGCACGCACTTGGGCTGCGCGCCGCTCGACAAGTTCAGCCCGGGCGACCCCACCGTCTCCGCCGACTGGCCGGGCGGCTTCTTCTGCCCGTGCCATGGCTCCAAGTTCGACCTCTCGGGCCGCGTGTTCAAGGACGTGCCGGCCCCGCTTAACCTGCCGGTCCCGCCGTACAAGTTCGTGAGCGACACGCGGCTGCTGATCGGCGCTGACACGGGGAACGCGTAATGGGCAGCACGACTGAGACCGCAGCCAGCGGCGGCGGCGGGCGCCTCGCGGCGCTCACGAAGTGGATCGACGACCGCTTCCCGATGACCATACTGTGGAAGTCGCAGGCGTCGGAGTACTACACGTCGAAGAACTTCAACGTCTGGTACTACTTCGGCTCGCTGGCCCTGTTCGTGCTGGTGATCCAGCTGCTGACGGGCCTGTTCCTGACGATGAATTACAAGCCATCGTCGGCCGAGGCCTTCAACTCCGTCGAGTACATCATGCGCGACGTGGACTGGGGGTGGCTCATCCGGTACATGCACTCGACCGGCGCCTCCGCGTTCTTCATCCTCGTCTACCTGCACATGTTCCGCGCGCTGCTCTACGGGTCGTACCAGAAGCCCCGCGAGCTGCTGTGGATCATCGGCATGCTCATCTACTTCGCCCTGATGGGCGAGGCGTTCTTCGGCTACCTGCTGCCGTGGGGCAACATGTCGTACTGGGGCGCGCAGGTGATCGTCTCGCTGTTCGGCGCGATTCCCTACGTCGGTGACTGGCTGATGGAGTGGATCCGCGGCGACTACTACATCTCCGATGCGACGCTGAACCGCTTCTTCGCGATGCACGTGATCGCGATCCCGCTCGCGCTCGTGTTCCTCGTGATCGCTCACCTGATCGCGCTGCACGAGGTCGGTTCCAACAACCCGGACGGTATCGAGATCAAGAACGTGAAGGGCCCGGACGGCATCCCGCTCGACGGCATCGCCTTCCACCCGTACTACACGGTGAAGGACATGGTCGGCGTCGGCGTGTTCCTGATCATTTTCTGCCTGATCATCTTCTTCGCGCCGACCATGGGCGGCTACTTCCTCGAGCACGCCAATTTCGAGCCGGCCAACGCACTGCAGACGCCGCCGCACATCGCCCCGGTGTGGTACTTCACGCCTTACTACGCGATCCTGCGCTCGGTGCCGAACAAGCCGCTGGGCGCGGCGATGATGGGCATCGCCGTGCTGCTGTTCGTGTTCCTGCCGTGGCTTGACCGTGGCAAGGTTAAGTCGATCCGCTATCGCGGACCGATCTTCAAGTTCTTCCTCTTCTCCTTCGCCATCAGCTTCCTCGTGCTGGGCTACCTCGGGACGCAGCCGCCGACGCCGACCTACACGATGATCTCGCGCGTGTTCGTGGTGGTGTACTTCGCGTTCTTCCTGCTGATGCCGTGGTATACGAGCATCGACAAGACCAAGCCCGTGCCGACCAGGGTGACGTACCATGCGCACTGACAAGACAGTCCTCCTCGTCGCCGCCCTGGCGCTGGCCCTGCCAAGCGTCGCGGTGCACGCCGCGGAAGGCGGCGCGCACCTCGATCGGGCGATGAACGACGTCAGCAACCAGGCGTCGCTGCAGCGCGGTGCACGCAACTTCGTGAACTACTGCCTCGGCTGCCACTCGGCCAAGTACGTGCGCTACAACCGCATGGCGGCCGACCTCCGTATCGACGAGAAGCAGCTGCGCGAGAACCTGATGTTCACGGGCACGAGCCCGCACGACACGCTGCGCAATGGCATGAACCCGGAGGACGCGAAGCGCTGGTTCGGCGTAGTGCCGCCGGATCTGTCGCTGATCGCGCGGGCCCGCACGCCGGACTACCTTTACACGTTCCTGCGCTCGTTCTACGCCGACCCGACCAAGGCGACCGGCATGAACAACCTGGCGCTGCCCGGCACGGCCATGCCGCACGTGCTGTGGGAGCTGCAGGGCACGCAGGAGGCGGTGTGGGAAGGCGAGGTGGACAAGCAGGGCAATGCGCAGAAGCAGTTCAAGGAGTTCAAGCTCGCCAAGCCCGGCAAGCTGAGTCCCGCGGAGTACGACTCGTTCGTCCGCGACACTGTCAACTTCCTCGATTACATCGGTGAGCCCGTGCAGCTCGAGCGGCAGGGGCTCGGTTACAAGGTCATTGCGTTCCTGATCTTCTTCACCCTGCTCTGCTACGCGCTGAAGAAGGAATACTGGAAGGACGTCAAGTAGCGAACGCCCGCCCGCCGCGGGCGGCGACCATCACCGCGCGGGCGGGCCGCGGGCATCCGCCGCTGCGGCCGCCCGGCGACGCCCCAGTTGCGGCTAGGAAGGGGGAGTCTGCCACGTGCTGACGCTGTTCTCCCGCGGTGATGATTCCCGCTGCCATCGCGTGCGCCTCGTGCTCGCCGAGAAGGCGCTCGAGGCCCACCTGGTCGAGGTCGACCCGGCACACCCGCCCGAGGACCTCATCGACCTCAATCCCTACCAGACCGTGCCGACGCTCGTTGACCGCGAGCTGGTGGTCTACGAGCCCGGCATCATCTGCGAGTACCTGGACGAGCGCTTTCCGCACCCGGCACTCACGCCCGCGGACCCCGCGGCGCGGGCCCAGTCCCGCGTGGCGCTGCGCCGCATCGAGCAGGAATGGTATGTGGTGGCCGACGTGATCGAGGGCACGGAGCGGCGCGAGCGCGAGCGTGCACGCAAGCAGCTCACCGAGAGCCTGCTCGCGGCCGAGCCGCTGTTCCGGCTGCGGCCGTGGTTCCTGGCCGATCAGTTCTCGCTGCTCGATGCGGCCGTCGCGCCGATCCTGTGGCGGCTGCCGCGCTGGGAGATCGACCTGACGGCGACCTCGCCGGCGATCGAGCGCTATGCCCAGAAGTGCTTCGCCCGCCCGGCGTTTCGCGCGAGCCTGAGCCGCGCCGAGCAGGCGATGAGGCGGCAGCGGTGAGCGATCCGGCCGGCGGCGTCAGCATGAACCCGCGGCGCCCTTACCTGCTGCGCGCGCTCCACGAGTGGATCAGCGACAGCGGTTGCACGCCGCACCTCGTCGTCGATGCGAACCTGCCGGGGGTCGAGGTGCCGCGCCCCTACGTGAAGGACGGCAAGATCGTGCTCAACGTCAGCTGGAGCGCGACGGCGCAGCTGAAGATGGGCAACGACGAGGTCACGTTCAGCGGGCGGTTCGGCGGCACGAGCATGCATCTGCGCGTTCCGATCGCAGCCGTGCTCGCGATCTACGCGCGCGAGACGGGGCAGGGCATGATCTTCTCGGACGATGACATCGGACCGCCGGCGCCCGAGGCGCCGCCGCCGCCGAAGGACTCTCCGCCCGAGCCAGGCAAGCCGGCCGGCAGCGACGCCCGTCGCGCGCGCTTCAAGGTCGTCAAGTAGCCAACCGGCGCGGGACGGCCGGCGTCAGAGCGCCGCGGGGCCGGTGGTCGGCGCGGATGGCGGCGGCGTTGCGGCATCCAGGGGCCGCGGCTTGCCGCCCTCGACGCGCGCGAACTTCAGCTGCCGCTCGATGCGGCCGTCGCTGCCGATCTCGAGCGCGCCGGTCAGGCCCTCGAGGCCGATGGTGTGCGCGTTGCCGCGCAGTTCCTGCGACAGCCGGAAGGCATCGCCGCCGAAGGCATAGAGCCGCAGCCGTCCGCGGGACTCCGCGGCCCACGTCGAATGCGCGACGTCCCAGAGCTCCGCCGCGCCCTGCCCGGCACCGAGGATCCAGGGCATCTCCGGGAAGATCAGGCCGTCCATGTCCGCCGCCGCGGACACGCTCGGGTCCCAGGCGTCGGAGGTCGAGTAGATCGGCAGGTCGTAGGCCATCTGGAAGCGCAGCTGCGGCTTGAGAGCCCGCGCGGTCGCCGGGCTCGCCGCGAGGAACGCAAACTGCGGCCCGGCCTCGGCTTCCGCCGCCGCATCGCGCCGCGGCGGCGGCTTGGTCTTGTCGTCGTGGCGGTCACCGGCGCCGCCGAAGCGGCCGAGCGCGGCGCGCAGCGCTGCGGAGAAGTCCTTGGCACCCGGCTCGTAGTACTGGATCGCGGTCAGCGTCACCGTGCCGGTCGATTGCAGTTCGGCGGTGAAAGCAGCACCGATGCGCTGGCCCCAGGGCGACTGCGGCAGGAGCGCGACGCCCCGAGTGAGGCCGTCTGCCGCGATGCGCCGCGCGACGGAGCGCGCTTCCTGCTCCGGGTCGAGTGAGAACTGGTACAGGAACGGCGGCGGGGTGCGCGAAGTGGAGGCGTTGAGGGCGAGCGTCGGCACGGGCAGGGACGGCATGGCTACGACCGCGGCCACCTCTTCCTTGGTCAGTGGTCCGACGACGACACGCGCGCCGTCAGCGATGGCCCGCTGGTAGGCCGCGACAGCGCCGCTGCCGGCCGTGTCGTAGACCCTGACCCGCGGCCGCGCGGCCGGCGG
>Ga0209048_10003822_pt1 | contig 14550 bp, 17 predicted proteins | sample FrelakmetCRP12CR_FD_187146 | JGI IMG/M metagenome (GOLD analysis project Ga0209048, IMG submission 187146) | Freshwater lake sediment microbial communities from the University of Notre Dame, USA, for methane emissions studies - CRP12 CR (SPAdes)... | ecosystem: Environmental > Aquatic >... | reverse complement strand
ACGTCGGTGATGATGCAGCCCACGATGACGTCGAGCCGGGAGTGGGCGTAGTACTCCGGCTTGATGCCCTTCTCGACGACCGCGGACTGCAGGTAGAACTGCATCCAGGGTGCGATGGTGGTGCCCACCACGCCGATGAGCATGGCGACGTAGCCGCCGTTCATCTCGAAGGTCGGCGTGAACGTGGCCTTCGTGACCGTGACCCAGTCCGGTTTCGCGAGGAACGTACTGATGGGATAGGCGATGTAGAAGAGGCAGGCGACGAGGAAGATCTTCTCCACCTGCCGGTAGGTGCCCTTCACGACGAGCAGCCACACGGCCGCGGCCGTGATCGGCACCGAGACCCAGGCGGGGACGCCGAAGATCGAGAGACTGGCAGCGGCGCCCGAGAACTCCGCGATGGTGTTGCCGACGTCCGCGACGAGCAGGGCCACCATGATCCAGAAGGTCACCTTCACCCCGAAGTTCTCCCGGATGAGGTCGGCGAGGCCCTTGCCGGTCATCACGCCCATGCGGGCGCTCATCTCCTGCACGACGACGAGCGCCACGGTGATGGGGATGAGGGTCCAGAGCAGCTTGTTGCCGTACTGAGCCCCGGCCAGAGAGTAAGTGGTGATGCCTCCGGCGTCGTTGTCGACGTTGGCGGTGATGATGCCAGGGCCGACGACCGCCAGGAAGACGAGGATGTTGCGCCACAACGAGCGGCGAGGAGCCGCCACGGCCTTCTCAGCGTGCATCGACAACCTCTGCCAGGATGTCGTCCACGGTCACGATGCCGCGAAGCACTCCCAGCTTGTCGACCACCGGAACCGAGACCAGGTTGTACTTGGTGGCCGCCAGCGCCACGTCGCGAAGCTTGTCGGTCACGACTACCGTGACCGGGGCCTCACGTGCCAGCTGGGACATCGGGGCAGAGGGGTCGGCCATGATGAGGTCGCGCAGGGTCACGTACCCTTTCAGCGCGCCGGCGTTGTCGACCACGAAGACCTCGTACACCATCGCCACCTCGTCGGCGCGGCGGCGGACCTCGGCGAACGCGTCCGCCGCGGTCTGCTCGGGGTAGAGCTGGATCCGGTCGGGCGTCATCAGGCCTCCCACGGAGTTGCGTGGGTAGCCGAGCAGCTCCTGGACCTCCCGGGCCTCCGGCTGCTCCATCGCCTCGAGGAGCTCCTCGCGGGTCTCGCCGGGGAGCTCGGAGAGCACGTCGGCCGACTCGTCCGGCGCCATCTCCTCGAGGATGTCGGCGGCCTTCTCCGGTGCCACCTCCTCGAGGAGCTGCGCGGCCACCTCCGGGGAGGCCTCTTCCAGCGCGTCGGCGGCGGTCTCCACGTCGAGCCGCTCGAGGAGCACCTGGCGCTGGTCCCGGTCGAGCTCCTCCATGATCTCCGCCAGGTCGGCGGGGTGCAGGGAGGCGAGCGCCTTCTTGGTGGCCTCGATCCGAACCCGCCCCGGGGCGCTCTCGATGGGCTGGACGAGCTTCCAAGGGAGCATGCTCGCGTCCTTGAGGTAGCTGGAGCCCGGCCGGAGGAAGCTCACCACACCGTCGACGATCGGCTGCCACCCCATGCGTCGCACCAGGCCTCGGAAGCCGATGTCGACGTGCGCCACGCGCAGCTGCGACTTGCTCTCGAGAAAATGCAAGTCGTTCACGCGCACCAGCTTGGCGCCTTCGATGTCGACGATCTGGCGGTCGAGGACCTCCTCGCCGAGCCGGAGGCGGTCCGCGACCGGTGCCTCGGAGACCGCCTGCAGCTCGGCCCCGGTCCGCAGGCGGACCTTGCCGTTCATCTCGGCGACCGACGTCCATGGGACCTGCCAGCGCTGCTTGCCGGAGCGCACGACCACGCTCTCCACCGGCGGGAACGGTTCCCCGGTGACCACGACCAGATCCGCGACCCGACCCAGGAGAGTGCCGTCGCCTCGCAGGACCTTCTTTCCAAGGAGGTCGGCGAAGAAGAGGAACCGGAAGCTGTCGGAGTTTGGCATCGCGCGTACCTCCGCCGGGGGCTCCGGCGGTTTACGCTGCCGGGCACTGCCTGTCAACGCGGCAGTTCCGGACGGCGGGCGCATGCTTCGGGACGCGCGCGGTGGAGGGCGAAGCGCCCGCGTCAAGCCACCACTTCGTGGGCTTTCGCCGCTCTCTTCCCCCGGGGTCCGGGACCTTCCGCACCGCCCCGGGCCCGACGCCCGTGGCCCCGTACCCGCTCCACCCACACGAAGACCACCGGGACGACCCACAGCGTGAGCATCGTGGACGTGAGGACGCCGCCGATCACGGCGATGGCCATGGGGCGCCGGAACTCGCTTCCCATGCCGCTGCGCAGGGCCGTCGGGAGCATGCCGAGGACCTCGAAGAGCGCCAGGCCGGCTATGCCGGCCTGGCGAGAGCCGCGGCAAAGCGCCGGGCCCGGCGCTCCATGGCGATGTTGAGGAGCGGGAGCAGCGTCATCTGTCCTGGGACGGCGAGCCATGTCAGCCGCTCCCCCTTCGGGGCAAGGAGCACCACGCCGATGAACGCGGCGAAGAACGCGGCATCGGCGATGCGGAGGCGCCTGCGCGCGTCGAGCAGACGCCGGAGGCGGTCGGTCTCCTCGGCGCGAAAGGCCTCGGGGGCAGCCTCGACCTTCGTTCGGGCCTCGGCGAGGCGCCGCGTGTGGCGGCGCACGGCCCAGAGCCCGGGCAAGAGCTGCAGCAAGCCGATGGTGGCGAGGGCGAGCGGAAGCAGGGGTTGCTGCGGGACGAACCGGAACACCAGAAGGGCACCGAGGAGGTTGAGCGCGCCCCAGAATGCGAAGACCAGTGCGTCGCGTCGCTCTCCGCGGAAGTAGCGCTCTGCAGCCTCTCGGATGGACGCGTCGGTCGGCATGTGTCGGGTGGTCCTCCGGCGACGATTCTAGAGCCTCGCGGACCCCGGGCATGGACCTCGGTCAATTCCACGCGGCCGGGCCCCCGCAGGGCTTTCCGGCCCGAGGGAGATCCATCTCGAGGCAGGCGCGTTCCTTCCGCCGACAAGGCCCCGCCGCAGGCTTCCGCAGGCCGGGGAGCGGAAGAGGCACCTGGGGACGATCGAGATTGGCCATCGACAGCAGAGACGAAGAGCGAGTCGCGCATCGATGGTCGAGGCAGTCATGGGCCCGGTTGCGGAGCTTACCGAGCTAAAGGCACGCCACGCCCACATTGGGACCGTTGCCCGAGGGGCCGTCCTCGTTATGGAGAGCACAGCGTGCCGCCGAAGGAAGGTGTGGATGGCGTACATCGTGGCAGAGCCCTGCATCCGATGCAGGTATACGGACTGTGTAGAGGTGTGCCCCGTCGACTGCTTCTACGAGGGCCCGAACTTCCTCGTCATCGACCCCGACGAGTGCATCGACTGCGGCGCCTGCGAGCCCACCTGCCCCACGAAGGCGATCTTTCCGGAGGAGAGCGTCCCGGAGAAGTGGAAGCACTACGTGCCGCTCAATGCGGAGCTATCGCGAAAGTGGCCAAACATCACCGACAAGAAAGACCCGCTGCCGGACGCCGACCAGTGGAAAGAGGTGTCGGAGAAGTTCTCCGAACTCGACAGAGGGTAGGAATCTGCGTCCGGGTTGGGCACCGGTCAAGCCGTTGCCGATCCCGGAGGCGAGTGTCAGCGGGACCCTGGCCTCCCCTCGCGCGTCCACTCCCGCCGGGGAGGGCCAGGCGTGAAGGTGAAGAAGAGGAAGCCCCAGGCGATCACCAGGGTGATGCCGCCGAGCCAGTACAGGAACGCCACGAACTCCATGCGCAGTTGTCTCCAGCGGCCTCGACGCGGCCTGCCGCGACGCGAGGTCTGCATGGTCCCATCTGACGGCGCGCTTCCCCTTCTGCTCGCCCGACGGTTCAGGGGCGATGCGCGTACCGGTGCCGAGGGCGAACCCTACGACACCTTCCGCACGCGCTGACCCCGCGGCGCTCGGCTCGCGGCGCCTCTACGGGCCGCGGCGCTCGTCCTTCCCGGTGAGCGCCAGTAGTCCTGCGAACGTCACACCGAGAAACATGAGGGCGCCCGTGTTGGCGAAGCTCGTCGTTCCCACGTATCCCGACACGTTGTGGCTCGCGTCGGCCTCGTAGGCCAGGAGGTCACCCACCTGCTGCGCCGTCGCACCGTGGCTCGCCAGGCGGGCCCCGAGCTCGGCGCGGTCGCGCCGCATCCGCTCGTCGAACGCGCGGTCGCCCGCCGTCGTGGCGGCGAAAGCGATGAGGCCATAAACGAGCGGGGCCACGAGCAGGATCACTGCGCGGACTTTCGTTCGGCTCAGGGGCACGAGCTGCACGCTACCGGTTCGAGCACCTCCGTCAAATATCCAAGCCGGCTCCGTGGCCCCGTCGAGTCGCGGCAGTGGACATCTCGACCCGTACGGGCTGCGAGGCCGGCCCAGGGACCGGGGGCCCTCCGTCCGCTCTGCCGGGGGCCCGGTCGGCGTCAAAGAGTGATACGACCCAGGTTCTGGATCCACCAACGAGAAAGGCACCATGGCCAACATCCACCTCATCGGCGGCGAGAAGGGCGGGGTCGGGAAGTCCGTCGTCGCGCGCCTGCTCGCGCAGTACTTCATCGACAACGGAATTCCCTTTCTGGGCTTCGACTCCGACAAGTCGCATGCGGCCCTGCTCCGCTTCTACGCCGGCTACGCCTCACCGGTGCAGGTTGACCGATACGAGAGCCTCGACGCCGTCGTGGAGGCGGCAGCCGCCGCACCCGACCGCCGGGTCCTGGTGGACCTTGCGGCACAGACGCATGAGCCGCTCTCGCAGTGGATGGACGAGTCGGGGCTTCTCGACCTCGCCAAGGAGGCGGGGCTCTCCATCCGCTACTGGCACGTCATGGATTCGGGGCGCGATTCGGTGGATCTGCTCCGCCGTCTCCTCGATCGGTACGACGCCCGGCTCGGGTACGTGCTCGTTCTCAACCAGTTCCGAGGCGATAGCTTCGACACCCTGTCGCAATCGGGCGAGAAGGAGCGCGCCCTCGCGCTCCAGGCCCGTGTCATCACCATCAAGCGACTCCACGAGGCCGCGATGCGGAAGATCGACTCGAGCAGCGCGAGCTTCTGGGCGGCCGCGAACGGTGACCGGACCCCCGGCGGCCTCGGTCTGATGGAGCGCCAGCGGGTCAGGGTCTGGTTGAAGCAGGCCTATCTGGAGTTCGACTCGGTCGGGGCCTGACCGGGCGGGGTTGCACGGCGAACCGGTGACCCCGAAGCGGCCTCCGAGGTCGAGAGGGGGCGCGACGAGTTCCTCGAGACCGGTTGTACGCCGGGATCACCCCTAGCTGCACTCTTCGGCCCGCACCCTGAAGGACTTCAGCGTGTTCGGTCCAAAGGTGCTGCTGATCGCCACGTCCGCCGCGTCCCGGCCCCGCGCGATCAGCACGCGTCCGATGCGGGGGACGTTGTTCCTGGGGTCGAAGGTGTACCAGTGGCCATCGAGGTAGGCCTCTAGCCAGCCGGCGAAGTCCATGGGCGAGTAGGGCGGAGGGACGCCGATGTCGGGCAGGTAGCCGGTGCAGTAGCGAGCGGGGATGTTCATGCAGCGGCAGAACGCGACGGCCAGATGAGCGTAGTCGCGGCAGACGCCCGTCCCCTCGCGGAAGGCCTCCCAGGCAGTCTTCGTCGGGCGCGCATGCTCGTATCCGAAGACGATGTGGTCGTGGACGTAATCGCAGATCGCCTGCACGCGCCCCCAGCCTGTGGGGGAATTGCCGAAGAGTTGCCACGCCGCGTCGGAAAGTCGATCGGTCTCGCAGTATCGGCTCCCGAGCAGGAACAGCAGGGTCTCGTCGGGTAGTTCCTCCACCGGCGTCTGTCTCGCCCCGGCGACGACCAGGTCCGGCTTGCCCGTGTCTCTCACAACTGCATCGGTGGAGACCCGGAGCTGGCCCGTCGGCGCGACGATACGGCTGCACCAGTTTCCAAAGCTGTCCCGGTAAGCTGCGATGGGGACCGATGGAGTGGCGATGAGGTGGTCCGGCACGATCACGTCGGAGACGCGGGTGTAGTGCACGCTCAAGGCAAAGACCATGGGGGTCGGTTGAGGGCAGTCGTAGACGAGTTCGTAGCCGATGCGGATCTTCAAGTGCCCTCCCGTCGGGCCCGGCGGGGCGCCCGCCCCCTTGAGCCGCGGACACGCACCTCAGGCGCACTGCGAGCCCTCGCCTGGAGCGCCTGCGTTCGCGAACCAGGTCGAGCTACTCGAGTACCTCGATCATCACCCGGCGCTCGAGATCGTCGACCTGCGTGAGCAGCGCTCGGACCTCGGCGGAGAACGCGGAGCGAATGCGCGCGGCGCGCACCAGAGCTCTGCGGACGTCGGTGAGGTTGGCGTCGAGCGCCATGAGCTGGGTGAGACGCATGTCAATGACGTCGCGCATCGCCTCAGCATACGCCTTCTCGAGATTCCGGGCTCTCCAAGGTGGCGAGATCCGGCTCAAGCCGCCGTCCGCACGTTGGTTCCTGGGCCTTGGGTTCCCATTCGCCCGCCCCCGTATGGGCAGCCGCCCCGGCCTGATCGCTGTCCCCCGCCGGGACAGCGTCAGTACTGACCGTAGCGGCCCCGCACGCTCTCGAGCAGGCGAGCCGGGTCGAAGGCCACACCGTCCTTCATCACCAGCTCGACCTGGCGCAGGTCCGAGATCCGGGTGGATGGGTCGCCGCGCACAAGGACGAGGTCGGCCTCCTTACCGACCTCCACCGAGCCGATGTCGCGTTCCCGGCCGAGGTAGGTGGCGCCGTTGAGCGTGGCCACCTTGATGGCCTCGGCGGGCGTGAACCCGGCCTCCACCAGGAGCTCGACTCCGCGCTGGTCGCCGAAGCCGGGGATCGTCCCGCCGTTTCCCGTCGGGTCGGGTCCGGTCACCAGCAGACCGCCGGCTCGGACGAAGTCGAGCTCGAGCTGTTGCTCGCGCCGGAAGAGGGAGGCCTTCCGGGCCGCCTCGTCGGCCGGCAGGGCAGACCGCAGGTTTCTCATGTAGAGGTACGCCGTTCGCGCTTCCGGGGCGAGTACGTCCATGGCCCTCGGGTCGAGGGGCGGTCGGTTCGGCACCGAGTGCTCGAAAACCGGGAGCGTCGAGGTGATGGCCACGTGGTGTCGTACCAGGCTCTGGATGAGGGCAGTGGCCTCCGGGCCGCCTGGCCGGGCGCGCTCGACGAAGGCGTCCGTCTGGTCCATGGGACAGACGTCCGGTTGCTTCCCTGGTGCAAGCTGGGTGTTCACCATGAAGCCATGCTCCAGGTCATCGATGCCGAGCTCGATAGCCTCGGGATAGGTGACCGAGCACAGGTGCCCGGTCACCTTGAGCCCGCGCCGGTGCGCTTCCTCGATCGCCGCCGCCAGCTCGGCCCGGGTGATGTGCATGTAGGCCTTGAAGGAGGTGGCGCCCGCGTCGGCCCAGAAGGCGACGAACCGTCGCGCGTCGGCCGCGTCGCGGAGCTGATACATCTGCATGAACAGGTCGCTCTTGCCTTGAAGGTACGGGGCCGTGACGTCGAGGTGGGGCCCGGGCACCTGCCAGGCATCGATGAGGCTGCGCAGGTTGAGGTCGGCATAGCCCTCGACGCTGCCCGTGGTGCGCACCGTGGTCACGCCCGCGGCGAGGTACAGGCGCGGCGAAGAATAGGTCATCTGTGGCACGACGAGTGGCGGGTCGGAGTGCCCCGCAGCGTCCAGGTCGGGGCGTGCGATGTAGTACATGTGGTTGTGCATCCCGACGAGTCCTGGGAGCAACGTCCGCCCCCGTCCGTCGACGACGACCGTTCCAGCGCTGGCTGCCACTTCGGCGCCTGGACCGATGGCGGTGATGCGACCGCCCTCCACGGTGACGTTTCGGTCCTCCACGGCTGGGCGTCCGGTGCCGTCGAGCACGCGTACGCGCGTGATCACGAAGCGCGCTGCCTGCTGCGAGACCACTGCCTCCACCGCCGGGCCGAGGCGCGACGGTGCAGCGGGCTCGGCCAGGGCGGGCCCCGAGCCCGCCATCCAGCCGACGGCGCCGGTGAAGAGAGCCGACATGACCGAGGTCTTCATCCCGCCCTCCTGGCGACGCCAGGTCATAGGCTCGGGCCGGTGTCGAAGCCACCCGAACGGAACATCCGGTCTAGTGCCTCGGGTGGCCCACTCCGCAGAGACCAGTCGTCCCGAGGGGCGGGACCTCGCGCGGGCTACCGGACAGGCCTGGGTCGTGCCCGAGCCTGCCCAAAGCGAGGTCCCGGACACGGCAGGCGCCCGTACACCTCTCGGCCCCGTTCCAACGAATGGACACGCGGCGACCGGCTACCAGAGGAACGGGAAGAGACGGTAGTGTACCTCTCGCTGGTACTCGACGTATCCCTCGAGACCGGCCGCCAGCACGCGCTCCTCGTCGCGGATTCGGAACGCGAGGACGAGAGACAGCGCCACCGCCACCCCGAGTCCGGCGGCAGAGCCAAGCAGGAGTGGAGCGCCCACGAACATCAGGATGGCCCCAAGGTACATCGGGTGGCGCACGAAGCCGTACACGCCGTTCGAGACCACGCGGTGCCTACGCTCGGCCTGGATTCGGACGAGAGGAGAGAAACGGGTTGTCACGGAAGGCGCGGAACAGCAGGAACGCCGAGCCGAGGAGGAGCGCTCCGCCGAGCGTCTTCACCCACAGCGGAAGCGCGGGCGTCCATCGGAAGCGCCGGGCGTCGAGCGGAATCGCCGCGATCCACGCCGCGAAGCCCAGGACGATGGCGTACACCACAGCCCGGTCCCGGCCCTCTTGGCCGCCGGAGCCGGGTCGGCGATAGCGTTCGGCCAGCAGCGCCGGGTCCTTGCGGTACAGCCACACGATCACGGTCGCGCACAACCCGAGGAACCAACCCGCGAAGAGCCAGCCTTCGAGCCAGCGTCCGTCTCCCGCGAGCCCGAGCAGCAGCCCGGCCAAGCGCAAATGTATAGCGCGGTGCCTGCGAGTCGGAGCGTGGAGACCTGGTGGGTCGCAGGTCTGGTCATGGACTCCGGGCGGGCCCGCCGGTCCCGGAACGAGAACCGGCGCGAGTGGTGGGGCGAGCCACGGTATTCGGTTCACCGCCGCTCCAGAAGGCTCAGGCTCCCTCCCGGCAGCCGCGCGTTCCATGACGTGAAAAGCCGGGCGGTGCGAACCGGCCCCTCACGCCAAGGCACCCCGACGTGGTCGTCGACGACTCCCGGCTACCTCCTCAACCTGGATGACGCCGAAACCTCTAGGGCGTCGTCGGCCAGTGCTCTGTACCAGCTGTCACTCTCAAAACCGGGTGGGAACCGTCCGAGGTCCACGCACTTCTGGCACCTCCAGAAGGAGCAGCCGGGGCTCTCCTGTTGCCAGGCGAACGAGGAGTTGGCATTGGGTAAGCTCTTCATGTCCTCCGGCGCGAGTTCACAACCGCACGCCCCACAGAACATGTTCCGCCGCCTCATCGTCGTCATGGCATCACCTGTGCCTTCAATACCAGCGATCAGCCGGAACGCGTCAGCCGCTAGCGGGGGACATACCTGAATGGGTGCGGGCACCGGACACCTGATATCGCAACCCGAAAGAGGGGGGCGTTCACGAGGGATCGAAGACTCTCGAGGCCACGAGCGCGCCGTCGAGTCCCCAGCAGCTGCCACGTCATGCGCTGATAAGTGCTATCGTTCCGTTGGGCGGGCCCCAATCGGGGTCCAGGGGGAGATACGGGTAGGAGCCGGGACCCTGAGGAGCCAGCAGCGAGCATGAGCAAGCATCTTTCGAAAGGGACGATCAAAGATGGCCCAGATCGATATTGAAATCCTCCAGCCGTTCGCGGCGCGCTTCCTGGAAGGTACGAACCTCACCCCGGCCGAGCGCGCCGAGGTACTGCGCATTGCCCAAGGGTTCGCGTGCAAGGACTCGGCGTCCGCCGCCGATGTGTCGCCCGAGACCATCCGCGCACGCCGCAAGCGCATCTATCGCAAGCTCGACGTGCCTGGCTCGGCCGAGGTTCTCTCGAAGCTCCTCGCACTCTCGCTCAAGATGCTATCGAGCGGCGCGTCCATCGATGCGAGGCCTCAGATCGTCGCGCAGCCCACGCTGCCGGCGCAGCAGCCGGTGATGCGCTAGTCCGCACTCGCGCGTCGTATTGAGAGAGAGCGCCTCGCGCCTCAGGGCCCGAGGCGCTGCCATTTCAGAGGGGACCTCGCTCGGCGTGGCCCCGGTCTCCCGCAGGAGGTACCAGGTGGGCCCCAACGAACGGTTCAAGACAATGTGCAGGAAGCTGGGCTGGGGCGACGCCAGCGGCGGGCTGTGGTTCATCGGAGTCGAGGAATCCGGCCACTGGAAGGCGAATGATGGCGCCACAATCGACCGCGACTACGCCGACGGGCAGCCATTTCACCGCGACGCCCCACCGATAGACCCAGGGGGCCAAGTGGCTGGGAGCGGGTCCGCGATCCACAAGAAGGAGGCATGGATTGCCTCGCCACTCATGAAGAGACAGGTGGAGCCCGACGTTCTCGGCCAGACCTTGCTTCGCCCTGGAGGGAAGGTGGCGCACCTGAACCTGCGCCCTCTCGCAAATCAAGGTGCCGATACGCTGTTCCCCGTATGGTACGCAGAGTTGTTTGGGTTCGACCCCAACCACACTGCCGAGTACGAGGAGTACCTTCGCGAATACAGGTACCCACTGTTCGAGCAGGCGCGAGCCACGTATCAGCCTCAGGCCATCGTTTGCCTGTCGAAGACGGCCTGGCCGCAGTTCGTGCAGATCCTCCGGCTGACGGAAGTCGACGGTGACGCGTCCGACCCTGACTTCACCGCCTTCCCGGCGAGTCGCGTGGTCATCACCACCCAGCCTCCGTGGAAAGCGAGCTTCACCGAGGCGGTCGCTGCGAAGGTCGCCGCGAAGCTGGCGAGTTGGGGCGTGAGCCTGCCGTAACCTCGTCCTGCGGCTGAAGATGTCCGCTGCCTGGGTTCGCGTCCCACACGCTCCGGCTGGCGTGGCAGGCTGTCGACAACCTGGAGCGCCGCAAACGCCAGCTCACCAGGAGGCGGACCCGTTGGGTGGGCAGCCTTGGTGCCCGGGCTGCAGGAGGCCGGGAGCGGGCGCGCCCACTGGGAAGTGGAGCGGCCTTTCGCCTGGATCGCCATCCACCGCTGGCGGTTGCTGCCGCGAGGAGGTCGTGGAAGAGCGACCCCTGCCCGCGTGGCCACGGAGGTATCTTGGCAGAGAGGGTCGTCGTCACCGGAAGCTCGCGCGGTCTGGGTCTCGAGCTCGTGCGCCGCCATGCAGCGCGCGGAGATCGAGTGCTTGCCACCTGTCGGCGGCCCGGCGAGGCCCGCGCCCTTGGCCAACTGGCCGCCTCGTATCCGAGCCTCGTCAAGGTCGAGAGGCTCGACCAGGATGATGGCGGCTCCATCGCCGACGCCGCAGTTCGCGCCGAAGAGCACCTGGGAGCGGTGGACCTTCTCTGGTCCAACGCCGGCATCTACCCGGGATCGCCGGGGACGCCAGTGCAGGAGGGTCCTCTCGGGACCCTGCGTGCCGGAGAGGGGCTGTCGGTGCTGGCGACCAACGCCGTCGGTGCGATCTTGGTAGCCCAAGCCTTCCTGGCCATCCTGCAACGCGGCACGCGACCGCGGCTGGTCGCGGTGTCCTCGGGCTACGGCTCGCTCGGCCTGAACCGGGGCACGCCCTATTGGTACGGCGCCTCCAAGGCAGCTCTCAACATGCTCTACCGGTCGCTGGCCTCCGATCCGGCCGCACGGGGCGTGGTGGTGCTGCTTCTCTCGCCGGGATGGGCTCAGACGGACATGGGCGGATTCCAGGCTCCGACCTCCGCGGCCGATTGTGTCGCCGGCATGATGCAGGTGGCGGACACTGCAGGACCCGGGCAGAGCGGGACGTTCATCGACTGGCGAGGCGCGGTGGTTCCCTGGTGAGCAAGGCCCGGAGCGCCCGGCCAGCGGCGGTAGCTTCGCGCGCCGAACTGTAGGCAGCTCGGCTGCTCCCGGTGTGACGGGTCCCATCGCTCTTCCAGGGCCGACCGAACTGCGCGCTTCATGGAACCCGCGTGCCCGAACGGGGGATCGATTGAGTGGTCCCAGGCGACCCTGGAGGCGGAAACGGGACAACGGCCTCAGCCTGTCGCCCGAGCCGCGGCATGTGCCGCGACGAACGTGCGCTCCTCAGAGACCGCCGTAGAGGCGCCCGAAGGCGCGCGCGAGCATGAGGGACATCGCGAGGAAGCCGGCGCCCGCGACCAAGAGATGACGCCACCGACGGGTCTCGAAGGTGCCGACCCGCCCGAGGAGCAGGTACGCGACGACGAAGTTCGTCGATCCCCATAAGACGTTGACCCATGCCGGCGACAGCCCCTCGCCAGGCGGTGTCGCGAAGGGGCTCTGAAACGGGTGCCCTGTGACGCCCGTCACGAAATGCGGAATCGCGTTTGCCAAGAACGCGCCACCAACGAAGTAGGCGATGTAGTGGTACCAGCGCATCCGTGACTCCTCCTCGGGTCCCCTGGTGTGGACCGCTCGTTCTTCCCAATACCACTGCTGAGGCTGAGCTTGCTGGTCAGGGAAGCGGGCCCGCCGTACGCGGTACCGCTCGATGTGACGGCGAACGCGCTGAGTCCCGAGCGCAAGTGAGACGATCAACCGCTTGCCGGGCGTGAACTGGTTTGAGCCGTACTACAGAATCTCCCGGCGCAGCGCGCTGGCCTCGACGTCGAGGCGCTGCGGCGCGGCCCTTTCTCGATCTGGTTCTTGTCGAGGCGCACCCGACCGAGCAGGCCAGCGGTCAGGAGATTGGGCGAGGACGGGTGGTCGGTGTCGGGGGCGGAGAGGATTCCCGAACGGTCGCAGGCGCAGCCCGGGGATCTCCAGAAGGCGGGTAACGTCGCGCTGGGCGCGGCCAAACCCGTCAAGCCAGCTCTCTTCTCGGCAATCGAGCAGGGCAAGCCGACGGCAGTTCCTGCGCCGCGAAGGATGAGCCGGGCTACGCGGCGCGCTGGGCCTCCCCGCGTTCGATACTGACGGTGCTGGTGGGGTAGGGTGGCGAACCGCCGACTCGGTGTCGGGTGAGATTGACCTGTCACGTTCTTCGCGCGCTGTCAGACCGGGCCCTAGAATGGTGGCGTGGGCTCGCTGCGCGCCAAGCGACGATGGTTATCAAGGGCGGGCTGCCCGGGGGGACTGCCCGAGGGCATTGCGGCGCGTCACGGCCGCGCGGTCCTTGACGGCCGGGCCGATTGGCGTCGCTTCAGACTGCACTGGCTAGCCACCCACCCCTTGTGTGTCGACTGCGGAGGAGTCGCCGGAGCCGGTGCCCACGTCCACTACGTCGGGCCACTGCCCGCGGGCGGCGCGTACTGCGATGAATCGAATACCTCCACCCAGTGCACGAGCTGTCACACCCGGAGGACAATGGCGTAGGGCTCGCTGGCAGCCCCGGGCGTCCGTCCCCGAGCCCCCCCCCGCGGATGTTGGTGCAGCCGGGGGTGCGGGGCGGAGTTAGGCTTCCGTTTCGCTCTCCCGACGCATGGCCTTCACGGCTGGCGGAATCTTCGGCGACGCACCGCCCGGTTCCTGGCCGTGTGGTCTCGCTTCTGGGCCGTTGTCCATGCTGAGAGCGAGGCGCCGCGCCTCGTGGTGACGGGACCAGCGACGTTGGCCTGTTGGCAGACTGCCCCGCGCAACGGACCTATCCTTCGTCTGGTCGGGCCATGCGGTAAGCCGTGTCGATCGCGGGTAGGCGGGTCTTTCCGGAGAATCGCGAGGAGCGGGTTTCCCGATGAGCGGAGAGGCCGCTTCAGTGCCAGGGTTTCAGCACGCGGAGAAGAGAATCGAAACCGAAGGGCTTCTCGAGCCAGGCGAAAATGCCTTTCGTCGACCGCGGCGGAGTTGACCCCGAAACGACCACGACTGGGATTGCAGCTGCGTCCGGAATGCGCGCTTTCGCTGCCAGGAAGGCCCAGCCATTCATATCGGGCATGGCGATGTCGAGAACAACGACGTTGGCCGCATGCTCTCTGAGCTGGCGGAGCGCCGCTCTCCCATCGCACGCCGCGGTGACACAGTAGCCTTCCTCTTCGAGGACGGTCGCCAACATCTCTCGGGCCACCGGGTCATCCTCGACGACAAGCACCCTACAGGCGGCACCCCTCTCGACGCGCAACATTGCGTTTAGGTTAACGCCGGCGAGCGCGATCGGATCAGCCCAAAAGGGGCCTCGATTGGTTTCTGGCGGCGCCGCTTCGTTCTCCGTGGGAAACGCTCAGCCACGGGACCGGCCCCTTATCCTGCGGGGGGATCGGCGCGGTCAAGCGGCGTGGTTGTGGACCGGCGCGAGCACCTCCACGAGTTGGCCCGGCTTCTGAGGATAGCCCACGGCGTTGACGTCAATCTCGAGGGCGGCGATCACGACTACGGGTATAGCCGAGATCGATGCTCCCTCAGCAGTCTGTTGTCCCTGTTGCGGCGCAGACGCGGGTCAAGGGCCGTACCGGCGGCGGGGGCGCCCGTTCCTCCGTCCCTGCCGAGTCAGGTGCGCATCGATTGGCCCGAGCCCTCTC
>Ga0209048_10003821_pt1 | contig 14551 bp, 10 predicted proteins | sample FrelakmetCRP12CR_FD_187146 | JGI IMG/M metagenome (GOLD analysis project Ga0209048, IMG submission 187146) | Freshwater lake sediment microbial communities from the University of Notre Dame, USA, for methane emissions studies - CRP12 CR (SPAdes)... | ecosystem: Environmental > Aquatic >... | reverse complement strand
GCACCAATTATCCGGAACATCCTCACCCACCTCCCGCCCCCAGGCGGCAAGTAATGGCGTACTCGCTGGGTTGGCATAAATGATGCGCCCACTCCTGTTGATACGGAGGATAGGATTGGGGTTTTCGGCTGGGAATCTGGAAATGGCTTGGATTTCCTTTTTGCCCCGCTCGAGAGTCGCAATGTCGTTTCCAAGTTCCATGACCAGGTGCCGGTTGACCATCAGGAAAAGGGCAAATGTCAAGCCGATGAATACCAATTGGTAAATCAGGATAACCAACGTGTCGTAAATATCGGATTGGAAAAGATTGTTTCCCGGTTTCACGACCAGGTCGATGAAAATGCGTACCAGGCTGACCAAGCTGTAGACTAAAAATACCAGGCCCGCCGCTTTGGTGTTTGGTCGCATCTCGGGATCCACCCGGTGGAGTAAAAGCCAGGTGCACTGGGAACAGACACCCAACAGGCCAAAGGATAGGATCACATTGCGCGCTTGCATGTTCGGTTGCGATAGGGTGAACCAGCCTTGAAGGATGACCACGATCGCCATCAGGATGTAATTATGAAGCTGGGTGTTACTTTTTCTAGTATAGCTTTCCAATCCGATATAAAGCAGGATGGTTCCTGCGATAACCAGGGGGGTACCGAGGAAGACCGAAATAAGATCAGGTAGTACGCCGCGCAGCGTGATCAATAGCACTGCCACGAATTGCAGGATAAAGTCTGCCAGCCAGAGACCCAGCCCCGCGGAGCGTTTGCGGTTCTGGAACCATAGGGTAGCCATCACGGCGGCGCAAATGGCATTCGTGATCGCATAACTGATCAGTATGGTTCGGATATCGAGAAAATTCATACAATGGTCCCTTGTAAACTGATTTTTTTCACCACAGAAGAGACGATCTGCCCCACCGCACAATGTCTCCTGCACAAAAGGAGGTTTCCTTGATCTTTACGGCTCAACCACCTTCTTTATCGATTGGTAAGAATACCGTAAAAGTCGAGCCCTTACCCGGCTCGCTCTGAACTTCGATCCGCCCGCCGTTGGCCTCAACCAGTTTCTTGCTGACTGCCAACCCCAACCCAATACCCTTGGGTTTGGTGGTAAATAATGGTTCAAAGAGTTTACCCAGGTTTTCAGGAGGTATGCCCATCCCGGTATCCCTGACCGCGATGGCGATTTCCTTCCCCTTTCGGGTGGCGCTGATCGTTAGAACCCTTGTTTTTAACCCACCTGTGACGGAGCTATGCGAAGTCATCGCCTGGCAGGCATTCACCACTAGGTTGCCCAGCACCTGGATCATGTGCTGCGGGTCGGCAACCACGCTGGGGAGGTCCTCCGGTATATGAATGGTTACTTTCACATTTTCCGCTGCCGGGAAGCGCATCAGGGTCTGGTCGATCAACCTGGAGACATGTACCGGTTCCCTGTCCAGCGATTTGATCCGTGAGAAGTCCAGCAGGTCGGTGATGATCTTGTCCGCTGTGCGTGTCTCGTGCTCGATGATGCCCAGGTATTCCTTCACCTTCTCATCCGCTTGTGGTTGGATCAACCGCAGGTAGTAGGCGGCATTGTTAATGATTCCCAGCGGGTTGCGTAATTCGTGCCCCACCCCACCCGCCAGTTGACCGAGCACCGCCAGTTTTTCCTGCCGGACAAGTTTCTCCTGGGCCTCGCGCAGTTCGCGCGTGCGTTCATCCACTCGCTTTTCAAGCCCGGCGTTTAGTTTGCGGATCTCTTCCTGTGCCAGCTTGCGTTCGTTAATTTCCTTTTGAGCCTGTTCGTATAACTGGGAGTTGTATAAGGCGATGGCGGTCTGGTTGGCAAAGGCGGTTATCGCAGGGTTGTCCGCTTCCATAAGGTGACCACCGGTGACAGCCATGACGCCGATCGCCTTTCCCTCCACATTCAATGGGGCGAAGGTTGATGCCTCCAGGTGGAACAACTCTGCGATCGGTCGCGCTAGGGCCCGCAACTTTTTCGGCAGGCTATCCTCTACCGCCTCTGCAGGGTCTTCAACAAATACGGTTTTGCCTTCTGATATGGCTCGATGCAGAATGCCACCCTCGGCAGGCTGGAAGTAATAACTTTCCATGGATAGCCCGCTTATTTTTTCAGCCGCATGCAACAGGCTCGAATCGTAATTCATATACGCAATATGCACATCTTCCTGGGGGCGCCTGACCTCAAAGACAGTTGTGTTGTAACCCAGGCCTGTCATCTGTTCCTGGATGATGTTGTAAACTTCTTCCGGGCTGCGGGCGCGCTGTACTGCCTGGGCTGCCAATCCCAGGAGAAGCAACAGGCGCTGACTGTGTTCCGTCTGCTTTAGGGATGATTCCAACTCCGCCTGTGCTTGCTTTCGCTCGCTGATATCCCGCACGATTGAAACAAACCGATCTCCTGAAGGACGATTTATACGCCCGACACTTATCTCCACCGGGATGCGACGACCGCTGGAATGGAGGTTCAAACCCTCAAATAAAGATGCTCCGTGCTCAGAGATCTCATTTGTAATAATATGGTTCGATCTCCTTACCTCGGGGGCCTGCAGGTCTGATACATGCATCGTTAATAATTCATCCGGGGTGTATCCCATCATCTCGCACGCACGCTTGTTGACCGAAAGGATTTCATCTTTTTCATTATCAATATGGATCGCATCATTCGCATTTTCAAAAATGACCCGGAATCGTTCCTCGCTTTCCTTTAACGCTTCTTCTGCTTGCTTCATCTCTTCAATTTCACGGGTGATCGATAGGATGTGGGGAACTTTGTCCAGTATGATGATCCTGGCTGACATCAATCCAGTAACGACGTTGCCATCCTTCTTTCGGAATCTGGCCTCCAGGTTGTTTACCTGTCCGCTTTGTTGCAGTCCCCGCACTAACTTTTCACGGTCAGTGAGGTCATTCCAAATCTCAATTTCGAGCGAACTCTTTCCGATCGTATCTTTACGGGTAAAACCGGTGAGGCTTGTGAAACCCTCGTTGATGTCCACGTACACGCTATCTTCCATCCGGTTGATGTTGATCGCATCCGGACTGGTGTGGAAAGCGCTGCGGAATAACTCCTCGCTTTTTTGCAGCGCCTGCTCGATCTGTTTGCGCTCAACGATCTGGGCCACCTGTCCTGCAATGGATGTTAGGAGATCTTTGTCGTATTCGGAATAACGATCTTCCCTTTCGTAATCCTGTACCGCCATTACCCCGATGATTTCTTTGGAACTGATCAAAGGAGCGCCCAGCCAGGAACAGCAATCGGCTCCCACGGGTTTCACTTCACCCCGGGCAGCCAATTCATCAAAACCTGCTATGTTTAACAGGAGTGGCTCACCAGTGCGGAAGACGTATGCAGAAATACTCTTTTCCAGAAGGGATGGAGGCGCAGGTGGATCGAATTTATCCACGGAATAAATTTCTTCGAATAACCCGGTGACCTTGTTCTTGAGGACAACATAGAAATTTTCGGCATAGATCACTTTACCGATGGCTTTATGGACAAAACGCAGGTATTCCTGCATATCCTCCGTGAGCGTATGCCCCTGCATGATCTCCAATAATGTCTGTCGCTCTGTTTCAGCCTGCTTGCGCTCCTTGATCTCTTCCTGGGCTTGCGCGTACAGGCGCGCATTGTCAATGGCAACGCTGGCATGACTTGCCAGCATCTCAAGCAGTTCCTGATCCTCACTATTATAGGCATCCACGCGGTAGCCTTGGACGGATATGATCCCAATGTTTTTCCCTTTTACCTTCATCGGTACCGCAATCAATGAGGATGTAACTGGACCTTTACCATACGATTCAAATTTGATCCCGCTCCTCTTGATCTCCTTTGGGTTGTTCAGGATTATTGACCGTCCATTGTGTACGATCGTTCCACCCAAACCATGGTCTGCGTTGTACGCAAACCCCGCGACTCTTTTGCCTTTTTCCATCAGGTAATTCCCAAGCATTTCATTTCGGTCTTCATCGTACAGGCTGATTACAAAATCTTCACAGGGCATGGCTTGTTTCACGGCGTGATAAACTGCCGCGTAAATATGCTCTATATCCAGACTGGCACCGATCTGCGCATCCGCACGATAGACAATGGACAGGCGCTCGATGTTCTTGCTGATCTTATCTTCTGCCTGCTTGCGTTCGGAGATATCATGAATGAACGCCTGCAGGCTTCCATCCTGCAGCACCACCGCGCTGGCTTCTACTAATATCACCTCCCCATTCTTGCGCAGCACAGGTCGTTCGAACTGCATATGTTGCCCCACTTTCAGGGAGGCCAGGCGTTTCTTCCCTTCCTTGAGCAGCTCGCGTGGGTAGGTATCAAGAATGCTAATCCCGAGCAGTTCCTTTTTACTGTAACCCAGCAACTTGCAGGCTTTGGAATTAGCCAGTGTGAATCTTCCCTCCGGGGACACGATAAAAATACCCTCGGTTGCTTGCTCGGTCAATTGTCGGTAGCGCTGCTCGATCGCCTTTCGTTCTTCCTCACCCGTTTTTTTCGACTTCGCAACGGGTTTACGCACTTGCTGACTCTTAACCGCTCCGGGTTTCTTTTTAACCGTTTTTTCCATCCAAGTCACTCCCTGATTTGATTCTTTATCCAGTTAGAAATAACAACCGGAGTTTATTAATTAAAGCAAACGAACACCCCCCTGCACGACTCAAGAAGGTGCCCGTCCATCATTCCAAGAACCTGGTCGGCAGGGCCAACCAGACGCTCATTTATTTTACTATATTACTTTCTCGCCTGTTCCGATTATCAAATTTGTAGATTCTCTCCACTTTTTTTACCCGATTCATATGGAGAATTTATAGCTTCAACCGGAACTCACGGTAGCGGCGGTACACATAGGCGCCCAACCGCGTTGCCAGCTTGTTGGTCTGCGGATTGAACTCATTGGTCAGGCTGGCGTCCATCCAGGTGTAGCCTTTGCGCATCACTGCCTTGCCCATTTCCAGGAACATCAGCGCCTCCAGCCCGTAGCCCCAGTATTCCGGATCGATCGCCAGGATCTTAAAACTGACCCCCTTGACCCGTCTCCGGTTCAGCAGAAAACCTGCCAGGTCCCATGGATGCTGCAGCCCGTTGGCATACTTGAATGCCTCGGGTAGGTTGGGCAACCCCAGAGCGAAGCCCACCGTCTTGCCATCCACTTCGGCAATGAAAATCAGCTCCGGGTCCATCACGTCCTTCAACCCAAGCGCTTCTGCCCGGAACTCAGCCAGTTCCATCGGGGCAAATTCCTGCAGCACCGCCAGTGACTTGTTGTAGACCGCGTGCAATTTATCCACCTCAACATTCCAATTCTTCATCAGCGGGCTGCGCACCACGCTCTCCCCATGCCGCTGGATCGCACGCCGGGCGATTTTTTTTAGCAGTTCCGGGGCATTATCCACGCTGAAATCGTATTGACCGAGCTCCATCCGGTATGCCACCCCTTCAAACAGTTTCTCGAAACCAAAGCGGGTTGCAAACTCTGCGTAATAAGGAGGGTTGTGTCCCATCATCAGCGAGGGCATGCTTTGGAAACCTTCCACCAGGAAGCCGGGATCAGCATCCGCGGAAAAACTGTAGGGTCCCTGGATCTCGTCCATGCCGCGCGCCCGCGCCCAGTCGCAGGTGGTTTGCCACATGCTTTCAGCTACGTCATACCGCCCTGGCAGGGTTTCGAAAAAGCCAAAGATTCCCGCCTTCCAGCCCATATCCCGGTTGCGTGAGCGGTTGATCGCCGCACCGATCGTGCCAACGATCTCCTTCCCCTCCTTTGCCAGCCAGAAGGTGCCCTCGCCGTAGCTAAAAAAGGCCGCCTTCTTATCCAGGTATTCCTTGCGCTGAGGCCAGAGCGGTGGCACCCAATTCGGGTCGTGGTGGTAGACGCGGAATGCGAACTGGTAAAAGGCTTTCTTCTCGGCCTCAGTTTCAACGGGCAGCATTTGGATGGTCATGGATTCTCCATAATATCGGGGTGGTGCCCCATTTGGTATTTACTTTCGGCGCATTCTTCGCACCTTGCGAGGTCGGATCTGCCAACCCCAGGCAGTATCAAACAGGATGACGGCTACGATGACCATCCCGAAAAGCAAGATGCCATCCGTGATGTGGACCTGGTCGGGATACCGATCTGATGGTTTCAGAGCAGTGTTGGATGAAGTCGAAGTGGAACCTGGATTCGCAGTGGCCGCCGTTGCGGGTTTGATCCGTCCAATACTATAGGTGTAGTAGATTGTGCTCGTCAAAACTGCCAGGATAAGCAGGATGAGCAGGATCACCAGCGTTGGGATGATGTAAGTTGATCGGTTCATGATCCCTTATCCGGTATCGTCATGACCGCATGCCGTTCGTTGAATCGCAGCCTTAGGATCAGGATGGCTGCAAATACTCCCAGCAGACCGGTCGCCAGCGCCATCCCGTCTGCGCCGCGCCAATCGACGAAAAGCCCGCCTAGGCTCGCCCCCAGGAATTGCCCAAGTCCAAGAAAAACCGAATAGAGACCCATGATCGCCCCCCGGTCGGATGTATGATTCTCGGTGATATCCGCCAGGTGCGCCAGCGCGGCCGGGGTGAAGCCGCTCTGCACCATGATGCTGACCAGCAACAGGATCGCCAGGGGTGGCACCCATGGGGTATTCAGCGCGGGTTGGTGGTTCAGCAGGAAGATCAACATACAGGAAATGATCAGACCGGCACTGCCGAGGAGCATGGCGGTCGTCTTTTTTACATTGGGGAAAAATAGGCTCCACACCAGGATGCCGAAAATGAAGAAGATGGCATATGCGGCGCGGATGTTACCCGCCTGCAGGCTGTTGTAGGCTCCCACCAGGATCTGGTTGTGGAACCCGCTCTTGTCCGTCAGGATGCGCGCCGTCAGGTTGATCCAGATGCCCAGCACGGCATTGATCGCGATCCACGCCGGCACGAACCCCGCCACCCGCGGTGTGCTCAGTATCGCCCAGTAGCGCCGTACCGTTTCGCGCAGTGATATGGAAGGCAACGGCTGGTCTCGGTGATTTTCCTTGATCTCGCGCACCCCCAGCCACAGGATGACCAGGCTGACAACGTATACCAGGGCGTTGACCGCGAATGCCGGGCTCGTCAGGCGGATGCCGCCCACGATCGCTGCTGTGCCGAACTGGCGCCAAAGCCAGCCTCCCAGTGAGAACCCGACCGCGATCCCACCGATGGTGGCGATCTCAAAGAAGCCCGAGATGCGCGCCCTTAATTTGGGCGAATCGGATGTCGCCTCGGCGAGGTATCCCAGCGTGGCAGGTGCGTTGCTGGCGGTGGACAACCCCTCCAGCAGCCGGGTGAAGATCAAAAGCCAGACCGCGGTGGTCACCGAAGTGATCAGCACCGCGGCAGCACCGAACAGTGGACCAAATATAATGAACAGCTTGCGCCCGTAGCGGTCGCTCCAGGCACCCAGCACCAGCGCCCCAAGCAGTTCCGAGACAAAGAAACTGCCGATGATGATCCCGCCCAGCGTATAAGAGATGGGGTAGACATGGTTGGCTCCCACGATCGCCCGCAGCGGTGCGGTCGGGTCGAGTGATGCCTGGTGGATGGCGTTGAAGTAGAACTGGATGTTTTCCCCCATCGCCCCAGCTGCCGCGCGCAGCAACAGGCTGCCCAAGATCACCGAGACCAGTGATCGGAAGCGAGCGTCGCGCCAGGAAAAGCGGTTTGAGGTTTGTTCCATCAGGCAGTCTGGTAACGCTTTAGTGAAGCCGTTACACTTCCCTTACCGAGGACCAGGTTTCAGAAAGTACAGTTCGAGGAAATAAAAGCTGAATGTCAGGATGAATGGGGACGCCATCCCGTGGGAATAATTATCGTTCTGAAACCCGGAAAGGGTGAATACCACACCCATGCTGGCTGCCAAAACCATGGTAACGAATGCCAGCAGCCCGGTTATTTGTACGCTCCTTGCCTTGGTTCGAAGCGTTGGCACCAGGATTATCACCGAAAAGACCACCAGCAATGTTCCTAGGATGGCATGCGGCAGGGATACCCCTCCCGCTTGGTCGAGCACCTTCAAGATTTTGGTCAGAGAAAAACCGAACGTGGGGATGGTTGCCGGGCCGGCAATATTGACCGCCATCCCCAGTTCGAATTGAGTTACCAGAAGCACCAGCATGGAAATGATCAGCCCCCGCAAGAATTTGGATCGATTGGATGCCATGGCTGAAATTCTCCTATAAACAACCCATCAAAGAAGTGATTATACATCCCCTGCCAGGACCTGAGCCCAAGAAATGGAGTCTTATCCTTTACACCTTCGCTCTACGTTATAATGCTTGATACGGATGCCATTGTTCGCCATCCGTTGCTCGCAGATATAAAAAGGAGAAGCCTATGATCCAGAAATTGGGTCTGTCTTTGGGGGTATTCCTTGCGGTCAGCCTGCTCCTGGGAGCATGTTCCCCGGGGTATCCCACCGCGCGGGCGGATATCCCTACCCCCACCGACTACATCCCACCCACCGAGTCTGCCACCCTGCTGCCAACGCTCAAAGTTCCCACCGCGGAAATCCCCACGGTGATACCCCCCACCGTGGGACCGCCGACCCCCATCATCCCGTTGGACCAGCCGGCGATGTGGGAGGACTTCATCTCCACGATGCCTTCCAACCAGTACCGCCTCAAACCCGCCGACCTTGTGACCTTGATCCAGGCCGGTCCCGCTCCCTACATCGTGGATGTCCGCAATGTGGGCGATATCGACTCGGGCGGATACATTCATGGTGCGGTCAGTATTCCAGTCCAGGAACTGACCCATTCGCTTGATAGACTCCCTGGGTTGAAAAACCCCATCGTGGTCTATTGCGCCACGGGACATTACGGCTCCATCGCCATGGTCATCCTGCGCCTGCTGGGCTATACCAATGTGCTCGATCTGGCGGGCGGCTTCGCCGCCTGGACAGCCGCCGCGCTGCCGGTTGAATCGGGCACCCCTCCTGCTTCGCCCGTATTTGGCGCTCCCAGTGTGGATCCAGCCCGCTTTGCCGTAATGGACACCTTCCTCTCCACCTTGGCGGCGAACAATGGTTATGGCATTTCGGATACCGCGGTCGCCCAGGAGCTCGGCTCCGCGAACCCCCCCGCACTGATCGACATTCGCACACCTGCCCAGGTGGCGGCTGCTGGCTTTATCCAGGGTTCGCTCTTCATCCCCTTTAATAAACTGGTTTCCGTCTTGGAAAATATGGTTGCGGATAAGAACGCTCCCCTCCTGTTGGTCAGTGCGACGGGGGAGAATGGCGTCGTAGCAGCCATGGCACTGCACAGCCTCGGCTACAAGAATGTCAAAAGCATGTACTTTGGCTTCAATGGCTGGGCCACAGACGGATTGCCCGTCCAGAAATAAACCCACTTGATCCACATCCGATCAGCCTGTGAAGAATTATTTCACGGGCTGATTTATTAAGTGGAATGTTGCCACCTAAAACGCCTTGACCAATTAGAACAATGGTTCTAATATATAGACATGAAAGAGGTGTCTTTTTGATCAAATTTTTCTTCGCAAAGCGAGCACCTATCCCTCGCTTTTATGTTATCAAGGCGAGACCGTTCATTAGCCGAAGCAATCTCGAACCTGTCTATGATCACGGAATATCTTTCATCCCTTTCTTCCATTCGTTCCTCCTGGCATCGATAAAGTGCGCGTGATCAATGCAGGTTCCAAGCCAGCTCTTTCCCCTCCTTGCCCTCCTTCACTCTCCCCTGTACAATAACTTCGAGCCGACTCAATGACCACTCCCGCCCGCAACCCCGGCAACAAAATCAACACCCTCACTGGCTGGCTGCCCCTGCTCTGGCTCTCTCTGGCTTTCCTCTCCGGAATCCCCTTCGCCGCACAGGTGCACGCCTCCACCCGCTTGTGGCTCATCCTCGCTGGGGTTGCCCTGCTCATCGCGCTGCTTGCCCGCCTGCTCCTCCCCCTCCTCAAGCTCCATTTCTTTCACAATTCACCGTCCACTCTTCTCCTGGCGATGCTGGCGTTCGTCTTTTTCTTCCTCGGTGCCGCCCGCTTCCAAGCCACCGTCCCCAGCGTGGACGCCTTCCACATCGCTTGGTATGCCGACCGCGATTTTCAACTGGTGATCACCGGAGTACTCGTCGAACCTTCCGACGACCGTGATACCTACTCCAACCTGCGCATCGAGGTCAGCCGGGTGAAAACCGGGGTGATCGACCTGCCTGTCCATGGGCTGATCCTCGCCCGCGTCCCCACCGGCGGGGGCTGGCACTATGGCGACGTGGTACGGGTGCGCGGCCATTTGAAGACTCCCCCCGCGGACGAAGTTTTCTCCTACCGCGACTACCTCGCCCGCCAGGGCATTCTCGCCTATATGCCGGATGCCAACCCGACCCACCTGCCCTTCCTCAGCGGGAGCCCGATCCTGCGCCTGGTCTATAGTATACGGGAAAAGGCGGTTGCGAAGGTTTATAAGATTTTCCCCGACCCCGAGGCCTCGCTGCTGGCTGGCATCCTGCTCGGGGTCGATAATGGCATCCCTGCTGACCTGAAGCTGGCTTTTCAGAACACTGGCACGGCGCATATCATCGCCATCTCCGGCTTCAACATCACCATCATTGCCGGCGCCTTCGTGTTGATCTTCAGCAAACTCCTCGGCAAACGCCGCGGGGCGATTGCCGCCGTCATCGGCATCTTCCTCTACACGCTGCTTGTGGGAGCCACTCCCTCCGTGCTGCGTGCGGCGATCATGGGCACTCTCGCCATCCTTGCCCGTTCTGTCGGGCGCCGCCAGAATGGTCTCAATACCCTGGCTTTCACCGCGGGGGTCATGGCTGGTATCAACCCGCTGACCCTCTGGGATGTTGGTTTTCAACTATCCTTTACCGCCACGCTCGGTCTCATTCTATTTGCCCAACCCTTCCAGGATTGGTTCGCCAGCTTATTGGCGCCTCGCGTTGGCACCACGGCTGCAGGGCGCATCGCCAACCCGGTGGGTCAATATGTCCTGTTCACCTTGGCTGCCCAGCTCACCACCCTGCCGGTGATGGCTTATCACTTCGGGCGTCTCTCGCTGGTGGCTGTTCTCGCCAACCCCTTCATCCTACCCGCCCAACCCGCGGTCGAGATCCTTTCAGGGATCGCCTTGCTGCTTGGCTTCCTCTACCTGCCTCTGGGCAGGCTCGCAGGGTGGATCGCCTGGCCGTTCGCCGCCTATACCGACCGGGCAGTGGAATTCTTCAACCGTTTTCCGCATGGCGTCATCGTCTTGGGAGAGTTCTCGTTGCTGTTCGTCATTCTTTTTTATGGGCTGCTGTTTTCACTGACCTTTGCCTGGCCGCGCCTAAAAGGGCTGCTGCGTCCGGTCCTGGTTCCCTCAGTGATCCTCGCCACGCTCGGTATTGCCGTGATCCTCGCCTGGTCAACGGTATTTACTGCACCCGACAGGGCGCTCCATCTGACCTTCCTCGATGTGGGTACAGCCAACGCCATCCTGATCCAAACCCCTGGCGGGCGCGCATTGCTGGTGGATGGCGGTGCCTCCCCCTCTCAGCTTTCCACCGGGCTCGGCCGACGCCTCCCACTCTTTAACCGCCACCTCGACTGGCTGGTTATTGCTTCAACCACCCAAAGCGATGTAGCAGCCCTGCCGCGTACCTTGGATCGTTTTCCGGTGACGAACGCCTTGTGGTCCGGGCCGGTCGCAGCCTCATACGGCGCTGGTCAGCTGGATGGCTGGCTTTCTGCTGACAGCGTCCCAGTGACACAAGCCTATGAAGGTGCTGCCCTCGACTTGGGAGAGGGTGCCCGGCTGGAGGTTTCCAGCATAAGCTCCCTCGGGTCGGTCCTGCTCGTGGAGTGGCAGGGCTTCCGGGCATTGCTCCCCATCGGGATGAACCTCGATACCCTGAGTGCGACCCGCAACGGCAAAACCATCGGCCCGGTGACGGCGTTGCTGCTGGCTGGCTCCGGGTTCGATCAACTTAATCCGCCCGAATGGCTCGCCAATCTCCATCCTGAAGTGGCGATCCTGTCGGTACAGGCTGGCGACCCGGATAACCTGCCCTCTCAAACTGTGATCGACAGCTTGAAAGAAACCACCCTCCTGCGAACAGACCGCAACGGTTGGATTACCCTCTCAACCGATGGCACGAAGTTTTGGGTGGAGGTGGAGAATAAATGACCAATATTAATTTTGACCTGCGAGCGAAGGATTGGGACTGCGACCCGTCCAAAGTGGAGCGGGCGCGCTTGGTGGCAGATGCCATCCGGCAGAAAGTCCACTTAACCTCCGGAATCACTGCAATGGAATATGGCTGCGGCACCGGTCTGCTGAGCTTCGCCCTGCAGCCCTGGCTGGGTGCCATCACCATGGCGGATAGTTCGCTGGGAATGCTGGACGTGCTGCGTGGGAAGATCGCTCTCGGTGGCATCACCAACATGAGCCCACTGCGGCTGGACCTCGCCTCCGACCCGCTGCCGGAGCTGCGCTTTGATACAATATATAGCTTGATGACCCTGCACCACATTCCAGACACCCGCAAGGTATTGAAGGATTTTTATGCGCTGCTTAACCACCCCGGCATCCTCTGCATCTCCGACCTGGACAGCGAGGACGGCTCCTTCCACGGCCCAGGCTTTGAAGGGCACCACGGTTTTGACCGGACAGGCTTGACCGCTGATTTAATGGCGGCCGGCTTCGGGCGGGTCCATTTTTCGACAGTATATGAAATGCAAAAGGAAGTGGACGGGAAGAGAAGGAATTATCCGCTCTTTTTAATGGTGGCAGAAAAAGAATGACTTACTGGTAAGTCAGTTCAAAGAGAATAATTCGTGCAAGAAGAGGAGCGCTCCAAACACTCTCCATAACTTCCGGCTGGATTACAAAATGGCATTTTCAGAGGCATCGATTAATTGAAAGGACTTAAAAAGGAGCATGGGTCCAACAGTGGTGTACAGGGCTAACGATATAAGTCGATTCTTACCCCATTCTCAAACAATCGTGGTATACTCCCGCCTCGCTCGAAAGTGGAGCGAACGCACCAGGGAAATTGTTTTGAGACTTCGAATGATGGCCCGGCGAGATTGACCGGGCTATTTTATTGGGCTGATGCTCCCGTAAGGGCACGTCAGATTTGCAATACTTTCAATGAGGTCATCAAAACATCCCATCCACCCGTCAGTGGTGTAATCCCCGCTGGCACCAGTAAAAAGGATTTTTGATGACCATTCAATTTAATGAACTGACCCTGCGTCCCGAGTTGATGCAGGCGGTCGCCGCGCTCGGTTTTGTCGAGCCGACGCCCATCCAGGCTGCACTCATACCGGTTATGTTGACCGGTGTCGATGTGATCGGCCAGGCACAGACCGGCACCGGCAAGACCGCTGCCTTTGCCCTCCCTATTTTGAACAACCTTGAAACTGGACAGCGTCATGTACAGGCGCTGGTGCTCTGTCCCACCCGCGAGCTGGCGCTGCAGGTTGCCGATGCCATATCCGAATTTGGCAAGATTCAGGCAGTGCGTGTACTGGCTGTTTATGGCGGTCAACCCTATGGTCCGCAGATCAGTCGCCTCAACCGCGGTGTGGACGTGGTAGTCGGCACCCCGGGGCGTATGATCGACCTGCTCGACCGCAATGCCCTCAACATCAGCCACGTCAAAACTGTCGTGCTCGATGAAGCGGACGAAATGCTCTCGATGGGTTTTGTTGAAGACATTGAAACCATCCTGGCCCAAACCCCTGCCGACCGGCAGACCGCCCTTTTCTCCGCGACCCTGCCAGCTCCCATCCGCAAGCTGGCCAGCCATTATATGAATCACCCGCAATCCATTATGATCCAGCGTGAACAGGTCACACTGGAAGGAACCGAACAGCGATATTACCTGGTAAACCAGGGCGACAAGCTGGCTGCACTGACCCGCCTGTTCGAGATCGAACCCATCAGTAGCGCCTTGATCTTTGTCCGTACCCGCATCGGGACTGGGGAACTGGCCAACGAACTGACCCGCCGAGGCTTCCCCGCGGAAGCGCTTAATGGCGACCTGAGCCAGGAGGCGCGTGAGCGCACGCTAAACCGTTTCCGGCAGAACCAGGTCAAGGTTCTGGTGGCTACCGATGTGGCTGCCCGCGGCCTGGATATCGATGACATTTCACATGTCTTTAATTACGACCTACCCGACGATCCCGAGATTTACATCCATCGCATCGGACGCACCGGGCGTGCTGGAAAGACCGGCATCGCCATTTCGATGGTGACACCGCGCGAGAAACGCTTGCTGCGCCAAATCGAGATCCTCATCCGCCAGCCGCTGACGAAAACCGCGCTGCCCACGGAGGATGAGATTAATCTCCACCGCGAGACGGAACTGCTCAACGAGGTGCGTGTCTGGCTGACGCGCGCCCGGTGTAATACTGCTTGGGATCGTAGCCCAGGATAGAAAGGATAGCCACATCGGACCCTGGTGGCAGGCCCGCCGGGATCATTCTAACCAGACCTACCTGGCCCTGCCTGGCAATCTGATGCATGTTGGGGATTTTGGCTACCTCTAAAGGAGTGTGCCCGCCGAGTTCTTTG
>Ga0209048_10003820_pt1 | contig 14552 bp, 14 predicted proteins | sample FrelakmetCRP12CR_FD_187146 | JGI IMG/M metagenome (GOLD analysis project Ga0209048, IMG submission 187146) | Freshwater lake sediment microbial communities from the University of Notre Dame, USA, for methane emissions studies - CRP12 CR (SPAdes)... | ecosystem: Environmental > Aquatic >... | reverse complement strand
CCGGCTGCACGCCCAGCGAGGTCGGCACCTGGGCGCGGTTGATGATCGAGAAGGTGGCGTGTTTTCCAGGCGCGAGGCCTTCTTTCAGGAACTGGTCCCAGCTCACGCCGGCGCCGTTGTCGATCAGTGCCGGGTCGATGTTGCCGTTGAACACTTCGCCGGTCGATTTCGCGGAGATGCGCACCGCGTTCCAAATCCCCTTGTCCAGTTCATCCGTCGTTTCGGACACGATTGGCCCGTCCCAGTAGCCCTCCTGGTAGTTGGTCCAGGGCAGCGCCGGAAGCGCCGCCTCGACGAAGCCGCCGAGCGTGCCCGTGTGGGGGTTCTGACCGCCGATGAAGCGGGGCGGCCCGCCGAGGAAGACGCCGGTGCCGTGGTCATCGTTGGCCACGAACAGGTCGCCCGCGACGATCGCGTGAAAGTACAGAGTGGCGGCTTTGGCCGTTTCGATCCCGGTCCCGGTGATGTTCTGGACGTCGTAGGTCGAGGTGAACTGCGCCTGTCCGTTGACGTAGGTGGTCGTGACGGTGATCAGCGCGTAGTCCTTTCCTTCGGTTCTGACCTTGAAGGTCGTCACCTCGCTGTAGGGGTCGGCGGCCGTGCCGCTCCCCGTCGGGGCAGCTTGTGCGATCGCCGTGTATTCCATGCCGCCTTGGCCGTCGATGGGCACGTGCGGTCCCGCGGCGCCCTGGAAGCCCCAGACCGTTCCTTCTGCACCCGAGAGGACTTCGGGGTTTTTCCCGTTGGGGAACGCCAGGAAGAACCCGCAGTCCCCGAGCGTCCCGCCGGGCGGGTAGAAGTTGGTGCCGACGTTCGGGTAGCTCGACTGGCACTCGCCGAGCGAACCGACGGAGACGATGAGCGGGCTGCCCGGCAGCGTGACCGTGCCGTCGGCGCTCGCCCCCGCGGCCGTCGGGCCGAAGCCGACCGCGAGAAGCGCCGCCATCGTGCCCAGCGACAGATAGATCCTTCGTGAAAGGCTCCCACGGAGCCCGTTCCCTCGCACGTTCATTCGCGCCTCCCAAGCGTAGGTTGCCAGCCGGACCATCCAGGGCCGACCAGGACGGTGAAAGAGCCTAGAGCATCAGCCGGGCGCCTGACGAGCTACTAGGACATCCGCCTATCCGAACGTGAACGCGTACCCCGAGACGCCCGGGGCGAAGCGCAGGCTCAGCCGATGGCTTCCGTTGTGGGGCAGCGAGACGAGCGTGTAGAGGCGCTGGCCGCGCACCGTGACCACGCCGCCGTGCACGTCGGAGCCCGCGTCGGCGGCGGAGACGGGGCGGCCGTCCAGCAGCACCTGCACGGGGAGGGGGCGTTCGCCGGGGGAGCTCAGCACCAGGTAGACGTTCCTGGCCTGGAACTCGACGTCGATCCCGGCCCCTGCGACCGCGGTGGCCGGCTGGGCCGCGACCTTCCACGTGCCGCTGTAGGCGAAGTCGTTCAGGGCCAGCTGGGCGGGGGGAGCGGACCCGTAATCGTGCAGTCCCGCGTTCGGGCCGTTGACCCATCCCTGTGCGCGGGCGGTTCCGAGGTAGGTCTCGGGCGTGGCCTGTTCGGAGGGCACGATCACGCCGGTCGGGCGGCCCTTGCCGGCGACCCTGTAGCCGGCTTCGGCGAGCAGCGCGCGGATGGCCGTTTCGCTCTTGGAGTAGTCGCCCTCGCCGAAGGCCGTGTAGCGCACCTGTCCGTGTGCGTCGATCAGGTAGTCGGCGGGCCAGTACTGGTTCCCGTAGGCGTTCCAGGTGCCCATGTTGTTGTCCTGGACGACCGGGTAGCGCAGGCCGAACTGGTTGACCGCGTTGGCAACGTTCGAGGCGTCGTGCTCGAAGGCGAACTCGGGCGTCTCGACGCCTACGATCGTCAGGCCTCGACCTCGGTAGGCGGCATCCCATGCCCTCAGGTAGGGGAGCGTGCGGATGCAGTTGATGCAGGTGTACGTCCAGAAGTCGACAAGCACGACCCGCCCGCGCAGCGAGGCGAGCGTCAGCGGGCGGCCACCGGGGGTGTTGAACCAATGCTGCGTTTCGTTGAATTCGGGCGCTTCTCCCAGGGGCTTGAGTTCCTGGGCCTCGGCCACCAGGCTGGCCTGGCTTGCGTGTGCTGCCGCCGTGTGGACCGCCGTGCCCGAGCCACCGCACACGGAGGAGCCGTTCGCCGGGGTGAACTTCGGCTGTCGGCCGCTGATCTGCTGCAGTCGGCTGGTGACCGTGCTCGAGCACTCGAGCGAGGCCGTGAGGTTCACGTTGGGGATGTGTTCGGCCACCAGCTGGTCGAAGTTCACGTCGAGGTTGGTGGCGATCGCCAGCGCCGTCACGATCATGATCGCGCCGAGCGCGCGCTGCAGCTGCGGGCCGCGACCGGCCGCCCGCACGCGGTCGAACAGGCGCCTGCCGCCCAGGGTCAGGGCCAGCAGCACGGCCGCCGAGCCGGCGGCGTAAGCGGTCGCGATCGCGACCGTTTTCCCGCTCGCGGCGCCGACCGAGATGACGGCCGCGAGGATCGGGCTGGCGCAGGGCGTGTAGACGAAGCCGAGAGCCCCTCCGACGAGCAGGCCCGAGCGGAAGCCGTCACCGGTCGAGCGCGGGCCCAGGCGGGCGAGCCTCGAAAGGGGCGCCTCGATGCGCGCGGCGAGGCTCGGCATCAGCAGCGCGAGGCCGAACGCCAGCAGCACCACGACCGATACGCTCCGCAGCGGGTCGCTGCCGAGGCCGACCCCGTCGACAACCGTGGCCACGCCGACGATCGCCACCGTGAAGGTGATCGAGAGCCCCAGCACGATGCCGATCGGTCGTCTGTGGCCCCCGACTCCGCCCGCGGCCAGCAGCGCGGGCAGTACCGGGAGCACGCATGGCGACAGCGCGGTGCCCGCGCCCGCAAGAACCGCGAACAGGATCAGGATCAGCATCGGCGAGTGGGTGATGACGCTAGCGGAAGGACGTGAATCTGCCGTTAGGTCCCCGCGCGTGCCGTTCCGTTACACGGTAAATACCATGGCGCACACCAGTCACCGGGAAGACACATCCCTCGACCACACGGGCCGACACCCCTCGACCATGGGGACCGCCGGGCAAACCGATGCCCGGCTGGCGGAGATCGACGCCGTCGCACGCTCCCGGACGGCCCCGGGCGCTAGCGGCAACGGGGCTTTCAGGTGCGGCGGCCGGCTAGGCGATGCCCGCGCGCAGCGTGGACTCGAAGTCCGTCTTCGGGATCGGCCCGATGCTGGGCGACGTGGCCCCCGCTTCGCGGTAACGCTCAACGCCCGCACGGACCGCGGACTCTCCCCCGACGGCCGTGAGCTGCTGCAGGAAGTCGTCCGAGATCGCAGCCTGCATCGCGTCGAGGTCTCCCCCGGCGCCGTCGTAGGCCTCGACGTCGGCGGCGAATCCGGAGCGCTCGATCATCGCCCGGTAGAAGGGCAGGCCGAGGTAGGGGATCAGATCGCGCCGCATGGCGCCGTATGCGACTCCCGGATCCTCGGTGAGTGCCGCGGGCACGGCGGGCACCACGTCGAAGCCCTCGAGGGGCAGGCCGGCGCGCTCGCGCCCGCTGGTGACCTCGGGGATTACGACATCGCGGATGTAGGAGGGGCAGCACAGCCACAGCAGCACTCCGTCGGCGATCTCCCCGGCGAGTCGGAGCATCGCGGGGGACAGGGCGGCGATGTAGATCGGCAGCTCCGGCCGAGGCTCGATGCCGGAGAGGCGGAAGCCGGTCTGCCACTTCTCCCCACGAGGCGGATCTTCGCCGCGCAGGATCGCCCGCACGATGCCGGCGTACTCGCGCATCTCCGCCACCGGATGGTCGATCGTCTGCCCGTGCCAGCCTTCCACGACCGGCCTGTGCGAGACGCCCAGCCCGAGCGTGAGCCGTCCCCCTGAGAGCTCATCGATCGTGGCGGCCGTCTGGGCCATGGTCGCGGGTGTGCGCGTGTAGATCGGCACCACGCCCGTGCCGACGCGGATACTGGTGGTGGCCAGCGCGTAGGCGGTCAGGACGGTCAGCGACTCGCGCCCTGCGATATGGGTGACGTAGACCGACTCGTAGCCGAGCGACTCGGCGAGCTTCACGCGCCCGATCGCCGCCTCGAGGGAGCGTCCGGTGGAGATGAAGCAGCCGGTTGCCATCGCCTGCAGCATATGCAAGGGCAGCAGCCCGTTGGCGCTCGGGCGTCGGTCCTTGAGCGTCAGCGTCTGAGGATCACGTAGACGGTGGCCATCGCGAATGCGATCTGACCGAATGCCAGCGCCGTGCCCAGGTTGACCGCGCCCAGCGCTCCCGCGAGGGCGCTGGCGATCACGAACGCCCCGAACATCGTCAGCAGGTCGCGCGCCACCGTCACCCGCCCCGGCCACTGGGACCCGAGGGCCCGCCCTGGTCGCCCAGGCTGCCAGGGTCGCCGGGGCCGCCGTGGTCGCCCGTGCCGCCTGAGGTCCGCTCGAGCGCCGCCACCAGGGCCGCCGCGTCGAGGGCCGGGTCCTGCTCGGCTAGCAGCCGCTCTGCCGCGCGACGCCCGCCGAGCGAGCGCAGGCCGCGCTCGCCGTGCTCGTGGGTGTAGTCGGAGAGCGCGCTCGCCCGGCGGGCGGCCAGGCGCCGCTCGGCGAGGTCGATGGTGAGCCGGTGCGCCTGCAGGGCGGCGCTCAGCTCGTCGATGCCGCTGGGCGGGGGCAGCGAGGAGACGGCCAGCACACGTGTGGCGCCGGACCCGAGCGAGCGGAGGGCCGCGCCCAGCTCGCGCGCCGTGCGCATCGCGATCTGGCCGAGGTCCGCCTTGGTGACCACGAGCAGGTCGGGGATCTCCATGATCCCGGCCTTGAAGAACTGCAGGACGTCACCGCCTCCGGGCTGCACGACGACCACAACGGTGTCGGCGACGTCGGCCACCTCGGTCTCGGCCTGGCCCACCCCCACGGTCTCGACGACCACGACATCGAAGGCGGCCGCGAGCACGTGCGCCGTCGCGGCGGTCGCCCAGGCGAGCCCGCCCAGCCGCTCGCCGGCCGCCGTCGAGCGAATCAGGATGCCCGGGTCGGCGGGGTCGAAGTCGATGCGAGCGCGATCGCCGAGAAGGGAGCCGCCGGAGCGCCGCGAGCTCGGATCGACGGCGAGAATCGCCACGCTACGCCCCTGGCCGCGCCAGGTTGCCAGCAATGCCGAGAGCAGCGTCGACTTGCCCGCGCCCGGCGGCCCCGTGACGCCGATGACGTGTCCCTGCGCCTCGCCTCCGAGCGCCGCGGGGGAGACCTCGCGCGACAGTGCCGCCGCCTGCTCCCGGTGGGCCGGGGCCGTGCTCTCCAGCAGATTCAGCGCGGCGGGCGCCGCTGCCAGGTCGCGCTCACGCAGGCGCGCGCCGAGGGCGGCTCCTTCGGCGCTCACGCCGAGCCGTTGGCGGAGGAGCCGTTGCCGGCGATCGGGGCCACCGCCGTCGCTGACGGTGGCCGTGGGGAGGGTCCTGGGCTGCGGTCATCGCCGTCGCCCACCAGCTCCACGATGTCGCGCATGATCATCGTGATGTCGAAGTCCTTCGGTGTGTAGACCGCCGCCACGCCGGCCCGCTGCAGCAGCGGGACGTCCTGCTCGGGGATGATCCCGCCCACCACGACGGGCGCCGTCACCCCGGCCTCGCGCAGCGCGCCGATCACGGCGGGGATCAGCTCGCGGTGCGAGCCGGAGAGGATCGACAGGCCGACCACGTGGACCCCCTCCTGCAACGCCGAGGCGGCGATCTGGGCCGGGGTCAGGCGGATGCCCTCGTACACGACGTCCATGCCCGAGTCGCGGGCGCGCAGCGCGATCTGCTCGGCGCCGTTGGAGTGGCCGTCGAGTCCCGGCTTGCCGACGAGGATCTTCGGCCGCCGGCCGAGCTTCTCCTGCAGGCGCGCGACCTCCTCGCGCAGCTCGGTGAGCTCCGCGTCGCCCGAGGGCGCCGCCTCGCCCACGCCGGTGGGGGCGCGGTAGCTTCCGAACACCGCGCGCAGGGTGCGCGCCCACTCTCCCGTTGTGGCTCCGGCGCGGGCGGCGGCGATCGTGTGGATCATCAGGTTCTCCCGGCCGTCCTGGGCCTGTGCGGCCTCGGCCAGGGCGGCCAGCGCAGCGTCCACCGCGACCTGGTCGCGCTCGGAGCGCCACCTGCGCACCGCCTCGATCTGCTCGGCTTCCACCGTCGGATCGACCACGAGGATGCCTCCCTCGGCGTCGGCCGTGAGGGGGGAGTCCTCGGACTCCGAGAAGCGGTTCTGGCCGACCACCACCTGCGCCCCGGACTCGATCCGACGGATGCGCTCGCGGTGGGAGTCGACCAGGGCGCCCTTCATGTAGGGCACGGCCTCGACGGCGCCACCGTGCTCGGCGACTACGGCCATCTCTGCCCGCGCCCCCTCGAGCAGCTCGGCGACCAGGCCGTCCATCACCTCCGAGCCGACGAAGATGTCAGGGTAGTCGAGGATGTCGGTCTCGTAGGCGAGCACCTGCTGGATGCGCAGCGACCACTGCTGGTCCCAGGGGCGGGGCAGCCCCAGCGCCTCGTTCCAGGCGGGCAGCTGGATCGCCCGCGCGCGCACATCGCGCCCGAGCGTGACCGCGAGCGCCTCCAGCACGATGCGCTGCACGTTGTTCTCGGGCTGGGCCTCGGTGAGGCCCAGAGAGTTGACCTGCACCCCGTAGCGGAAGCGCAGGTGCCGGGCGTTCTGCACGCCGTAGCGCTCGCGCCCGAGCTCCTCCCACAAGATCGACATCGCGCGCAGCTTCGCGTGCTCCTCGATGAAGCGCACGCCGGCGTTCACGAAGAACGAGATGCGTCCGAACACCGCTTCCATGCGCTCCTGCACCTGCTCGGCGGTGTCTCGCCCTTCGGGCGCGGACAGAAGCCGCTCGCGCACGGCGTCGAGCACGGCGATCGCGTTGCTCATCGCATAGGCGATCTCCTGCACGGGCGTCGCCCCGGCCTCTTGCAGGTGGTAGGAGCAGATGTTGATCGGGTTCCACTTCGGGACGTGCTCGACCGTGTAGGCGACCATGTCGGCGATCAGACGCATCGAGGGCGCGGGCGGGAAGGCGTAGGTGCCGCGTGCGAGGAACTCCTTGATGATGTCGTTCTGGGTCGTGCCCTGGAGCTGCTCCTGGCCCACGCCCTGATCCTGGGCGGCGACGATGTACAGCGCGAGCAGCCAGGCGGCGGTGGCGTTGATCGTCATCGAGGTGTTCATCTCGCCGAGCGGGATGCCCTCCATCAACGCTGCCATGTCGCCCCGGTGGGAGATCGGGACGCCCACCTTTCCCACCTCGCCGCGCGCGAGCTCGTCGTCGGGGTCATACCCGGTCTGGGTCGGCAGGTCGAAGGCGATCGAGAGGCCGGTCTGGCCCTTTTCGAGATTGCGCCGGTACAGCTCGTTCGAGGCCTTCGCCGTCGAGTGCCCGGCGTAGGTGCGCATCATCCAGGGCCGGTCGCGCTCGGGCAACCGCGGTGACGGATCGCCGCTCATGGGCACAATTGTACGGTCGGACCGCGAGCTTTATCCTTCGCCTCGTGAGCCAGACGGTTGAGGTGCCCCGCACCGGCTTGCCCGGAAGCGGCTCGGGAGGATCCTGGAGGGTCATCGTCCGCAACGACGACCACAACACCTTCGACCACGTCGCCCGTACGCTGTCGCGCTACATCCCCGGCGTGACACTCGCTCGTGGCCACGAGATCGCCAACGTGATCCACAACGCGGGCAAGGCGATCGTCTACAACGGTCACCAGGAGGCCGCCGAGCACTACTGGGAGCAGCTCAAGGGCGCCGGCCTGACGATGGCGCCGCTCGAGCAGGGCTGATCAGGCGCTCTCGCTGCTCGCCACGCCATTGCCGCGGCCATTGCCCCGCCCGTTGCCCGCCGCGGCCGAATCCCGGACCAGCGCGCCACCGGCCGTGAGGTCCCACCAGCCGTAGAGCACCGGCACCTGGTACCAGCTCGAGTGGCGCACGCGGAAGTCGGTCATCTCCGGCCCGCCCCAATAGCGGTCCCAGTCGAGATGCTCGTCGAAGCTCGCGAGCTGCTGAAACTTGTAGCGGTCATCGCGTGCCCGGTAGACCGCGTAGGAGCTCGCGCCGTAGCGCAGCGCCAGCACGGCGACGTCGTTCAGCGCCCTCTCGAAGCCGTCGGCGCGAAAGCCCGTCGCATACCAGGGAACGATCACGGTGCCGGTCATCAGGCGCCCACCTCGGCGCGGATCGCGCCGGGTCCGTCGGCGGTCTTGCCTTCTCCCTCGTGCTCGGCGCCGACCAGGATCGCGATCTTGCCGAGATGCTTGTTCTCCAGCATGAGCTGGTGCGCCTCGGCGACGCCGTCGAAGCCGAGCGTTCGCCACAGCACCGGGCGGATCTGGCCGCTCCCGATCAACTCGTTGGCCTTCATGCACTCGTACGCGTTGGCGAAGTGCGAGCCGAGGATCTCCTTCTGCTTCATCCACAGGTAGCGCACGTCGAAGTCGAGGTTGAAGCCGGTCGTGCCGGCGCAGATGACGACCTTGCCGAACGGCTTGACCGTGAACACCGAGGTCGGGAAGGTCGCTTGGCCGACGTGCTCGAAGACGATGTCGGGCGCGTCACCGAGCGCTTGCTTGACGCGCTTGGCGAATTCGCGCGAGACGCCGAATCGGTCCTTCTCCGCCGCCGCGGTCTCCTCGCCGGTGCGCATCATGCCGCCGAACTCGTTGCGGTCGATGTAGTCGACCGCGCCCAGGCGCTTGACCAGCTCGCCCTTCTCGGCGGAGGAGACGACGCCCACCGAATGGGCTCCGGCTGCCGCGCACAGCTGCGTGGCGAACACGCCCAGGCCGCCGGCGGCGCCCCAGATCAGCACCTTCTGCCCGGCCTGCAGCTTGCAGCGGGTGATCAACATGCGGTAGGCCGTGAAGTAGACGAGCCCGTAGGAGGCCGCCTCATCCCAGCTGAGCGCCGCCGGCTTGGCGAGCAGCTGCTGGGCCTGGACCTTGGTGAACTGCGCAAACGATCCCCACGTGGTCTCGTAGCCCCAGATCTTCTGGGAGGGGGCTGCCATCGGATCGAGCCCGTGAACCTCGGGATCCTCGTAGGAGGCCTGGTTGCAGTGCACGACGACCTCGTCGCCCGGCTTCCAGCGGGTGACGCCCGCTCCGACCTTCCACACGACGCCGGAGGCGTCCGAGCCGCCGATGTGGTGGCCGAACTCCGGGTGGTCGCCGTACTTCATCACCGAAACCGGCTTGCCCAGTGCCGCCCACACGTTGTTGTAGTTCACGCCCGCGGCCATCACGCGCACGATGACCTCGAAGGCGCCGGGCTCGGGCACCTCGATCTCCTCTACCTGGAAGGCGTCCTTCGGTTCGCCGAAGCGCTCCTCGCGGATGACCCAGGCGGCCATCGTCTTGGGCAGCTCGCCGGGTTCGGTGCTGACCTCGGATACTTGTTGCAGGTCGATAGCCACGTGCTCTTGAACCTCGCGTGTCGGGGACGGGGGAGGAACGTCAATCCTACCCGCGGCCCGGCTCGGAGGCTTGCCGGCACTCGCGTCGCCAGACGAGGCGCAACCCCGACCAGTCCTCGTCGAGCGCCGCCACCTTCACGTCCACGAGCCCCAGGGGCAGCGCGACCGAGCGGATGTCCTGCTCGCGGATGTCGCTCTCGTGTCCGGCGGCGCGGCGCGGCCATGCCACCCAGACGGCCCCGGCGGGGAAGATGCGGGGCGCCAGCATGGGGACGCTCCGGCGCACGCCCGCCAGGCAGGAGCAGAAGACGATGGCGACGTCGGCCGCCGTGTCCGCCTTCGTCCCGTCGACCTCGGCGGCACTGACGACGTCGTCGGGCAGATCGGCGACGCGCCAGTCTGCGGGCGGTTCTACGAGCAGCAGGCGGTCTCCCCGGCGCAGGCCGAGCTTCTTCCACAGCGGGGTCTCAGCCACGTTGTTCGGCTCGCCTGGACAGGGGCTTCTGGCGCGGCTGTTCGCCAGCGCCGCCGTCGCGGTCAAGCGTGACAGTGAGCTGGGACATCGCCGACCCCTCCAGCCCCAGGGCTTTGAGGGTTTCGATGCCGTCGGTCATGTTGTCAGAGCACTGATCGCGTTGCCGATCAGCGTCACGCCGATGACCAGACAGATGACGGCGACGATCGTCGCATTCTCGCGGGCCATCCAGTCCCGCAGCGCGCTGAGGACCGTCGTCGCCCTGTCTCCCATGAAAAGGTCGATCGCCAGCGGCAGCGCGATGCCGGCGCTGGCGATGAGAACGAACACCGCCAGCGCCACGCCCATGCTCTGCGTGCTCGCCCCGGTCTGTGAGATCGCAGCGCAGGCCCCGATGACGAGGATCAGGTTCTTTGGTTTGACCGCCGCAAACAGCACCGCCGTGCCGGCGGACTTGGCGGGACTGAGCGTATCGACCGCCTTCATCCAGCCGGGAAGCTCAGCCTCAGCATCGCCGCGAGGCCTTCCTCGCCACTGCCTCACGGCGAGCACCAGCAGCGCGATGCCCAAACCGATCTTCAGGACGCTTACCCAATCTGCCGGACCGCCCGCCTCACTGGCTCGCTCGCCGCTTGCGATCAACAGCAGGACCGTGCCCACGACAGCAAGGCTGATCATCCACCCCGCGAGAAAAGCCAGCGCAGTAGTGCGCCCCTTGGGGGCACCGAGCATCGACACGACCATGATGATCGGCAGCGGGCTGAGGGCAATAGCGACGCCGAACGGAAGTGTCTGCCCGATCGCTTGGCCCATCAGCTATTGCGGCGAGGCGGGCGAGTTCACCCAAAGACCCTGGCCGCGGCTCGCGCACTCCTCGGGCATCGTGCGAGGAAGTATCCCGTAGGCGACGGGCGTCGCCGACGCCGCGAGCGAGATGGCGAGTTGGCTTTGCGCGCCAAGCGCGGCCACTCCGCAAGCGGCGTCCTGGAGTAGCCGGCGGCCATCCTGGGACGGGTCTGCCCGTTAGGCGTTGATGGTCTCGGTCGCCGGCGCCGGGCTCGGGCCCTGCGCCGGGTCCTTGGCGGCGACGATCGATGCGCGGCCCTGCGCCAGGCTGTCCTTCACGCCCCGGGGGGGCGCCTGCGCTAGCTCCGCCCGGCCCTGCGCCAGGGCGCCGCCGCCGGGCTCGGGCACCCGCGTGGCCACCGGGCGGCGCGCGATCAGCACCCACGCCAGCAGCGCTCCGAGCAGCGCCACCGCGGCGCTCAGGCGCAGCCCGTATTGCAGGGCGTAGACGAAGGCGCTGTGGCTGGCTTCCACGATCCTGCCGGGCACGCCGTGCAGGGCGCCGCCCGCGCCGAGGCTCTCTGTGAGGCGGGCATGCGCCGAGGCGGGCAGCGCCGGCAGCAGTTCGTTGAGCTTCGAGCCCCCGAGGGTGCTGACCAGCGCGCCGAGCACGGCCACGCCGAAGGTGCCGCCGACCATGCGGCTCATCGACAGGATCCCCGACGCCACGCCGGCCTTGTTCTGCTCGACGGAGTTCATTGCCGCCGTGCTCATCGGCGACATCACGAAGCCCATGCCGATGCCCATCAGCACGAAGCCGGGCAGAATCGCCGCGTAGCTGCTCGTCGTCGTCAGGTGCGACTGCCAGAACATCGCGCTCGACACGGCCAGCAGGCCGAAGGTCATCAGCGGGCGTGGACCCACGCGGTCTGCGAGGCGTCCGGCCAGCGGCGCGATGATGATGATCATCATCGTCGAGGGCAGGAAGCGCACGCCGGCCTGCAGCGGCGTGTAGCCGCGTATGTTCTGCATGTAGAGGGCCATGAAGAAGAACATCGCGAGCATCGCGAAGCTCACGATGAACGCCACGATGTTGGCACCGAGGTACGTGCGGGAGCGGAAGAAGCGGAAGTCCACCATCGGCGCCCTCCGGTGCAGCTCGATGAGGACGAAGCTCACCAGGCTGACCGCGGCGATCGCGAACAGCGCGAGCTCGCGAGTCGAGCCCCAGTGCCACGCGTTGCCCTCGACAAGGCCGAGGATCAGCGCGCCGAGGCCGACGGTCAGCGTGAGCACTCCAGGGATGTCCACGGTGCGCTCGACGCTCTCGTCGCGCGACTCGCGCACGGCGAACAGCGTGATCACGACCGCGCCGATCGCCACCGGCACGTTCAGGAAGAAGATCGACTGCCAGCTCACGCTCTGCACCAGGAAGCCGCCCACGACCGGCCCGATCGCCAGTGCCATGGCGGACACGCCGGCCCAGGTGCCGATCGCCTTGCCGCGCTCCTCGGGCGGGAAGGCGTTCGTGATGATCGACAGCGTAGCCGGCATCATCAGCGCCGCGCCGATCCCCTGCACGGCGCGCCAGCCGACCAGCCAGGTGTCGCTCGGGGAGAAGCCGATCGCGGCGCTGGACAGCGCGAAGATGACGACGCCCGCGAGGAACACCAGGCGGCGCCCGAACAGGTCGCCCAGGCGCCCGCCCGTCACCAGCAGCACGGCGAACGACAGCGTGTAGGCGTTGACCGTCCACTCGAGCGCGGAGGTCGTGGCGTGCAGGCTGCGCTGGATGGACGGCAGCGCGACGTTGACCACCGTGTTGTCGAGCATGATCATGAACAGCGCGAAGCACATCGCGCCGAGCGCCCACCAGCGGCGGTTGTCGTCGTTCATCCGCAGCGCGGAGATCCGTGCGCTCACGATGTGACCCCGTCTGCGCCCGCCGCAGGTCTCAGCTCGGCGATCTCCTCGTGACCGCGAAGGATCAGCGAGAGCGCCCGTGTGAGCGCCCCGGCCTCGCGGTCGCCGAGCGAGAGCAGAAACTCCTGCAAAGCCGCCAAGCGCGTGTCGTTGAGGGTGCTCGTGATAGACCGCCCGGCCTCGGTCAGGCGGACCCGCTTCATGCGCCGGTCAAGCGGATCCTCCTCGCGCTCGACGAAGCCGCGCTCGTAGAGCCCGTCCACTGCGCGGCTCATGCCGGCGAGCGAGACCCCCATCGACTCCGCCAGCGCCTTCACCGAGCGGTCGGCGCTGTCCACGTCCATCGCGCAGAGGGCCTTCAGCTGCGTGAAGGAGAGCTCGAGCTCGGCGATCGTGTTGAACGTCCCGAGGTTCGAGATGCGCATCAGGTAGCTGACCAGCGCGTACATGTCGCGCGTCAGCTCGAGGCGATCGGCTCTGGTCGATTCGGGCGGCGAGGCAATTGCTTGCATGCACGCAAATATATCGCCTGCGCAATCCTTGCTTATGTGACGTGCATCACACACGGCGCCGCCGCGCGCGGCTGCGACGGATCGGACACGGGCCCCCGGTTACGAGCGGCCGTCGGCCGGATCGAACTCGTTCGCGGGCGGGGCCGCAAAGGGAAGCTCGACGATCTCCGCCGTGACCCCGTGCTCGCCCACGCCGACGAGCATTCCGGGCTCCGCCTCGCGCCGCACCAGGGCGAGGGCGATCGGGCCAAGGCGGGGAGACACGACCGCGCTGGCCACGCGTCCCACGGGCCGCTCTCCGAGGCGCAGCACGGCTCCGGAGGCTAACGGCTCCGATGCACGCAGGCCCCGTAGGTGGCGGTTGGGCCTGCCCTTGTAGTGAAGGCGCGCGACCGTCTCCTGGCCGACGTAACAGCCCTTGGTGAAGCTCACTGCGCGCTCGTTCAGCCCGGCCTCCTGGGGGATCACGGTGTCGTCGAGGTCGATCCCGTAGAGGGGACGGCCGTGCTCGACGCGCACGATCTCGGCGGCGGGCTCGCTCACGGGACGCGCTCCGGCGAGCAGCAGCGCCTCCCGCACCGCGTCGCGGTCATCGGCGTCGCAGAGCACATCGACGCCAGCCGGCCCCGCCGTGCGCACCAGGCGCACCGGCCGCCCCGCCAAGCGCGCCGAGAGGTGGGCGTGCTCGGCATCGGGCAGTGCTGCGCCCGCACCCTCGGAGGGGGTCGCCCCGCCGTCGGCATGTCCTGCTCCGCTCGCGGCTACGGCGCGGAGGGCGATCGCCTCGGCTTCGGGTCCGAGAAGCGAGATCAGGGCGGTCTCGACCGTGCGCTTGTGCAGTTCGACGTCGTAACCGATCTTGAAGCGACAGATCATGTCGAAGAGCCCTTGGAGCGCCACACGCTCGGTGTCGAGCAGCAGTTCCGTGGGGGCCCCCGACGGGCCGTCGCCGACCGCGAGGACCCGCAGGTCGCCGAGCATCTTGCCCTTGTGCGTGAGGAACGCGGCGTACCGCCCTTCGCCGTCGCGCAGGTCGGCGAGCTCGTTTGTGACCTGGCCGTTCAGGAACTCCACCGCCCCGCGCCCGGTCAGGGCGAGCTTGCCCCGGTCGGAGCGGTCGAACAGACCGCAGCCGTCGTTGAGCGCCCGGTACTCGACATCCAGATCGAGGCCGTCGGTGGCGTTCGTGGGGGACATGAATCCGAGGATAGCCCGCGCCCGCGGGACCTACAGCCGCGCCGCGCGACCCGGCATGTGGCGTTGGGACTCGAGCCCCGTTGGTGCCCGGCGCGCCCCCTGCGAGACCCCGACCCGCGCCCGCGAGACCGCGACCCGCGCCTGCGAGACCCCGACCCGCGCCCGCGAGACCCCGACCTGCGCCCGCGGGACCGTCGGCCTCGTCCGGCGGG
>Ga0209048_10003819_pt1 | contig 14553 bp, 14 predicted proteins | sample FrelakmetCRP12CR_FD_187146 | JGI IMG/M metagenome (GOLD analysis project Ga0209048, IMG submission 187146) | Freshwater lake sediment microbial communities from the University of Notre Dame, USA, for methane emissions studies - CRP12 CR (SPAdes)... | ecosystem: Environmental > Aquatic >... | reverse complement strand
CCTGCAGGCCGAGGGACTCATCGAGATGGACGGCCGCACCATCGTCGTCCCCGACTTGAAAAAGCTGGAAGGCGAGTTAGACTTGGCACAGTAGCGCTCTGGAGAGAACAGCTTATGCGAATGCGAAGCAGCGTTACGGCCATTGCGGTCTTTCTGGTATCCGTCTTTTCAGTTACGCAGGATCGAAACTATCTCGTGGGAGGCGCTCCCATGGCCTTCACTGTGAAGAGTCCCGCCTTTCCGCCAGGCGCGGAAATCCCAAAGAAATCCAGTTGCCAGGGCGCAGACCTATCGCCCGCGCTGGAGTGGTCCGGCTTCCCCGCCAAAACCGCCAGCTTCGCCTTGATCGTGGACGATCCCGACGCTCCCGGGGGGACCTGGGTCCACTGGGTGCTGTGGAACCTGCCGGCGATTGCCCACTCCCTTCCCGAGGGCGTCGCCAGGAATGACGAACTGCCGGACGGCTCGCGCCAGGGCCGCAATGATTTCCGCAAGGTCGGCTACAACGGGCCTTGTCCGCCGCCCGGCAAGACGCACAGGTACTTCTTCCGGCTTTACGCGCTGGATGGAAAACTCGATCTCGCGCCCGGAGCCAGCCGCGCCGAACTCGACGCGGCCATGAAAGGTCACATCCTGGGACAAGCCGAGTACGGGGGAACCTTCCGCCGCTGAAACGGATCTCATGACGGAGTTTGAAGATGAGTTTTGAAAGGGCACGGCTTCAGCCGTGCCGAAATAGACGCTAAAGACACTGGGCTTTAGCCCCTGGGGGAAACCGAATTCCCGCAGGGGCAGCATGTATGAGACGGGTTCCGCCGCCAGCGCGCGATCAGCAGCGCACAATCTTGGGCGAGTCGATGCCCTTGGTGGCGTTGCGCGTGTCCACCACCAGTTGGGCTTCGCGCACGATGCGCGGGTAGTCGTAGTCGCTGTGGTCGGTCACAATCATCACGCAGTCGTACTGGCCCAGGTTGTCCAGCGGCGTGCAGGTCATGTCCAGGGCGTAGTGCCGCCCATGGCCCACGGTCGGAAAGTAAGGATCGTTGTAGCGGACGATGGCCCCGCGTTTTTGCAGCAGCTCGATAATCGTCAGCGACGGCGACTCGCGCAGGTCGTCAATGTCCTTCTTGTAGGACAGGCCCAACACCAGGATCTTTGCCCCGTTAATGGGCTTCTTGTGCCGATTGAGCGCTTCCGCAACGGCCTCCACGGAAAAGTACGGCATATTGCCGTTGACTTCGCCGGCCAGCTCGATGAAGCGCGTCTGGAAATCGAACTCCTTCGCCTTCCACGACAAGTAAAAAGGGTCGATGGGTATGCAGTGCCCGCCTAGGCCGGGACCGGGATAAAACGGCTGGAAGCCGAACGGCTTGGTTTTGGCCGCCTCGATGACCTCCCAGATATTGATGCCCATCCTCAGGCACAGCAGCTTCAGCTCATTCACCAGCGCGATGTTGACGCAGCGGTAGATGTTCTCCAGCAGCTTGGTCATCTCGGCCGCCGCCGGGGTTGATACCGGCACCGTGCGATTGAAGATGGAACCGTACAAGAGGGCGCCGAGTTCCCCGGCCCTCGCATCCAGTCCGCCGATCACCTTGGGAATATCGCGGCGGGCCACGGTGTCGTTGCCCGGGTCCTCGCGCTCAGGCGAGAACACGACATAGAACAGGTCTTTCCCGTCCCCTCCGGCGCGCGCCGCTTTTAGTCCACGGGGATTGTCGCGCTCCAGGATCGGCACCAGCACTTCTTCCGTCGTGCCGGGATAGGTCGTGCTCTCCAGGATGACGAGTTGTCCGGCGCGCAGATGCGGCGCGATCGCTCTTGCTGTCTCGGTGATGTACCGCAGGTCGGGCTCGTGGTGCTCGTTGAGCGGCGTCGGGACGCAGATAATGATGGCGTCCATGTTGGCGATACCCGCGTAATCGGCGGTTGCGGTGAAGCCGTTGGAGCGCGCGGCCTGAATCTCGGTTGTCGCGATGCGGTAGATGTACGATCCACCCGCCTCCAGGACGTCCACCTTCTTCTGGTCAATATCGAAGCCGGTGACGGCAAGTTTCTGCTCGCTGAATAGCAACGCCAGCGGCAGGCCCACATAGCCCATGCCAATCACGCCGATTTTGGCGGTGCGGGACTCGATCTTGCTCTTGAGAATCTCGAAGGAGGACGACGGAAGTATGGCTTCAGATGACATGTGTGTGCCTGATGACTACTACTTTCGTGACGCGGAAGAGCCGATTTTATCACGGTGAGCGACGATGCCCTGGCCGAATGGGACTACGGGTAGGGTCTCCTATTGCATCGTGATGACAGACTTTGGGTAGTGCGGGCCTTCAGGCCCGCGTAAAGAACCTCCTTCCAATTCTGAAGCCCCGTAGGGGCGGCACAGCCAAGTGCCGATGTGTCGTACCTACGGCACTCCGGTTTCTTGCGGACCGTTCAACGCGGGCCTAAAGGCCCGCTCTACCCGTTCCCTGTGAGAACCAAACTGAGACAATCTAACCGCCTTATGGGCGATGTTGCGTCAGCTCGCGACCACTGCTCCCGCCAGATCGAAGGTTTGCGCCAGGAGATCGACAATCTCCTTCCCGATTTCAAGCGAGGCCGTCGCCGCGGGAGAAGGAACATTGCAGACGTGGATCATCCGTCGGCTGTGCAGAAAATAAAAGTCGTCGAGCAGATTGCCCTGCTTGTCGACCGCCTGGGCGCGGACTCCGGAGCCGCCGGGCGCGAGGTCCGCTTCCGTCACCTCCGGCACCATCTTTTGCAGCGACTTCACGAAGGCGGCTTTGACCCACGACCGATACTGCTCCTCCAGTCCCTTCCGCCAATACTTGCGGGCCATCTTCCAGAAGCCCGGGAAGCGCAACGTCGCGGTAGCTTCGCTCAGGTCCACCGCGGCGCCCGTGTACCCTTCGCGGCGCAGGGCCAGCAGGGCGTTCGGCCCCGCCTCAACGCTGCCGTTGATGCGCCGCGTGAAGTGCACGCCGAGAAACGGGAACCGGGGATCGGGCACCGGATAGATGGGCGCCTTAATGAGCTGCCGCCGCTCCGGGATGACCTCGTAATATTCGCCGCGGAAGGGGATGATCTCCAGTTCCGTCTGCACGCCGGCCAGGCGCGTGATGATGTCGCTATAGAGGCCGGCGCAGTTGATGACATATTTCGCACCGAAAATGCCTCCGGTGGTTTCGACGATATTGGACTGGCCGTCTTCGCGCAGGCCGATGACCTTGGCGCCGAGAACAATCCGGCCACCGGATTTCTGTAGCAGCTCGGCATATTTGTTCGCCACGACCGTGTAGTCCACAATGCCGGTGGTGGGAACGTGCAGCGCGCAAATTCCCTCGCAGTATGGCTCGATCTCGCGGAACTGTTCGCGCGTGAGCATCCGCAAGCCGGGCACGCCGTTGGCAATGCCGCGCTGATGAAGCTGGTCCAGTCGTGGAACTTCATCTGGACTGGTGGCGACCACGAGCTTGCCGCACTCTTCGAACGGCACTCCGTGTTCCTGGCAGAAGCGCTTCATGGACGCCGCGCCCGCCACGCAGTTGCGGGCTTTCAGCGATCCGGTCTTGTAGTAAATGCCGGAGTGAATAACACCGCTGTTGTGTCCGGTCTGGTGCGCCGCGACATGGTTTTCCTTCTCCACGGCCAGAATGCGCAGCCCGGGAAAGCGTCGGCCGGCTTCCAGCGCGGTAGCCAGTCCAACGATGCCAGCGCCAATGATCAGCAGGTCTGTTTCGCGATCAACCATATGCCCATCAAGGCCGGATTATACGGGCGGCGGATAATGTCAACTATGACCCGCATCACACACTTGCGGGTCGCACACCGGCACAGTAGTCTAGGGCTGGCCTTGTGAATCAGTTTTGAAAGTGAATGAGTTTTGAAAGGGCACGGCTTCAGCCGTGCCGTAACAGGCATTGAATGCATCGGGCTTTAGCCCCTGAGGGAAATCGAATTCCCGCAGACGCAGTCTTTATTGGACCGCTTATAGAGCTTTACCCGTCTCACCTATGAGAGTACTCGTTACAGGCGGAGCAGGTTTCATCGGATCGCACTTGTGCGATGCGCTGCTGGGCGAAGGCCACTCCGTTCTTTGCGCCGACAGTCTGCTGACCGGGCGCATGGCGAACCTCGCTCATCTTGGCAACGAGCCCCGCTTCGAATTTGTCCGGCAGGACATCTGCCAGCCTTTCGATCCGGGAAAAATCGACTACCTCTTCCACTTCGCCTCGCCCGCCAGCCCGGTTGACTATCTGAAACACGGCATCGAGACCCTGCGGGTTGGATCGCTGGGCACCATGAACTGCCTCGAACTGGCGGCCAGGTACAACGCCAAATATCTGCTGGCGTCCACCTCCGAGTGCTATGGCGACCCGCTGGAGCATCCGCAAAAGGAGAGCTACTGGGGCAACGTGAATCCCATCGGGCCGCGCTCGGTGTACGACGAGTCGAAGCGCTTTGCCGAAGCCGTGACCATGGCCTATCACCGCTATCGCAAGGTGGACACGCGCATCGTGCGCATCTTCAACACCTATGGCCCGCGGCTGCAGATCAACGATGGCCGCGTCATCTCCAACTTCATGAAGCAGGCCCTGCTGGGCCAGGACCTGACGGTTTACGGGGATGGTTCGCAGACGCGCAGTTTCTGTTACGTAAGCGACGAAGTCGCGGGTATTCTGGCGTTGGCCAAGTCGGACGAACACGGGCCGACCAACATCGGCAACCCGGGCGAGTTTACCGTCCTGGAATGTGCACAGGTGGTGCTGGAGGTCACCGGATCGAACAGCAAGTTGCGCTTTGACCCTTTGCCGCAGGACGACCCGAAGCAGCGCCGCCCCGACATCGGCAAGGCGAAGAAGCTGTTGGGTTGGGAGCCGAAGATTGATTTGCGCGCCGGTCTCCGGATGTCGCTGGAATACTTTCGAACGGCCGTCGACGCGGCTGGTAATTGCATATAAGTTGCGGTGACGCACGGCCCGGTTTCGTAGAAGAAGCAGTACGGCGGGGATCCACTCGATGGAGACTCAACTCGAGTTCGAGGCGCTGCGCAAGGAGAGTTCCTCCTGGTGGAGCGTTGCGCGCCGCAAACTGCTGCGCGACGCCGTCTCCAGCAGCCTCTCTGCTAAACGCGAGGCGCGCATCCTCGACCTCGGCTGCACCGCACACCTGGGTTCTGCCGGCGCTCCCGGCTTTCGCGTCCTCAACGTTCACAGTTCGCTTCCGATTCTGGCTTTCCGCCAGATGGAAGGCGACCAGGACCTCGTCTGTACTTCAATGGAAGAGCTGGCCCTGACGTCGAATGCATTCGACGTCATCGTCGCCGGCGACATCCTGCAGTCGGTCCCCGATGACCTGGTCACCCTGCGCGAGCTGCGACGCGTGCTGAAAGATGGCGGCTCGTTGTGCCTCACGGTCCCTGCGTACCCGTTTCTTTGGGGCGAGGAGGACGAGACCCGCGGCCATCAGCGGCGCTATACCGCCAGCGGGCTGCGGCGCAAGCTGAACAACTCCGGCTTCGAGATTTCGCGCGTCTCGTATTTCGTGGCGTGCGGATTCTTGCCCGCGATGCTGCAACGCATCGGCAGGAACATCTTCAGCAAGACCATCGCGCGGCGTCACGGCAGCGCCGGGCGCGCACCCTGGGCGAACCACGCGATGGTCGGCGTACTGGACTTCGAACGCCATCTCATCCGCTATATCAATTTGCCGTTCGGCACTCGTCTCGTCTGCTGGGCACGCAAACCCACGCTGGTCACCGAGCGCGTCGTCGTGCCGGCATGGGAGCGCCAGTGGGCAACCCGCCCGCTGCCCCAGGGCATGAGCTGAGGGGCTCTGAACCAGCCGCCTTCAGGCAGGTCGCCCCTCAGGTTGAGCCGGCGTCCGGGTAGGGCCGGCCTTCAGGCTGGCGTCTACGCTCCTTTTAAAGACTCCGGGGCTTCAGCCCCGGAAAACTCATAGCCTTGCTTCCGGTTAGAATCATCCCGTGGCCCTGTTGCGCAGCATTGGCACCACTCTGGAGATGATCAAGTGGGAGCACTCGGTGCTCACGCTCCCCTTTGGCCTCACCGGCGCGGTGCTGGCGGCGCGCGGCATTCCCTCGCTGCACACTTCGCTCTGGATCATCGTCGCGCTGGTGGCGGCACGCTCGGCGGCCATGGCGTTCAACCGGCTGGTGGACGCCGGCATTGACGCTGCCAATCCCCGCACCCGGATTCGCGCCCTGCCCGCCGGAAAGCTGACCAAGCCGTTCGTGACCTGGTTCGTCGTGATCGCGTCCGCCATCCTGATTTTTGCAGCCTGGCAACTGAACCCGCTCGCGTTCTATCTCTCGCCGGTCGCGCTGGCCATCGTCTTTCTGTATTCCTTCACCAAGCGCTTCACTCGCTGGACCCACGTGGTGCTGGGCATCGCCATGGGCACCGCTCCCGTCGCCGCCTGGATCGCCGTGCGCGGCTCACTCGATCCCCGGATTTTCATCCTCAGCGCAGCCGTCGTCTTCTGGGGCGCGGGATTCGACATCCTCTATAGCTGCCAGGATTACGAGTTCGACCGCTCCGCCGATGTCTATTCCGTTCCCAAAGCATTCGGGATTCGCAACTCGCTGGCCATCGCGCGCTTCTTTCACGTTGTCACCGTGCTGTTGCTGACGTGGATGGTGCTGGCGTTCGGGCTGGGAAAAATCGCCGCCATCGGCGTTGGCTTCGTCGCGCTGTTGCTGATGTACGAGCACTCGCTGGTGAAGCACGACGACCTCAGCCGGGTGAACGCCGCCTTCTTCACCATGAACGGCTTGGTCTCCATGGCGTTCCTGTTCTTCATCGCCGGCGACCTGCTGCTGACGCGGTAGCCTCCCCGGCGCACAACGTCACATAGGCCTGTGATGTGGCCGCCGTCCTACGATATGATTAAAAGGATGTCCTCCGTATCGGAGCACGCAACCAGCGGCAAGAAGACGCACCCTTTTCAGACCGACGACGCGCGGCTGCGGCCCATCCACGACAAGGTGATGGCCCAGCAGCGGCTCTCGGCCGAGGACGCGCTGGTACTCTACCGTTCGGGCGACATTCTTGCCATCGGATGGCTGGCGAATCACGTTCGCGAGCGCATGCACGGCAACATTGCCTACTTCAACGTCAACCGGCACATCAACTACACCAACGTCTGCGTTGCCGCCTGCCGCCTGTGCGCCTTCGGACGCAAGAAGGACACGCCCGGCGCTTACACCATGGCGCTGGAGGAAGTCTGGAACACCGCCGCCTCCGGGTACACCGAGGCCATCACGGAGTTTCATATCGTCGGTGGCCTGCATGCCGACCTGCCCTTCCAGTACTACGTGGACTTGATCGCCGGACTGAAAGAGCGCTTCCCGCAGGTGCACCTGAAGGCCTTCACCATGGTCGAGATCGCCTTCTTCTCAAAGATTGGCAAGATGTCGCCGCGCGAAGTGCTGATCAAATTCAAGGAAGCCGGCCTGGATTCCATGCCGGGCGGCGGCGCGGAGATTTTCTCCGACCGCATCCGCCACATCATCTGCGACCACAAGATTGACGGCGGCCAGTGGCTGGAGATCGCGCGCATGGCGCATGAAGTCGGCCTGAAGTCGAATGCCACCATGCTCTACGGCCACGTCGAGAACGACGAAGACCGCGTTGACCATCTCATCAAGCTGCGCGCGCTACAGGACGACACGCACGGCTTCCAGACCTTCATCCCGCTGGCGTTTCATCCGGAGAACACGCCGCTGCAACATCTGCACACCACCACCGGCATGGCTGACCTGAAGCAGATTGCGGTGTCGCGGCTGGTGCTCGACAACTTCCCGCACATCAAGTCGTACTGGCAGATGGTGACCCCGAAGATGGCGCAGATTACGCTGCGCTTCGGCGCAGACGACATCGACGGGACGGTGGTCGAGGAGAAGATTTATCACGACGCGGGCGCAACCACGCCGCAAATGCTGCGCCGCCAGGACCTCATCCGCCTCATCACCGAGGCCGGCCGCATCCCCTTCGAGCGCGACACGCTGTACCGCCCGGTCACGCGGACGGAAACCACCGTCACCGTAGCGGTGTGAGAGCAGTCGGTGAAATCGAGTGCTCCAGCCTCACCTGGAAGCGAGAGCCGTGACAAGCGGTTTGATGCTGCGGCGTTTTTTCTGCGACCTGCGCCAGAGGTCGTACTGGAGCTGCGCCTTGGCGAAGAAATCTGGGGAGAGCGACAGCGCCTCCCCCAGGCGGATGCTGAGGTCCACGCTCACCGCATTTCGCCCGTTGAGAATGCGCGACAGCGTAGCCCGCGCCACGCCAATGTGCTCGGCCAACTCGGTTACGCTGCGGTCCCCCATGAACTCCCGGAGAAGTTCCCCCGGACTGGCTGGATTGTGCATCATCATGTTCATCCCTAGTGGTAATCCCAACACTTGATGTTACAGAGGTCAATGCTTCTGCTCCGGCGCCAGCCGCCTCCCGCCCGGCATCGGCGGCCAGCCCAGCGATTTTCCCTGGAACAGCGCTACCGAGTTCTCATACCGATTGCCTTTATCGTCGTGCACGGCAAACCGCCGCGGCTTTCCCGCCGCGCCGCTCCACATGCACACGCCCGCGTAGGCACCGTCTTTGCGCAGCACGTAGTAGCTCATGTCCACGTAGGCCAGCTTCTGCATGTCGCCGTTGTAGTTGCGCACAATCCGCTTCAGCGCATCCATGCCCGCGTCCTGCGGCGACATGCCGTGCCGCATGTTCTCCACGATGGTGTGCGCGCCGCAGACCTTGATGTTCTCCTCGCCGTTGCCGGTCGCGCCCGCCGAGCCCACCTCCTGATCGGTGTAACTCCCCGCGCCGATGATGGGCGAATCGCCCGCGCGCCCGGATATCTTCCACGCCAGGCCGCTGGTGGTGGTCGCGCCCGACATCTCGCCCTTCGTGTTGATGGACGAGCAGTGGATCGTCCCCGTCGGCGGATTCAGCACGCGCTCGATGGCCGCCAAACGAAACTCCGGCGCGATGCCGATCTTCTCGGCCAGCTTCTCCATGTGCCGCATGCGCTCCTCGTAAAGCTCGGAAATATTGCCCGCCGTGTCGGGAAACTTGAACTTCGGACTCGCCAGCCCCGGCCCCCACCAGTCGTCGCTCGACATGGTTTCGCGCCACAGTTGCCAGGTCTTGCGCGAGCGCTCGGTCAGCAGGTTCTCGCGCGGGAAGCCCATCTTGAAGCCGAACTTCTGCGCGCCTTCGCCCACCAGCATGACGTGGCCGGTGTGCTCCATCACCGTCTTGGCCAGCAGCGAAACGTTCTTGATTTCCTCCACGCCGGCGACCGCGCCCGCCATGCGCGACGGGCCGTGCATGCAGCAGGCATCCAGTTGCACCACGCAATCTTCGTTGGGCAGCCCGCCCAGCCCCACGCTGTCGTCGTTGGGATCATCTTCCGGACCGGTGATGACCTGCATTACGGCATCGAGCGTGTCGCCGCCGTTGGTAAGCACAGCGTACCCGCGGTCCAGATAGGCATAGCCGTTGGCGGCACTAATCATGACCGGCGCTTTCGGCGGCTCCCCGACCGGACCGGGTTTCTGGTCGCCCTGGGCAGGCGCCGGTACATCCAGCGCGAGCGACGCCCCGGCAACGGCAGTAGTAGCGATGAAGTCGCGGCGGGTGAATTTCATGCGGCCTCCGTCTCAGCAGCAAACCCAGCAGCATAGCACGGCCGGAACCGCGTGGGTCCTTACAGCCTCCCTTGCAATATGATATTGCATGCAATATGCTTTGGGCGTGGGCATCGGTTATGTCCTCGATACGGACGTGATGGTTGCAGCTTTGCGCAGCAGCTTGGGCGCTTCGCGCCAGTTGCTTCTGGCCGCTCTAAGCCAGGAGTTTGCTCTGCTGCTTTCGGTTCCCCTCATTCTTGAATATGAGGCGGTACTAACTCGGCCGGAACATTTGGCCGCCAGCCGGTTGCGCAGGAGCGAGGTCGAGCGCCTGCTTGACGATTTGGCTTCGGTGGCAACCCCGGTGCGGCTCGCCTTTCGTTGGCGGCCTTGCTTATCGGACCCGAACGATGACATGGTGCTGGAAACGGCTGTGAACGGGAGCGCCAGCGCGATCGTCACTTTCAACCAGCACGATTTCGAGCGGGCATCGAGGAATTTCCGCTGCGCAGTACTTTTGCCGGCTGAGGCGCTGGCACAGATCAGGAGATCATTCTTATGAGACGAAGCAACTTTGCACTGCGGCTCCAGCCTTCCCTGATGGAGGAAGCCCGCAAGGCGGCCGAGTCGGAAGGCGTGGCCTTGAATCAGTTGATTAACGTTGCCGTGGCAGAAAAGCTCTCGGCCATGCGCACGGAAGAGTATTTCTCCCAGCGTGCCAGTCGCGCTAATCGCGCCCAGACACTGCGCATTCTACAGCGGGCCGGCAGGGGAAATGCTCCTCTTCCCGGCGATGAACTTCCGGCCAACTGGAAGAAGGTCCGCCCGGCTGGTAAGTCCACCCGCAAGAGCCGCAAGCAAGCGGTGTGAAACAAAGATCCCCATCCCTCGCCGAAAGCGAAGAATGGGGATTGCCGAGCACAGGTTGCGCCGCCTAGCTGGCGACCTTCATCCCCGTGTTCTGGTCGGCGCGGAAGCGCAGCAGCGCCGCGATGCGGCCGATCTTGTCGAACTCATCGTGATCGTCGCCAATGTAGACAATCTCGATATTGTTGCGCAGGGCATGGCCGACAATACCGTCGCCGATGTCCTCCAGTTCGGTGTTCTCCTTGCCGCACACCGCGCACGCCGGCGCGGAATGCATGTCCATGTGCCCGCAGTGGTAGCACTTCACGCCGGGCGCCTGGAAGTTCGACCCCAGCAACAGCGTCTGCACTTCGCCCACTTCCAGCGAGCGCAACACGCGGCGCAATCCGATGGCGCCACGCCCATTGCCGTGGGCCTCGCCAATGACCTCCTGGATGAGCGCCTCCTTCTGCTTCGCATTGAATTCCCACACCATCTCGCTGGCCATTTGCTTGACCTGGTCGAGCGTGGCGGCCTTGGGATCGATGCGGAAGTGACCCACCAGTTTCTGTTTCGCATTGGAATGTAGTTGCTGGTGGATCTCGGGCCAGATGTCGTCATGGCAGCCGATGAGCAACCGGTCGCAGTGGCCGCGCTCGAAATACTGCTCGATGTAGTCGGCCACCGCCTTGAAGTGCTGCATGGCCTCGTTGGTCTGCCGGCGCTCCGCGTGTCCGGCGTCATAGCCTTGCCAGCCATCGCTCTTCCCGCGGCGGGTCAGTTCGTTGACGAAATCCAGCTTCTCGGAAATTTCGCCGTTCACCATCTCGAAGGTCCTTGCCTTGCTGCGGTCGGCCAGCACCACGCAAACGTGTTGCACACCGTCCAGCACCGCGGCCAGCGGTTTCAGGTGGAAGCGCTGGTTCAGCAGCAGGTTCGATTTCGGCAACTGCGCCGGCACATCGAACTCGCGCCAGAACCCCTGCTTGCTGCAGGCGAAAATCGCCTTGCCCTTCTGCCCGGTGGCGCGCAGCGTTTCGGCCATGGCGTTGATGCGGTCAAGGTCGGGGCGCGCCCCGCCGTTCTTGCCTTTCTTCTCGGCCTCGCGCAGCGCGTTGCGCACCAGGTCTTTCACCCGGATCGATTCTTCGCGGTGCGACTTGTTCAGTGGGGTGGGAGGTTGGTAGTAGAACGTGACGGCACAGGCTTCTGGCGAGTGAAAATTAGCGAGTTCACGGATGTCATCTCGCGTGATCATTCCGGTCCTCCTCTTGAAAGGTTGTTGTGTTGGATGCGTTCCAAAGCGAAGCGCTTCGCAACGTCCAGGAACTCAGGCGCTTTGGGAATACTCCAGCAGTTGTTCCTTCAGTGGATCTCGTACCGGCAAGGCGCGTTGCAGATGCTCGCGGGCCCTGCCGATAGACGCCCGCACCTCCTCCTCACCCTGGTTTGTGATGTGGGAAATCTCGTCCAGCGTGAAGCCCTCGATGGCGAACAGGATGAAGGCCTCCCGCTCATTGCGGCCGGTGCCCTGCAGCGCGGTCTCGACCAGGCCGATCATCTCGTGCTGCGCCGCCAGCTCTTCCGGATTGTTGCCCTTCGGATCGGGAATCATGTTTTGCTCGAGCATGGCCTCGTCGGGCTGGTGAAACTGCAGCACCGCTTCATCGCTGCCGCTCACGTTGGGCTGGCCATGCGAGCGCTCCAGCGGAACGTCCCCGCCGTCGGCCCCCTCCTTCGCCAGCCGGTCAATCGCCTCGCGCGAGAGACGGTACAGCCAGGGCTCCAGCTTGATGCGTTCCGGCCTCTCATGCGATTCGCCGAGCGCGTCGGCGATGGCCTCACCCTCGACGTCCCCGACCGCAATCTGCCCGGGCCGGAGCTGCTCTTCACTTTCGCGATACTCCAGTTCCCGCTCGATGAAGCGCCGCAGCCGCGGCAAGTTCACGTTGATGTAGCTGGAGATGTCGCCGGCCGAAACCTCCTCGGGCCGCACCACGGCAATCGTGTCTTCGAAAGGGACAGCGCCCGCCGCGATGCCTCGCGGTGACTTTCGCCGCGCCCGCTTGTGCTGGTTGCGCAACAGGTCCTTGTGTTTCTTCAGCTGCTCGGCAATATCGTCAAACGCCGCCTTGATGGCGACGGTTGCCGTCGCCGCCTTCTCCTCGGCAGCCATCTGTCCCGACGGCAAACGAAGATTCAACGACACCCGGAAGCCCTGGTGTCCGGAAGCCTCTTCGACGGCGCCCTTGAGGTTTACCAAATCAGGACGAAAGACCTGGAGAAACCGGCCCAGCTTTTCTTCCTGCTGCTTGATTAGTTTTTCGAGATCGGGAGTTTTTGAGATTTTGTAGCTGACGTGAACATTCATCAAAGGCCTCTCCGGATGGAGGGTTCCATCCGCAGCTACGTTCCTTTAAGAAAATTCTACTCCTCTTGTAAAGAAGCAAGTGGAAATAACGAGTTGCATTCCCCAGATGGATTAGCCGGAAACCGGGGGAGCCAGCACGATTGCGCACTCCCTGGCACCTTCGTGACCGCTCCATCCGATAACTCGCCCTGCGCAAGAAAGAATGCAGGCCCTCCTCGACGGAAGGCCTGCCAGTTCCCTGCTCTGAAATTTATCTTTCCGGAATACGGACCTTCGCGTCCGAACGCTTGTCCACGTGAATCGTCTCGATAAACCGCACTTTGCGCTTGTTGAGCTTCATCACCAGCGACGTGGTGCGGACGCCGTCGCCAAAGAAGCGCACGCCTTTGAGCAGCGCGCCGTCGGTAACGCCGGTGGCGGCGAAGATGATGTTCTTTCCCGGCGCGAGATCTTCGGCGGTATAAATCCGCTTGGGATCGCTGATGCCCATGTCCTTCATGCGCTCAGCCTGCTCCGGCGTGTAGCCCACCAGCCGCCCGACCATGTACCCGTTGAGGCAGCGAATGGCGGCCGCGGTGAGCACGCCCTCCGGCGCTCCGCCTGCGCCCATGACCGCGTGCACGCCCGAGCCCAGCATCGACGCGGCGACGCCCGGCGACAGATCGCCGTCCGTGATGAGGCGAATGCGAGCGCCCGCCTCGCGCACTTCGTTGATGAGCTTCTCGTGCCGCGGGCGGTCCAGGATGATGACCACCAGGTCTTCCACCCGGCGCCCCAGCACTTTGGCGATGACGTTCAGGTTGTGCTTCACCGAAGCGTCGAGGTCAATCACGCCCTTGCACGACGGCCCCACGACGATCTTCTCCATGTAGCAATCCGGGGCGTGCAGCAGCCCGCCTTTTTCCGACGCGGCCAGCACGGTGATGGCGCCGGGCGAGCCGGTAGCGCACAAGTTCGTGCCTTCCAGCGGGTCCACGGCGATGTCCACCGCCGGGTAGCTGCCGCCATCCCGCTTGCCGACCTTCTCGCCGATGTACAGCATCGGCGCTTCGTCGCGCTCGCCCTCGCCGATGACGATTGTGCCGTCCATCGGCACCGAGTCCATTACCCCGCGCATGGTTTCGGTGGCCACCTGATCGGCATGCTTGCGGTCGCCCTGGCCCATGGTTTTGGCGGACGCAATCGCGGCGTCCTCCACCACGCGCAGAAATTCCAGCGCGAGATCGGTTTCCAGATTGGCGGTTGGAGAATGAATGATCGTGGGTTCTTCCGTAACTTTGGTTGCCATGTGGCCTCCGTGGAGGGCTCGGCCTGCGGTACAGAACTATCAGCTAAAAGTGCGGACTATGCAAGCCGGTCGCCGTAAGTGAAGATGCGTGCGGGGCAGCAAAACGCCCTGGTGCAGCCCGTCCCGCACAAACGCAAAGGATACACCCTCGGCCAGCGGCAAACGAGGACTTTCGTCACCTTTCATGGTTGTTGTTGTCATCCTGAGCGACGAGCGCAGCGAGGAGTCGAAGAGCCCCTTTCCCTCGCTGGGAAGCGCGTACCGCCCCTGAAGGGGCTCAAATGTGTATGGTCCGGAGTTCGGCACGGCTGAAGCCGTGCCCTTTCAAAACCTAATCGTTGTCGGCCCGAGCAGCCGGGCCTCACCGGCATCCTCTGATTTGTCATCACGAGCGCC